>ENA-ORXR01000634-ORXR01000634.1-marine-metagenome-genome-assembly--contig:-NODE-634-length-44840-cov-6.040703_pt1 | contig 44840 bp, 24 predicted proteins | sample MGYA00237866_ERZ511479 | MGnify/ENA metagenome assembly ERZ511479
CTGAGCGATAAGGCAATGAACTTGCCTCTAATTGCTTTAATCCCCATGAATCTGGAAATACTGTAGTAGTACAGGTTGTTGCCCCTGTAACATTTACGGTTACTTCATCAAAAATTCCGGTTCCTGTATGAGAAGCTTCAAAAAGCTCAACTTTTATCGTGTGGCTACCTAAGGATAATCCTTCAATAGTTATTGGGTCATAACTATAATGCGGCCCTACCATCATATCATCGATATAATAATGCATGTGCGTGTTTCCAACTGCTATTGTCCAATTTTCTACAGTAAATGCAACATCGAAAGGTTGATTTACAGATGCTCCTTGAGAAGGACTGTTAATTATAACATTTGCTAAAGAATTTGCTTCAAAAGTATCTGAAGCTAATATCTCAATTGCCGAAACTTTAGGGTTTTCAACAACAGAGCTAAACACGATACTTGCAAAACCATCTGTAATATTAATATTATCTAGCTCTTTTTTTAATGCAGTCGCTGGTGATACCTCATTGGAAATATCAAAATCGGTAAGCACCTGTACTCCTTCAATCGTTATATTAGCTATTCTTGAACCGACTCCACCAGCAGACCCTCCACCTGGTAAACCCCAATAAAGTTCAGCAAAATGAAGTAAAATATCATATTCACCTGAAAGAGGTACTGGTATTTCATAAGAGAAATTTCCGAAGCGCTCCGTTTGATATAAAGCATCATCAAAAGTATCACCAATACCGATGACATTTGTGAACAACGTGCCACCACTTGCGTATTGATCAGCACCAAAGACTTCAGCAGCGCCGGTTACAAATTGAGGTCCACCTACATTAATTCGGATTGGATCAAATATGGAAAAGAAATAATTTCCACTAGCGACTGGCAAACCAGAAGTATTCGCAACGTTGTTAACGGTAACTGAATAAGAATTACCGGCAATTAAAGGCGATGTTGTTAATAAGACGGTCTTATTATCTGGTTGCAAAATTGCGGAAGTAACTGATGCTCCACTATTTATACTGTAATTTCCGATTTGTTCAGCTGATGCCTGGGTAACATATTCTGAAAATTTTACAAGTACTTCTGTCGAAGAAATCGAAAATACTTCATTAACCACGGGAGGTGAATTATCTACAGAAACACCAGGCCCTATAAACTCGACAAAATTAAGTTGGAATATATTTTGCTGTATGCCTGCATTTTTAAAAACAAAAAACAGATCATGTTTACCTCCAGGATCTGAAAATGAAGTCTCTACATCCACCCAATTACCATGTCCAGTCATAGGAATAGAAGTTGCAGCCAATAATGGTCCGGTTGGACTACCCGTTCTAAACTCTATAGAATTGCCGTTATGCATCGATGTAACTCTATATTTTACCCCTGTAATATTTAAAAGGTTTCGCCCTTCAAAAGATATATAACCTGCGTTGTTTACTTGAATCGCTTCACTACCGCCTTGATTTGAATCGGTATTTGAAATTACTTCTATACCATTTTCAGCATCATAAAATTCTGCCTCTTTTCGTTTTGGATGTAATATAATTTGATCAAACGAAGTTAAGCCGCCTTGATCGGTATAATTTGCCCCTAACACAAAGAAAATATCTGCTTCTCCATCTATATTATGCCCTTCAGCACCTAAAGTGATGTTTTGTGGGCATCCATTAAGTGCTAAATCGTCATGAGAATGATTCAGATGCCCTAGCGATGGAACAATATTTACATCATTACAATTTATACCATCTGATGTAGTACCGTCTTCGATATCAGTAACAGTTAAGTTAATATTGATATCATCTTCCCAAGCCATAAAGCCTCCGTCTGGAGGTGAAGCAAAGTTGAATTCTGCCAGATTATTACCTGCATGAATGGTGATGTTTTTTACGCCTACTCCCCCATTACCATCATCAACTTTTAATTGCGCATTAAAAGTACCTGCAGTAGTATATGTAAAGCTTGGGTTTTCTGTCGTAGCATCAACAGTTCCATTCGTAGTAAAGTCCCACGCATAAGACAAATTCGGATCACCGTCTGGATCAATTGTACCTGCGCTAGAAAAATTAACTGTAAGTGGTAGAGAACCACTAGTAGGATTAGCCGTTGTCATAACTACTGGAGAAGAATTAGTAATCACACCTGTATAATCTATTCTTATTAATCTACCCGTTCCTGCGTTTTGAGGACAACAACCCGTTCCGTATGCTAAAATGTACATGTGCCCATCAGGCCCGATTTGCATGTCAATAAAACCATCTTGTGAAGTTGGAAAAATTGATGGGGCTAGTTGGTCATTACTAATAATGTTACCAACAGCATCCATCTTAACCGCCCAAATTCGACTCGTATTAAAATCAAAATAGAAGAAAATTCCATCAAACTCAATAGGTAAGCGCTGCTGATCTGGCAAGCCAGCTTCATGATAGTATCTTGGGCCCACCATATAAGATCTATGAAAAAAATCAAGCCAAGAAGGCTGGGCAGGCGGAAGGTTAGTTGCACCCGTATTCCAAGTTGACAAATTTACAGGAGCTAAAGGATCATAATAAAAGTTAGGAGTTGTATATGTGTTGAGATAAGGTATATTCTCACCTGAAAAATATGGCCAGCCATAATTACCGGCAGATTTCACAAGGTTGATTTCATCTTTTCCTTCGGGTCCTGCGGAGCTTGGTGCATTTGCATCAGGTCCTACTTCTCCCCAGAAAAGCCAATCTGTATTTTCTTTATCCACAAAAATACGATACGGGTTTCTTGCACCCATCACATAAATTTCAGGAAGTCCACCAACACCGCTAGGAAATAAATTTCCATTTGGCACCGTATAAGAACCATTTGACTGTGGTGTAATTCGCAAGATCTTACCTCTCATATCATTGGTGTTAGAAGAGGTGTTTTCTGAACTTAGTAGTGGATTGTTTTCGTTAAGCGTTGCGTATTCACTATGATTTGAATTATCACCAGTTGCTATGTATAAATTGCCAGTTGAATCAAAATCCATATCACCACCAGCGTGGTAATAAGCAGTACGCTGGGTAGTCCATTCTAAAACAATAACTTCAGAATTCATATTCAATACATCACCGTTCATTGTAAAACGAGATACCCTGTTTACCAAAGTGTTTAATGGGGAATAATGTAAATAAATATGATTATTGCTTTCGAAATTTGGATCAAAAGCAATACCAATTAGACCGTCTTCTAAACCGTGAAATACAGACAGATTTCCTGCAGATACGGTTGTTTGTGTGCTGGGCTTGTAAATTATAACTTCACCATAACGGTCTAAAATAAAAACTCGGCCGTCAGGAGCAAATTTGAAGGTTGTGGCATTCGCTAAATTGGTTACTAAATCAACCTTTTGAAAATCACTAGGTAGCTGTGCTGATAATTGAATACATGAAAATAAAAAAGCAATATATAAAAATAAGATCCTGGTATTGTATAAATCTGTCTTGCTGTAAATACTAGTTTTAGTGGTTGGTATTTTCATTTTTTTATAGGTCTAAATATTCTTAAAAGCTTAATGTTTTTCGAAATAGATAGAAGGCGTATGGATACAAATATAAAAATAGTAAGATTAAGATTCAAAAATACAAATCACAGCTCATACTCGATATATACATAAGTTTATCGATATACTACATGTTTTAATCTATTAATAAAGAAAGGAGGAAGGATTTATTTTTAATTTCTTAGAAAAAAAAATGACGCAAAAAATATTCTTTTAGCTTGTAGAGAAAAACAATTTTTATATTAATTCACTAAAATTCAAGCAACTAGAAAATATAGTTTTTATTCAAAACTTCAAATTACTAATAAAGCAAATCGAATACGGATAGATTTCTAAAACCCACTTTAGCTATTTTAGTTAGTTTTTGACCAATAATTTTAGAAGAGTAGATTTATCCGTGTTAAGCTTAACTTTCACAAAGTACAAACCATCTCTTAAAAATGAAACGGGTAATTCAAAAAAGTCTGTTTCTGTATTTTTGATAGGTGAATGTCCTGAAATATATCTTCCGCCAACATCGTGGATAGTTATTCCTTTTAACCAAATATTGTCCTGCATATTAGTTATCCTTATGGTTGCCATACCAGCATCTGTTTGAGATACAGGGTTTTTTTCTAAGATAATTTGCATTTCACTAGTACTAGAAAGCACCGAAATTACTATTGATTTAGAATTTGTCAATCCATCTTGATTGGTAACCGTAAGCTGTACGGTATACTCACCAGGCTCTTGAAATTCTTTAGTTGGATTTGGCTCCGTTGAAGAGGTTCCATCACCAAAATCCCAAAGATACGTTGCGATATCATTTGTAGAATTAGCACCTGTAAAGTTAACCTCTAATGCTGCAAATCCTGATAAAACATCAGCTTCAATAACTGCAACTGGCATTTGATTTTCATTTTCTTCAACTGTAATTGTAATGGTTAAGGTTGTTGAATTAGTTAATCCGCTTCCATCAGCTACGCTTAGCTGTACCGAATAAACACCTGCAATTGTGAACGTTTTTGTTGGGTCGGCTTCTATTGAACTTGTACCATCGCCAAAATCCCATGAATAACTAACAACAGCGATATCATCTGTAGAATTGCTTCCTGTAAAAACAATTGGTAATGGCGCATTACCTGTTATGATGTTTGCTTCTGCAATTGCGACAGGTGCTTCATTTGGTTCTTCCTCAATAGCAACGACAATAATTACTTCATCAAAATTTGTATCGTTTTCATCATCAGTAGCAGTCAAGGCAAACACATAAGTGCCATCAACCAAATTTGACGCGGTTAAGGTTTGCGTTGTTGCTCCTGCCAAAGAAGCTGTATTGGGACCACTTGTTTGTGTCCATAATAATGCAGTTATAATTCCACCGTCAGGATCAGATGCTGAACCATTGAGTGTTGCCATTGCAGTTGATACATTTTGATCAGAACCTGCATTTACAATAGGTTCCTCATTCATTACTGGAATTGATTGATTCTCATAAATTCTCGGGAAATTATTTTGCCAACCATTCGATACTACATCTAAATCACCATCATTGTCGATATCAGTTACCCGTGCGCCATCGTGATGCTCCTTGGAAGGATCTCCCGAGTTTAGGGTTCGCTTAGAGAAAGTACCATCAACACAAAGTTTGTTTTCAAAAACCAACAAACGATGCTGACCCAGCCACTCACCTACCACAATATCTTGATCGCCATCAAAATCAATATCGGAAGCTGTTACACTTAAACTGCCCCGAACATCAGTATCTAATACATGCTCTATCCATGCTTGGGTAGGGTCTGAAGGTGACTCAAACCATGAAAATCGATAACTGTCTGGGTTGGTTCCTGCTCCAACTCCTAATTGACCCACTACTGCATCTAAATCTCCATCTCTATCGAAATCTGCCAGTTGGGCCCTATCGGGTGTGGTCACATAATTTATACCTGTTGGAATGGTCTGCCAACCTGAGGCCCCATTATTTCGAATCCAATTTACACCTTGGAATAAATCGAGATCATTGTCTTGATCTATATCGCCTGCTTGCAGATCTTCTCCCGTTGAAATTGCATTGGGTATATCAACCAAAGACCAAGTACCCGTTGTTGGATTTGTTGTTGGTGTCAACATTTGCATGGGCGAACCTGTTGACTCAGCTCCATTCCAATTAATAGCCATTTGGTAAGGGCCACCAACTTGAAAAATACCTCCTGCAATACCAGCTAAAAAGGGCTCAGAATAATTTGTGTTTCCTGATGGGATATTAGAGAATACCGTAAACACACCAGAACCATTGTTTTGTGCCCAAACCAAGTCTGAACCTGTATATGCTCCTGTGGTTCCCAATAAATCCATATCACCATCGCCATCAAAATCATGAACTAAGGCAACATTATTGAACGTGTTTCCTATGCTACTCCTAACCCAAGTACCAGCAACTGAACCAGGGTTCTTATACCACCATCCTCCCGTTACAATATCCTTTAAACCATCTCCATCTAAATCATGTTCTGGAAAAGTATAAACTGAGCGATAAGGCAATGAACTTGCCTCTAATTGCTTTAATCCCCATGAATCTGGAAATACTGTAGTAGTACAGGTTACCTGCGCATTAAGAAAAGAAAAACCTAATAGTAAAAAGAACAATAACGAAAAAAGTAAGCTTCGCAATTTTAGACGAAGCCTAAAAAAAATTGAAAAGATGCTGTAGTAGGTATTCATGATCATTAACAATTTTAATAAAGTCAATTTTACGATTCAAAATAAATTTAGCTTTTAGCCAAAACCGTACTCCTATCTCTAAACAGAAGAACCCTCCAAAATAGAGGGTTCTTCTTATCTTTTTATTTCAATACTAATTCCTTACCCAAAGTTTGATTATTGGTGACTCACCTTGATTTAAAGATACTCGAACAAAATATAATCCATCTCTAAGGCCTGAAATTGGTAATTCATAGGTATTACCTACCGTAATATCACTAGCCGGATACCCTGCAATGTAACGACCTCCTACATCATGTATTGTCACATTCATTACTGAAACATCACTTGGTTTATTAACAATCATTATTCTAGCGATACCACCATCTGCAGGATTAGGCGGGTTACTTTCTAAAATAATATTCATACGTCCTGAAGTGGGGTCATCATTAACCGTAACAGTAATCGTAGTGGTATTCGTTAATCCACCACCATCGGTAACCGTTAATTGAACCGTAAACTCACCTGGAACTTGATAAATATTCTGTGGATCAGCATCTGTGGATGATGTGCCATCTCCAAAATCCCAAAGGTAACTTACAACTGCTATGTCATCTGTAGAATTACTTCCGGTAAAGTTCACTAATAATGGAGCACTTCCATCCGAAGGGTCCGCATCTGCTATTGCTACTGGTGCTTGATTTATGCTACCATCGGGAGAAACCGTGACTGTTACTTCATCAAAACTAATTTCAGATTCATCATCAGTAACCGTCAATCGAAAAGTATATACGCCTTCTACCAAGTTGCTTATCATTAAATCTGAAGTGTTTGCACCAGCTAAAGTTGCTGTATTTGGCCCACTTAATTGTGTCCATAAAAAGCTTACTGCTCCCCCATCAGGATCACTACCTGTTCCGTTTAGTGTCGCACTATTATCAGGCAAAAGAATGTTTTGATCTGACCCTGCATCCACGTTTGGCGGTCGTGTTTCTAAAACACCAATTCCAGAAACTTTAGGAGAATCAACAAGCCCAGTTAGCGTAATCGTTAACGAACCATCAGTTACTATTATGTTACTGAAACTTTCGATAATTGCAGTAGCACTTCCACCTGCTTCAACAAAAATATCGTAGTTATTAAAGGTACCTTGACCATTCTCTATATTGATATTGAAAACTCGAGATCCTGCTCCGCCACCGCCTGTCAATCCTGGACCATAAAATATCTCTGCAAAATGCAAATCAACATTATAACTACCGTTAACAACTGGTATTTCATAAACTAAGGTACCTGAAGAACTGAAACGTTCCGTTTGATACAAGGCATCATTATCAGTATTTGCGATTGGAATAACTTCTTCAAAAGCAGTCCCACCAACAAAATACTCATCTTCAATCCAATCTTCTCCGTTAAAAGTTAATGCTGGTCCTCCAGCATTAATAAATAATGTAGATGGTTCGCTCGCAACGGTAATAGTAACTTGGTCGTTACCCATTTGACCCTCGTCATCAGTTGCGGTTAATTCAAATACATAAATACCCTCAATCAAATCGCTAATATCTGGATCTGAAATTGTTGTACTGTTAAAAGTTGCGGTTGAAGGACCACTTATTTGTACCCAATTAAAAATGGCAACAGCACCTCCGTCAGGGTCTGTTGCAGAACCATCTAGGGTAAGACTATTACTAGGTAAGGTTATTGTTCGATCATCTCCTGCAAATACATCTGGCGCATCATTTGAACCAGGCACAATAACTTCTATACCTGATATTTTTGGAAATTCAGTAACTCCGGTAAGCGTTACGGTCAAAATTCCATCAGTTACCATAATGTTGGTAAAGTTCTCTACGATGGCTGTTGCACTTCCACCTGCTGCAACGACAATATCATAATTTGCAAGGGTTCCTTGACCACCTTCAATATTAACATTGAAAATTCTAGAACCAGCACCACCACTAGCACCAGGACCTGGAACTCCATAGTATATCTCAGCAAAATGCAAGTTAACACTATACGTACCATTACTAACTGGAATCTCATAGATTAACGCTGCTCCTGTAGAAAAACGCTCTGTCTGGTATAGTTCGTCATTATCTGTATTCGCAATCGCAATAGGATTTTCAACCACGCTACCTGAATTGAAATATTGATCGGCAGACCAAGTTGTTGTATTGTAAAGATAGGTAGGACCTCCAGAGTTTATTCTAATTGCTTGTGCCTGGTTAGAAACTGTTACGGTTGCTTCGTCAAAAGCAGTATCATTTTCATCATCAGTAGCAGTTAATCTAAATACATATACGCCTTCGACCAAGTTACTTGCGGTCAAAGTTGCGGTTGTTTCACCAGCAAGAGTAGCAGAATTAGGTCCGCTGATTTGAGTCCATAAATATGACGCAATCGCTCCACCATCAGGGTCAGAAGCTGAACCATTTAACGTAGCTGTATCAGGCAATATGTTTTGATCGCCACCAGCATCAACTACAGGTTCATCATCTTGAACTATGACAGATTCGTTTTCATATATTCTTGGAAAATTTCTTAAGGTACTTCCAACAAACCATCCATTAGACACCACATCTAAATCACCATCATTATCAATATCCGTTACTCGTGCCCCATCATGATGCTCTTGCCCAGCAATACCAGGGTTTAGAATACGCTTAATAAAATTACCACTATTACAAAGATCATTTTCAAAGGCTATTAATTGGTAACTTCCCAACCATTCACCAACAACAATATCTTTGTCGCCATCAAAATCAATATCGGTTGCGAAAACACTTAAGCTACCTTTGATATCTGGATCTAAAACATGCTTAATCCAAGGTTGTGTTGGATCCATTGGAGCCTCAAACCAAGCAAATTCAAATCGTAAAGGATTAGAACCAGCACCAAAACCTAATTGACCAACTACAGCGTCTAAATCACCATCTCTATCAAAATCGGCTAATTGCGCTCTATCCGCGGTTGTTACATATGAGATTCCAGTTGAAATTGTTTCCCAGTTTCCTCCTCCGTTATTTCGAATCCAATTGGTTCCTTGAAAAAGGTCTAAATCATTATCTTGATCAATATCGCCTGCCTGTAAATCTTCACCTGTTGAAGTAGCATTTGCAATATCAACCAAAGACCATGTACCTGTTGTAGGGTCTGCGCTAGGGGTTAACATTTGCATAGGTGAGCCTGATGATTCGGCACCATTCCAGTTGATAGCCATTTGATAGGCACCACCAACATTAAATACGCCTCCAGCAATACCTGCTAAGAAAGGTTCATTATAGGTTGTATTTCCAGAAGGAATATTCGAAAAAACAGTAAACCCACCCGAGCCATTGTTTTGAGCCCATACTAAATCTGAGCCTTCATAACCTAAGGGATTCGTTCCATCATCAGTTGTTCCCAAAAGATCAAGATCTCCATCATTATCAAAATCATAAACCCAAACTACATTGTCAAAGTCATTTCCAATTGTACTTCGCACCCAGTTTCCTTGAATTGTTCCTGGGTTTTTATACCACCATCCTCCGGTTACAATATCTTTCAATCCATCACCATCAAAATCAAAATCTGCAAATGTATAGACAGATACTGAAGGAAGTGAAGATGTTTCTAACTGCTTTACACCCCATGGATCAGGAAAAGGGGTTTGGTTACACGTAATAGCTCCGGTAACATTAACAGTCACTTCATCAAAAATACCTGTCTCTGTATGATTCGCGTTAAAAAGTTCAATTTTTATAGTATGTTGACCTAAACTTAAACCATCAATTGAAATCGGTTCATAGCTATAGTAAGGCCCCATCATTACACCATCAATATAATAATGTACATGGGTATCACCTTGTAAAATTGTCCAATTTTGTACGTTAAACGCAACATCAAATGGTTGATTCACATCCCATCCATTTGAAGGAGAGGTAATTGTGATGTCAGCATTTGAAGGATCACCAAAGGTGTCTTTATCCAAAATTTCAATCCCGTTTACTTTTGCACTTTGCGTTATACCAGTAAATACAACGCTCGCTGCACCATCAACAATTAGAATATTATTAAATTCTTTTATTAAAGCAGTTGCCGGAGCTACTTCACTTAAAATATCAAAATTTGACAATACGGTATTGCCCTCGATAGAAACGTTAAAAACTCTTGAACCTGGACCGCCAGACTGACTACCAACTCCAAAAAACAACTCCGCAAAATGAAGCCGGATATCATATTCTCCACTAACTCCAACAGGTATTTCATACGAAAATACGCCTCCTGATGGACCAAAAATTTCGGTTTGGTATAAATCATCATCAGTTGTACCATCAATAGGTATATTGGCGGTAAATGCAGTTCCTCCGATTCTGTATTGATCAGCAATAAATGTATCTCCCGACCAAATGACTTGTGGGCCACCAGAATTGATTCGTAGATCACCCATTAAAGTAAATGGATAACTACCGGAAACAATGGTTAATGCTGAAGTGTTTTGAACATTGCTTACTGTTAAATTGTAGTTTATACTTGAATCTAGAGTCGAAACGCTTAAAAATATGGTTCGACCATCAGACTGTAATACTGCAGATGTAATTGATATTCCATTATCAATTGCATAATTACTTATTGCTTGCGAAGTTGTTGGGTCTACATATTCTGAAAACGTTACTGAAACAGTTGTGGCATTTATAGCAGAAACCTTTTCAACTAGTGGCGGTGTTGTGTCAATAGATGTTCCGTCCCCTATGAATTCCACATAATTTAAATCAAAAATATTGGCACCCGATCCAGTAAAAACAAAAAACAAATCATTTTTACCTCCTGGATCGGTAATTGGTGTTTCTACACTAATCCAAGAACTAGTACCACCTGTATCTGGCACTTGGGTTGTAGCAATTAGAGTACCTGTTGGACTGCCTAATCTCATTTCAATACTACTACCAGCTGCAGCTGCAGCGACGTTATATTTAACTGCATTAATGTTTAGCAAATTACGGCCAGAAAAAGAGATATACCCTCCAGCATTTACACGTAGCGCTTGCCCACCCCCTTCTAAAGGATTCGTATTTCCAATAATTGTGGTTCCACTTTCGGTGTCAAAAAATTCCGCTTCTTTACGTTTAGGATGCAACAAAATAAGATCTCTCGAAATTAGACCTCCTGTATCTTCATATTCCAAAGAAAATGATCCAAAAATATCAAGTTCGCCTTCAGTTCCATGACTTGCATCAGCAACAATATTTATAGTTTGAGCGCAAGTATTGGTAGTCAATTCTGGGTGCACATGATTCAAATGACCAAAACCTGGAATAAGTATTGCATCATTACAGTTTACAACACCATCTTCATTATCTTGTACATCAATATCAATGGTTACATCATCTCCCCAATTAAACAAACCACCATCTACCGGAGAATTTACCGTAAATGTTGCCACATTATTACCTGCATAAATAGTAATATTTTTTATACTTTGACCATTCGTAGGGTTTCCGTCGCTAACTTTTAATTGCACATTGATAGTACCAGCTGTAGTAAAAGTATGTGTAGGGTTTGGATCAGTAGAATCTGTTACACCATCCATATCAAAATCCCATTCATAAATTAAGGGGGAATCGCCATTCGGATCAGTAGTTCCTGCTGTTGAAAAGTTTACCACCAAAGGTAAATCACCATTGGTCTGATCAGCAGTTAATTCTATTACTGGGGGGCTATTTGATGTAATACCCGTATAATCTACTCGATATAATTTTCCTGTTGGCCCAGCATCACTTGAGCAACAAGGTACACCATATGCTAAAATGTACATTTTTCCATCAGGACCAAGTTCCATATCAATAAAACCTTCAGTACTGTTTGGAAAAATGCTATTCGCAAATCTCGGTAATGCAAAAAGATCACTATCATCTTGAATTACATTGCCATTACTGTCAAGATTTACAAGAAATATAATACTCCTGTTAAAATCAAAAAAGAAAAAAGCATCGTCAAATTCAACAGGTAATCTTTGTTGATCGGTCTGACTTGCATCATAATCATATCGAAAACCAGCCATTAAACATTTAAAATATCCGCCATAAGCCATCAACGCAGGCTCAGCTGGGGGTAAACTGGTCGCACCTGTATTAAATACAGATGTATTCAAAGGTGCAAGGGGATCATTATAAAAAGGAGACGGTGTTTCATAAGGCACTTGGTAGGGCTCATTGGTTTTTCCTGAAAAATAAGGCCATCCATAATTACCAGCAGTTTTTGTTAAGTTAATTTCATCATATCCGATTGGACCTTTGGTATCAGCTACTTGAGCATCTGGACCTACTTCTCCCCAAAAAAGCCAATCGTTTCTTGTCTTATCAACAAAAATACGATACGGATTTCTAGCGCCCATAACATAAATTTCTGGTAAGCCTCCAGTTCCTCCAGGAAAAAGATTTCCTGTCGGTATTGCATAGCTTCCATTTGCTAACGGGGTTATCCTTAATATTTTTCCTCTTAAATCATTGGTATTTGAAGATGATTTTTCAGCACTTGCTATTTCATTTGCTGGGGTATTTGCAGCTGTCAGGCTAATTGCGGTATAGGTATTTGGATACGTTGTATTATCACCTGTTGCAATGTATAAATTTCCTTGCGAATCAAAATCCATATCACCACCAGAGTGATAATTTGCTACTCTATTCGTAGGCCATTCAAGTAACGTAATTTCAGAGCTTAAATCAAGAGTAGTACCGCCACTCATTGTAAATTGAGAAACGCGATTGCCAACATAACCAATAGGAGAATAATAAATATAAACTAAATTATTCGTTGTAAAATTAGGATCAAAGGCAATACCCAACAAGCCATCTTCTAAATCATGAAAAACAGGTATAGTACCACCAGATACAGGAACACCAACGCTATTCTCATAAATAAGAATTTCGCCATACCGATCAAGAATAAAGATTCTTCCGTCAGGCGCGAATTTGAAGGTTGTTGTATTTGACATTCCACTAGCTAACTCAACTTTTGCAAATTGATCAGGAAACTGTCCGTATAAATTAGAAATACCAAATACAAAAAAGCAGATGGCAAGAAATACCAATTGTTGAATACCTTTATAAAGAGCTTTTCTAGCGTTTTTATAAGATTTAAAAGACGAATTGTAATTTTTTTTCATAGCAATACCAAATTAGTCGGCAATATTTAGTTCAATTCGGTTCGGGTTAAATTAGAACTTCAAAGATAAATTAATAACAATTAAAGACAGAAATACCCTAAGGCTTTTCGGCTAAAATTGGGGGTTTTTCGGTGAAATACAATATTTTTCGACCAATGTGCATTTTATCGATAATGTTCGTATTTCATTGACCCTTCACCAAAAGTACCTACTAAACTAAAACGTCACTATTGATAACGTTAAATCAGAATTTTTATTTGTTCAAAAGCACCAAGTCATCAACTAATATTGAAACTCCATTTAAATCCCCGCAATTAGTTCAACATTATTTACGAAAAACTATGGAACGTAGTTCTTTAATAAAAACCATTATTTATTAAATCAGAAAAAATTTATATTTAAAAATGGAAAAAATAGAAATAAAAAAAAGCCCTGAATATAATTTCAAGGCTTTCTTTTGAAAGGAATGGAAATTAAAACTTCCACCATTTTTTCTGTGATCTACCATAGCCATAACCATATTTTCCGCCATAGCCCAAATCAGAATTTTTTACATCATTTACTACAAAACAAAGTCCCTTTATTTTTCCTTCTTCTTGTAATTTTAAAGGATAGCCAACAGCTCTGTTTTCAGTTATACCTGCTCGGGTTACATATATCAAATGATCTGCGTAAGGAGCTATAAGCAAAGTATCAGTAACCACCATTAAGGGTGCTGTATCTACAATGACATAATCATACTTTTCTGAAACCTCATCAAAAAGTTCTTTCATTCTATCACTCATCAATAACTCTGCTGGGTTGGGAGGTATTCTACCTGAATACACCACATCAATAGTATTGTGGTGCACCAACATTGGATTAATTATGTCTTTGGTAGTCAAGGTATTATCATATAAATACTCCGTAAGACCCGCATCTTTATTTCTGCTAGGCTTTGACATTTTATCAACATTAGTACCCGTAAAAAAGGTATATATCTTGGGGTTTCTGATATCAGCACCAACCAAAAGAACTTTCTTGTTGGTACTTGCTAAAATCATGGATAGATTGGTTGATAAGAACGTTTTTCCTTCTCCTGGGACACTTGAGGTGACAAAAACCATATTGTTTTTACCTCCTTTAGAAGCTTTGGTTTTAATCAAATAATCTAAATTGGTTCTAATAATACGTAATGATTCAGCCAAAACAGATCGATCTTCTTTAATAACTAGCTTATCATCTTTTCTTGATAGTTTAGGTATCTCACCCAATACAGGGGTGTCCGTTGTTAATTTTTCTAAACTAGTCATGTTATGCACTTTGTTATCTAACAAGTCATTGCCATAAATAATTGAGAATGGCAGAAGTAAACCTAGTATAAACGCCGCCAAATAAATTACATTCCTTTTTGGTGAAACTGGAAACCAACTTACACTATAGGCATTATCAATAGTTTTTGATTTGGGCGCTTGCGAAGCTACTGCAATTTGAGACTCTTCTCTTTTCGTTAACAGATATAGGTATAATTGTTCTGTAGTTTGTTGTTTTCTGGTTATGTCTCTTAAAGCTCTCTCATTCCTTGGTGAAGAGTAAATTTTTGAGTTAAACCTCGCACGCTGACCACTTAAAGAATTAACCGTTAGGCTTAAGTTATCGACCGTTCCTTTCAAACTTGATTTCAAACTTTGTTTTAGAGCATCTAGTTGCTGATCTAAATTAACGATTATTGGATTCTTTTCATTTGAACTTTCTAAAAGTCTTTGACGTTCAGAAACGAGCTGATTATATTGCGCTGTAGTACTTGAAACTGCTGCTCCTCCTATATTTGCAGGTAATACCTCATAGCCTTTTTGGCCTTCAACGATGCTACTCATTTGAGCAGCCATATTCAACTCATTTTGGGCAGATGACAATCGCTGTTGTGCATCGACACTTGCACTCAAATTTATGTTGGTTTCTACTGCAATATCAGTAACTCCCTGTTCTGTTTTAAAATCTTGAGCCCCTTGATCAATACCTGATAAATTCCCAGATATCTCAACAATTCTATCATTAATGAACTGGGATGTTCTATCAGCAATTACCTGTTTGTCTTTAATTGCGTTTTTATTGTAAACCCTGATTAGCGCATCAATAATGTTAATGGCTTTAGAATTTATTCCGTCTTCAAGCCTTAGATCAACAATATTAGATTTATCATCGCTATTAACAATGTTCATTTTCTTTCGATAACCTAGTGCTACCGATTGAACCGGTCGAATTTCAATTTTAAGCTTCTTATTTTTAAATTTTTCAAAACGTCCAATATTTGGTGTTATAACAATATCACCTATCGGAGTAGCAATATTCTTACCAAAAGAATACACCTTAACAGGTTTATCTTCTTCCTCACTAAAACCAAATGTGGTAGATGAAGATAGCGTTATGAAAAAATCATATCGTGCATTGTTAAGTGTAGAATCCTGGGCAATAAAACTAAGGTTAACCGGTGGATTATTGTACAACTCTGTACTAATTACATTACCAACAACAGAAATCTTAGTATTTAATTTTAGCTCTTTAACAACATCAATAAAATTAGATCTAGATCCGATTAATTCGATTTCGTCAATAACTTTATTTTTTGCACCCCCAAGCACATCTAAATCAGAAAAAGCAGAAAGTGATGAACTTGAGTTTTCGTCCTCTAAAATTTGAATTTTAGCGGCAGCAGCATATTGCGGTGGTGTATATCTAATGTAAATTGTAGCCAGAATTAACATCAATGCAATTGAAACAACAAACCATTTCCAATGCTTAAGATAGCTAGAAATAACTTCTTTTAAGTCAACAGTATTCGAGGTACTCTGGGAGTCAAGATTCATATTAAATCTTATTTTAATAGGCCTATTTTAACCTAATTACGATTAACATAAAGTAATACGGAGGATGTAATTAATACCGAGGCAATAGAAATAGCTATAGTAGCTCTATTATCAAGACTCGAAGCTGTAATTGCGGATTTGTTCGGCTCAACATAAACCACATCATTTTGAGTCAAATAAAACACAGGAGAGCTCATCACCTCTTTTTTTGTTAAATCGATACGTGTGTAGACTTTAGTACCGTCAAAATCACGAATTACCATGACATTTTCTCTTAAACCTTTTACCGTTAAATCGCCCGCAAAACCCATTGCTTCTAAAATGGTTATTCTTTCACCGCTTACTGGGTACGTACCTGGTCTATTTACCTCACCTAGTATAGTAACTGTAAAATTCTTTAAACGAATGTTTATAATTGGATTTTTTAAATAGTCTGCCAGTTTTTCACGAAGTAATACTCTTAATTCTTCTGAAGAAAGTCCCGAAACTTTTAATTTACCAACAACCGGAAAATCTATTTCACCCTCTTTGTCAATCAAATAATCTACCTGCTCAGGCCGAACTCCGCCCTCTGATGCGCCTCTAAATAAGTTAAATGGAGCACTAGTTTCGCTATTTAGCGTTGAAACATGTATACTTATTAAATCATCAACCTTGAATTTTGGTGTAAAACTATTTTTATCAACTAAAGTTTCAAAATTACCAGTATTTTGGAAGTAAACTACATCTGTTTTGGAAGCACAAGATGATAAAAGTAATACCGATATTGTCATAAAAGAAAATATCAATCCAAAGCGTCTTTTTTGTTTTAGCATAATATATATTCTGTTTTAGAATTCTAAGCTGCGAAAATAATAAAAATTATTATTGAAAAATTTTCTTTTCTGTATCATCCGAAATTTTTGAAATAGTTTCTTTTGTTTCATCAAGTTTACAAAACTCCGAATTGTTAGAAACATACTCTGGTACAATTTCTTTCATCAAGCTCATGGTATTGCCATTGAAGAACATATTCGATACACAAAGTTCATCAATTTTTGATTTTACCAAAGCATAATCTAAGGCTCTCACTTTACCAATCATAATTTTCTTGTGATAAGTAGGTAAGGTATTTTCACCATTCGCAAGTAGTTCTTCATATAGCTTTTCGCCAGGTCTTAAACCTGTTATTTTTATATCAATATCTTCTGGATACTTCAATCCTGATAGCTTAATCATGTTTTTAGCCAAATCAAATATCTTGACTGATTTACCCATATCAAATATGAAAATTTCTCCTCCTTCTCCCATGACAGCAGCTTCTAAAACCAATTGAGAGGCTTCAGGAATTGTCATGAAAAATCTTGTAATATCCTTGTGTGTAACCGTTAATGGCCCTCCCTTTTCTATTTGTTTTCTAAATAATGGAATTACAGAGCCATTTGAACCGAGCACGTTACCAAATCTGGTCGTTATAAATCTTGTTTTATTTTCTTGCTGAACGCTACTAATATACATTTCAGCTATCCGTTTCGTTGCGCCCATAACGTTTGTCGGGTTCACGGCTTTATCTGTAGAAACAAAAACAAATTTATTAACCTTGTGATTCATTGCTAAATCAACTATAGTCTTTGTACCTGCAACATTTATTTTAATGGCTTCATAATAATTATATTCCATCAAAGGAACATGTTTGTAAGCCGCAGCATGAAAAACCATAGTTGGTTTGTGCTCCTGAAAATAGGTGTTCATTCGGTTTTTATCACGAATATCTCCAACGATTGGTACAAAATTGTGAAATCCATTTTGTATTAGTTCTTGCTGTAAATCATAAAGCGCAGACTCCGCTTGATCAATTATTATTAACGATTTGTAATCATAATTTGCTATTTGTCGCACAATCTCACTTCCAATTGAACCAGCTCCACCCGTTACTAAAATCACTTGGTTTTTTAATTGATCTGATACTTTAGATTTCTTTATATCAATCGGAACTCGATCCAACAAATCTTCGATTTGAACTTGTTTAATCTGCGAAATCTTAAGCTCTCCATTAATCCAACTTTCTACCGGAGGAACTATTTTTACTTGTACAGGAAATTCCACCAAACTTTCTACCAGCTCACGAAGTTGTTCGCTAGTAACATTGTTAATGGAAACAATAATTTCAGCTATTTCTTTAGAACTAAGAAAATATTCAGAAAGTACATCTTTTCCTAGCACCATAACTCCGTTGATGATTTTTCCGATTTTTTTAGGATCATCATCTACGTATGCAATTACTCGTGCATTACTACTTGTTTGGTTCGTTAGGGCATTATACGTTAGAATTCCTGATTCACCAGCTCCATAAATCAATACATTTTTGGTTACCTTGAATTTTTTGACCAAATTAAAAAACATGGTTTTAAAAATATATCTCGAAGCTACTAAAGCGACAAAGGCTAACAAACTGTAAATAACGGTAATACTTAGGGGTATGGTGAAATTTTCAATCATTACAAATTGGCGATTGAGTATCACCAAGAATATCATCATAATACTTGAAAGACAAATGGCATTGAAAATCTTATAGACATCTCGAACCCCTGTATGCCGAACTACCCCTTTATATGATTCTGTAAACAAAAAAGAAATGATCGCAATTAAAGCAACAATAGGTATCTGAATGAGTAGATCCTCACTATTAAAAGATAGATCAGGAATAAAACGAATAACATATGCTAGAACAAAGCAAATTGATATTATAAAAACATCAATAGCCAAAACTAACCATTTAGACGCATATCTATGGGCATTACTTACGAGGTAACTCTTTATCATGGGGTAAGCGCTTTTATTACTAATGTAACCACTCTTTGTAAATCTTCATTCGTTAAATTAGACCCACTCGGCAAACATAGACCTCTCTCAAATAGATCTTCAGATGTTCCATCTGAATAATTTGGAAAACTTTCAAAAATTGGCTGTAAATGCATTGGTTTCCACAATGGCCGAGACTCTACATCATCTTCTAAAAGAGCATAACGTATTCTTTCACGCATTTCGTATGAGGAGGTTAAAATACAACTTAACCAGCGATTAGAAAAGAATCCTTCTGGTTCGTTTAGAAATTTTATTTCATCCAAGTGATTTAAATTGGATTTATAAAAATCAAAATTTGCTCTTCTAGCAGCAACACGGTTGTCTAACACTTCCATTTGACCACGACCAATGCCTGCCAATACATTACTCATTCTATAGTTATACCCAACATTTGAATGCTGATAATGCGGTGCATCATCTCTTGCTTGCGTGGCTAAAAATACCGCCTTTTGCTTAAAACTCAAATTTTTACTAACCAAAGCACCACCGCCTGAGGTAGTAATAATTTTATTTCCATTGAAAGATAAAATTCCAATATCTCCAAAACTAGCGCAGTTGGTTCCATCGACTTTACTGCCTAATGCCTCAGCACTATCCTCTACAATAGGAATTCCGTACGCATCAGCGACGGCTTTCACTTCCTTTATCTTATATGGCATACCATATAAGTGAACTGCAACAATAGCCTTAGGCTTTTTTCCTTTGGCAATTCTATCTACAATTGCCTCCTTTAATAATTGAGGGCTGATATTCCAAGTATCTTTTTCGCTATCAACAAAAACAGGCAAAGCACCTAAGTACATTATAGGATTTGCAGATGCAGAAAAAGTGAAGCTCTGACAAATCACTTCATCACCTCTTGAAACTCCAAGAATTTCTAGAGCGAGATGAATAGCCGCTGTACCCGCACTAAGTGCTGCTACATGTACGTTTTCGTCAATATAGTTTTGAATTGCTTCTTCAAAAAAATTGACATTAGGACCCAGAGGAGCAATCCAATTGGTCTTAAATGCTTCATCTACATAACTTTGTTCATTGCCTCCCATATGGGGTGAAGAGAGCCAAATTTTATTCTGTTTCGCCACTTAGTATGGTTTAAATTATTTTATTTCTTAAAGAATCAAAATTAGCCAAAGTTTCCTACAAATGCCTTTCGTATCGTTTAACAATTTTGATTTATCGGTCAAATGTGTATTCATTCTAACACATTTCGAATCAATAACTTATTATTTTAACAATTATTACCTCAAACAGAAAATTAAACCTTTTGTCGACAATATTTATCTTATTGTTGAGTTATTTTGTAATCTTTGCAACGCTCAAAGAAACCCAAATTAAAAAGAAGCTGTAAAATTAATAAAAGTGATTATCCTTTATTTTTATAGACAATTTTTAACCTTTTGAACAAAACAAAATACCTTAAAATGACAATAAAAAAAATATGTTGTATTGGAGCGGGCTATGTTGGTGGCCCTACAATGACCGTTATCGCTAGTCAATGTCCTGATATACAGGTTACTGTAGTCGACCTAAATAAGGAACGTATTGATTTATGGAATCATACTGATTTAGATAAGCTTCCAATTTATGAACCAGGGTTAAAAGAACTTGTCGGAAAAACAAGAGGCAAAAACCTTTTCTTTTCAACTGAAATTGATAAAGCAATAGATGAAGCGGAAATAATATTTATTTCAGTAAATACCCCAACTAAAACATACGGTAAAGGTAAAGGACAAGCAGCGGATTTAAAAAACATTGAACTCTGCGCGCGAAATATTGCCAAAGTTGCGAAGACCAACAAAATTGTTGTTGAAAAATCAACCTTACCTGTAAGAACTGCTAGTGCCATTAAAAGTATTTTAGATAATACGGGAAATGGTGTTGACTTTGAAATACTTTCGAATCCAGAATTCTTAGCTGAGGGAACCGCCATAGATGATTTGTTAAATGCAGATCGCGTACTTATTGGAGGTTCAGAAACTAAAAAAGGACAAATAGCAAAAGATGCCTTAAGTAGTATTTATGCAAATTGGCTTCCAAAAGATAGAATTCTACAAACTAATGTATGGTCATCTGAACTTTCTAAGCTTGTAGCCAACGCATTTTTAGCACAACGAGTTTCTTCGATCAACTCCATTTCAGCGCTATGCGAAAAAACAGATGCTAATGTAGCTGAAGTATCAAGAGCAATAGGTTTTGATAGTAGAATTGGTTCTAAATTTTTAAGTTCATCTGTAGGGTTCGGAGGATCTTGTTTTCAAAAAGATATTTTAAATTTAGTCTATATTGCTCAAAGTTATGGCTTGCATGAGGTCGCTGATTATTGGGATCAGGTCATCATCATGAATGATTATCAAAAAAGACGTTTTGCTGAAAATATTGTCACTACTTTATACAACACGGTTTCAGGTAAAAAGATTGTATTTTACGGTTGGGCATTTAAAAAAGATACCAACGATACAAGAGAATCAGCAGCAATTTCTGTAGCAGATGCTTTGTTAGATGAAAAAGCAGAACTTATAATTTACGATCCAAAAGTTCCTGAAAAACAAATTTATGCAGATTTAGATTATTTGGGTACAAGATCTCCCGAAGAAAATAGAAGATTGTTAAAGGTTGTTACCGATCCTATTGAAGCTATAGCAGATGCACATGCAATTGCTATCTTGACAGAATGGGATGAATTTAAAACCTACGATTGGAAAAAAGTTTATGAAAAAATGTTGAAACCAGCTTTTGTTTTCGACGGAAGACGTTTATTAGAAAAAGAAACCATGGAAAAAATTGGGTTTGAATACTACAAAATCGGACAATCATGAAGATATTGGTAACCGGAGCTGCAGGGTTTATTGGTTACCATGTCTGCGAACTTCTCTTATCTAAAAATTTTGTAGTAATTGGCTTAGATAGTTTAAATGACTACTACGATGTTAATCTCAAATATAATCGTTTGAAAGAACTAGGCATTCATAAAAAAAATGCTGAAATATTTCATAAGAAAACAGAAAGCACTTTACACAATAATCGGTTTTCTTTCTATCGTATGAAATTAGAAAATCGAGACCAATTGCCACAGTTATTTTTAGATGAAAAATTTGACTTGGTTTGCAACCTTGCCGCACAAGCAGGGGTTAGATATAGTCTTAAAAAACCAAATATTTACGTAGATAGCAATGTGGTTGGTTTTCTCAATGTTTTAGAATGCTGCAGGCATAACGAAATCAAACACTTGGTTTACGCTAGTAGTTCAAGCGTATATGGATTAAACAAAAAGATTCCCTTTTCAGTTGAAGATGATGTGAATCAGCCCATAAGTATTTATGCAGCTACCAAAAAAAGTAATGAGTTAATGGCACATGCCTATAGTCATCTTTTTAAAATGCCAACAACTGGGCTTCGTTTTTTTACTGTTTACGGCCCCTGGGGAAGACCCGATATGGCACCATTTTTATTTGCAGATGCCATTTCAAAAAACGAAGCGATTAAAGTCTTTAATCACGGTAATATGGAGCGCGACTTTACTTATGTAACTGATATTGCTGATGGAGTTTGTAAAATTTTGGAAGGAGAAATAAAAAAAAGAGTAAAATCAAAAGAATTTTACAAACTGTACAATATTGGTAATAACAAATCGGTTAACCTTTTAGATTTCATTGAACAGATTGAGAAAAACTTGAATATAAAAGCAATCAAACAAATGTTGCCCATTCAACCAGGAGATGTAGAAAAGACTTGGGCGAATATCGATAATTTGATTCAGGACTATGATTACAGTCCAACTACATCAATTGAAGACGGAGTTAAGAAATATATAAAATGGTACAAAAAATATCATAGTAATTAAACATCGAAGCTACCAAAAATAAACACATAACTATTAAAAACAGCACATTGAAAAAAATAGCATTAATTACCGGAGTGACTGGGCAAGATGGAGCCTATTTGAGTGAATTTCTATTGAAAAAAGATTATGTAGTTCATGGGCTAAAAAGAAGATCATCGCTTTTTAACACGGATAGAATTGATCATTTATATCAAGATCCACATATTGAAAATAGAAATTTCATTTTGCATTATGGTGATATGACTGATAGTACGAATTTAATTCGTTTGATCAAAGAAATACAGCCTGATGAGATATACAATTTGGCGGCCATGAGCCATGTTCATGTGTCTTTTGAGATACCAGAATATACTGCAAATGCTGATGGAATTGGTACCTTAAGAATTTTAGATGCAGTACGTCTTTTGGGCATGGAAAAGAAAACGCGTATTTATCAAGCATCAACTTCAGAATTGTACGGTAAAGTTCAAGAAGTTCCGCAATCTGAAACTACTCCTTTTTATCCTAGAAGTCCATATGCAGTTGCAAAAATGTACGCTTATTGGATAACTGTGAATTATAGAGAGGCGTATGGAATGTACGCTTGTAATGGTATTCTTTTTAATCATGAATCTCCCATAAGAGGAGAAACATTTGTTACCCGAAAAATAACAAGGGCTACCTCAAGGATCGCTTTAGGACTCCAAGATAAAATTTATCTTGGAAACTTAGATGCGCAGCGTGATTGGGGGCATGCAAAAGATTATGTGCGAATGATGTGGATGATTTTACAAGCTGATGAAGCTGAAGATTGGGTTATCGCAACTGGCAAAACTACACCGGTTAGAGAATTTGTTCGAATGAGTTTTGGTGAAGCAGGCATTGAACTAGAGTTTAAAGGAACTGGAGTAGATGAAAAAGCATTTGTAAAGGCCTGTAATAATCCAGAATATCAACTTGAAATCGGAAAAGAAGTGCTTTCGGTAGATCCAAAATACTTTAGACCTACTGAAGTAGAATTACTCATTGGAGATCCTTCAAAAGCAAAACAAAAATTAGGTTGGGAATTGGAATATGAATTGAAAGATCTCATACAAGATATGGTACAAAGCGATTTAAATCTTATGAAAAAAGAGCAGTACCTAAAAGATGGAGGTTATCGAATTCTAAACTACTTCGAATAATTTATGGAAAAAAGTGCTAAAATATATGTAGCTGGGCATCGAGGTCTTGTTGGCAGCGCAATTATTAAAAACTTAAATAGCAAAGGGTATTCTAATTTAGTAACTAGAACACATTCCGAATTAGATTTAACAGATGCAAATAATGTTGCAGATTTCTTTCTAAAAGAAAAACCTGAGTATGTCATTTTAGCGGCCGCTAAAGTGGGAGGAATTGTAGCAAATAATACCTATCGCGCAGATTTTATTTATGAGAATCTTATGATTCAAAACAATGTGGTGCATCAATCCTACATAAACAAAGTAAAAAAATTACTTTTCTTGGGTAGTACGTGCATTTATCCTAAAAACTGCCCGCAACCTATGAAAGAAGATTATTTGCTCACGGATACTTTAGAGTACACTAATGAGCCGTATGCAATTGCAAAAATTGCGGGTATAAAACTTTGCGAAAGTTATAATCTGCAGTATGGCACGAATTATATTTCTGTAATGCCTACGAATCTTTATGGTCCTAATGACAACTTTGATCTGGAGAAATCTCATGTTCTGCCTGCGCTTATTCGAAAAATTCTTTTAGGAAAAGCTTTAGAGAATGACCGTTGGGAAATCATTCGCAAAGACCTTGACAAGCTACCTATTGAAGGAATCTCTGGTACTTCTGAAAAGGCTTCCATTCTTCATATTCTTGAGAAATATGGTGTTTCTGTATCAGATAATAAGGTACATGTAGAAATTTGGGGAAGCGGTAAACCCATGCGTGAGTTTTTGTGGTCTGAAGATATGGCAGATGCTTGTGTTTTTCTGATGGAACAAAGAGATTTCAAAGACACCTATCAATCTTCTAGCGAAATACGAAATACGCATATTAATATTGGTACTGGCATTGATATCGCTATCGCGGGTTTGGCAGCGTTAATAAAAGCAGAAGTAGGCTTTCAAGGTAATTTTGTGTTCAATACAGATAAACCAGATGGCACCATGAAAAAACTTACAGATGTTTCAAAACTCAATAATTTAGGTTGGAAACACCAGATTGAACTTCAAGAAGGAGTTCGAAAAGTAATTGATTGGTACACAAATTAATGATGAACTAAAATCTAATTGCTACCATTATCTCTATCATCGTAACTGCTATGAGATGCATTTTTCAAAATACAATCCCAGTTAAATTTTTAGTACAATTTTAGTTTTATTTACAGGTTAAATGAGTTGATTTCTTCATCCTATTTAAACTTTGATTATTATAACGGATAAACATGGCAATCAAAAATTTAAATTCAAAACATCATATACTGGTTACGGGTGGTGCTGGTTTCATTGGTTCAAATTTATGCAAAGCACTAATCTTAAATGGTAATAGCGTACGTGTTTTAGACAATTTGGCTACTGGCAAGATGAAAAACATAGAGCCGCTACTTGAAAATCCTAATTTTCAATTCATACAAGGTGACATAAGAAATCTTAATACATGTAACGAAGCCTGTAAAGGCATCGATTATATTTTGCACCAAGCTGCATTAGGCTCAGTACCACGATCAATCAATGATCCAATAACCAGCAACGAGGTTAATGTTTCTGGTTTTTTGAATATGCTAGTAGCAGCGCGCGATGCAGGTATAAAACGATTTATTTATGCGGCTAGTTCCTCAACTTATGGAGATTCTGAAGCATTGCCCAAGGTAGAAGATAAAATTGGAAAGCCACTTTCGCCCTATGCCATAACAAAATTTGTAAATGAATTATATGCAGATGTTTTTAGTAGAACCTATAAACTAGAAACCATAGGCCTTCGCTATTTCAATGTTTTTGGTCGACACCAAGATCCAAACGGAGCTTATGCCGCCGTAATTCCTAAATTCGTTATTGCTTTTATGAACCACCAATCGCCCATTATTAATGGTGATGGTAGTTATTCTCGTGATTTCACCTATATCGATAATGTAATTGAAGCCAATATTCAAGCAATTATGGCAACCAAGACTGAGGCTTTGAATACCGTTTATAATGTTGCTTTTGGTGAGCGAACTACCTTAACCGAGTTGGTAACATTGATCAAAGCAAATTTGACCGTATTTGATTCAGAAATTGAAGCAATTGATGTTCTCTATGGTGAAGAACGTAAAGGAGATATTCCACATTCCTTGGCATCTATTAAAAAAGCGCAGCTTCTTTTAGGGTATAATCCGAAATTTGATATTAACAAGGGCATAAAAGAAGCTGTAAAATGGTATTGGGAAAATTATTGATATTTTTGTAAGAAAAATCAGCAAAACATGATTATTCTCTTTAACTTTGCAGGTTTAAAATTAAAGTATGAATTCCACTAAAATTGCGATTATAGGTTTGGGTTATGTCGGTTTACCGCTTGCTCGTTTATTTGCTACTAAATATGCTGTAGTTGGCTTCGACATCAACCCACAAAGAATTTCTGAACTACAAAATGGTATAGATAGTACCCTAGAAGTTAGTAAAAAGCTTCTCTTACAAGTTAGCAAAGAAACCCCATCCTCAAAAATTGGATTATACTGTACTGACGATTTAGATGCTCTGAACGATTGTAATTATTTTGTGGTAACGGTACCTACCCCAATTGATAGTACGAACAGACCTGATCTCACACCACTCTATAAATCAAGTGAAACTGTTGGTAAAGTTCTGAAAAAAGGAGATATCGTTATATATGAATCTACCGTATACCCAGGCGTTACTGAAGATGAATGCGTTCCGGTTTTAGAGCAAGTTAGTGGACTGAAGTTTAATGAAGACTTTTTTGTAGGATATTCTCCTGAAAGAATCAACCCTGGTGATAAAGAACATACCGTTGATAAAATACTAAAAGTAACTGCCGGATCCACACCTGAGGTAGGAAAAAAAGTAGATGCATTATATGCATCAGTAATTACAGCAGGTACGTACTTGGCCCCAACAATAAAGGTGGCAGAGGCTGCAAAAGTTATCGAGAACTCTCAAAGAGACATCAATATTGCTTTTGTTAATGAATTATCTAAGATCTTCAATCTAATGGGTGTTGATACTACTGAAGTTTTAAAAGCTGCAGGTACTAAGTGGAATTTTCTGCCCTTCAAACCAGGTTTAGTTGGTGGGCATTGTATCGGAGTCGACCCCTACTATTTAGCTCAAAAAGCACAAGAGTTTGGCTATCACCCTGAAATTATTTTAGCAGGGCGGCGCATGAATGATGGTATGGGCACCTACGTATCTTCTGAAGTCATTAAACTAATGGTTCAAAAAGATACTAGAATAAAAGGAGCTAAAATTTTAGTGCTTGGTGTCACTTTTAAAGAAAACTGTCCTGATGTAAGAAATACCAAAGCTGTTGACGTAATTTCTAACCTTCAGAGTTATGGAGCTGAAGTAACCATTTACGATCCATGGGCGGCGCCAAACGAAGTAATGCATGAATATCAGTTAAAAACTACCAATGAATTACCTACTGGTACATTTGATGCCATAGTACTTGCTGTTGCCCATAAGGCATTTTTAAATTTAGATCTGCGAAATATGCTTACTGAAAATGGCGTATTATATGATGTGAAAAGCATTCTTAAATGCAAAGTTGATGGTAGACTTTAAGTAATATTGATGGCCGTTTTAAAACGATTTTGAATAACCTTTTTATACTCCCGAAGGTATCCTAGATTTGTTATTTTATCATAAGGACCCATCCATTGTTTAACATTTTTAAAAAGTAAATTATCTAACTTTTTATTTGATATAATCTGAACTGGATGCTCTAACGGAAATCTTATATTTTCAAGCGCTCTTTGATTTCTTAAATTTCCAACCGTATGTGTTGCGTCAGCACCAAAACCAATATTTTTAATTAAGTTTTTTTCAGGGGTAACAATATGTCCATTATTTATAACGCAAGATAAAATCCAAAGATAATCCCAAGCATCAATATCATCTTCGTATGCGGCGGTAGCCTTTTTTATTAAATGGTTCTTTGCGTATTTGTTTTGAATTAACTTTAAATTACCTTCATCTTCAATGTTTGCATAAAAAGACTTTTGAATTTGTAAATGTTTTTCCCAACGGCTTTTCCAACTTGCCCATCCCCAAGTAAAAAAATATGAACTGAAATAATAACTTTCAACTACCGGTATATGTGAGTTAAAATTTGATCCCGTTATACCATAAATCCTAAAATCATTTTCATATTTCTTCAAAAGCTTCTCACAATACAGGAAAAAACTTTCGGATGGCAAACAGTCATCTTCCAAAATAATACCATGTTCTTCGTTTTCAAAAAACCATGAAATAGCCTTTTGAGGAGCATATTTACAGCCTAAATTTTCTTCTCTAAAAAGAGTTTCAACTTGACAGGGCCAATCAATTTGATTGAGAATATAATTTCTAACTTCTTGAACCTTTTTAACCTCACCAAAATGTTCAGGTCTAGCACCATCTGAAGAAATGTAAAGTTTATCAGGCTGATATACTTTAATTTGATTAAACACCTCTTTGACTACTTGAAGCCTATTAAAAACTATGAAGAGAACAGGAGATTTCATTAATTTCTGTTTAATTGGTTGGGCAATGAATAAAAATTAGCAGAAATAAATAAAAAATATTTTTAATAAGATTTTTTAAGGGTCATGGAATTTGAGAATATTTTTAAGTACTCACAAGAATTAAAGATCATTATCAGATTTAATCGTTTAACTGTAAAAAACAAATGTCAAAAATTATGAAAGTAATTTTCCAATCAAAAAAGAACGCATTGAACGCATGGATAAAAATTAAATATAAGCAAGCAGAAAATCAAAAAAAGTAATTCGAACTACATTCAAAAATAAGACCAATCACTACTCCTAGAAATTCCTAATTAATTAGAAGATTTTCTCCAAAAAGAAAAAAGGCATAAGGCCTTGAGCATCATAATCGATGAAGGGCGTGTTTTCTTAAATAACATCGGTGCAAATAGTACCGAAATGGACTGTGAAACTAAAGTTGCCATCGCAGCACCTGAAATCCCATATTTTGGAATCAAAATAAAATTAAGTCCTACATTTGATAACATTCCAATAAAGAGATTAGCACTACCTATTCTTTGTAAATTTTCTGTCAAAACCCATTTACTTACCGCCACGCCTAAAAATACAAAAACTCCCGCCCATATATGAATTGTTAAAACTTCGGCCGTTGGATAGAACTCCTTACCATATAAGAACTCAATAATCCAATCACTCAAAAATGTAACAGGTATAGCAATTGACAAACCTATTATTGCCATTAAATTATATAGCTTTTGCAATCTACTGTAATATAAGGTAGCATTCATTTTTTTAGCATTCACTATAGCCGGAAAAAGAGAAGTGCAAATAATAGCAGGCACAAAATACCAGGCCTGACTAAGGGTTACGGCTGCTGAATATTGGCCTACGGAAGTCTGATCTAAAATTTCTTTAATCATCACCCGATCTATTTGCATATAGATCGAAATAAAAATTACGTTTAATATTAATGGCCAACTATCACTTAACAAAGCTTTGGCTTTAGCGCGAGAAAAACGCCACTTCGCAAGCTGTTGCTTATTTAACGAATAGATATATAGGGTTCCAATGGTTAAAAAAATAATATCAATAGCCAAAACATAAACAAAATACAATAAAGGAGCTTCTGAGAAAATCAATATGATTTTCATAATTGATGACAGCACCAAACCGAGAACACCCAAAATTGCAGGCAGTTTGTTCTTAACTACACTTTGAAAATAAGAACCAATTACATTAAAACTATTTAAAAAGGTCAAAGATCCGATGATGAGAATTATCTTATTGGTGAGCTCCTCGTTATCATTTACGGTTATGGCAACAAAAAGTAAAACCATTAAAACTATTGACCCTAAGGTTTGTAAGGTAAAAGCAGTACCTAAAAGAACATATTTATCTTTAGGCTTGAGAACCAATTCTCTCACCAAAAGTACATTTAAACCAAGCGTTGAGAAGGCAGCGAACAAGGCTACAAAACTTTGAGCATAGGTGAGAATACCGAAATTGGTAGGTCCTAGATACCGGGTTACCCAAACTCCAATAACCAAAGCCGCAATGATTCTGGTTACTTTTTCTATCATTAGCCATGATGTATTTTTAAAATACTTCATGAACCCTGTATTATTTTGTAGGCTTTTTATTTTATTCAACATAGTTTATGCAGAATGAACAGGTATATCTTTATTTTATTGTGCTTTTATGAATTAAACCCAAATAACCTAAAATCGTATCAAGTTATCTAAAAAATAAAGTTAAATCGAAAGAATTCGTTTCTTTTGTACAAAACATGTTCCCGAAAAATTTCTATCATTTTGCAAATTTTGGCAAAATTTGAGTTTCATTTCGTCCTACAAATATTACAATTCAACGAGTTTATGACGGAAATAGCGCAGTTCATCTATAAAAAATGGCATTTCACAACATTTTTAAAGTTCACTAGTTATATAGAAGTGATTTAATTTTTAACACAAGTCAGAAAAATAAAATACTAATAAAAAGCGTATTTCATCGAATAAATATGCCGTTAATCGTACAGCAAAAATGATAAAAACCTATAACCTAATGATTCTCTAATTTTTTATGCAGTTTGTCGATGAAAATTGCCCTTCATCGATGAAATGCAATATTTGTCCCAGCTCTTTAAGAACCCATCCTAAAAATACCTACTTATGAAATTAATTACTCAAAAAGTCACGCAAATGACTATGCTTTTTTTTGTGATTTCCATTTTCTTTTCTTGTAACAAAGATTCTGATTTACTCTTAGATTCTGTGTTAAATGAGACGGAAGTTTCAGTTGAAGAAAAAAATAATACCGAAGATACAGCGTTAGACGAAGTTGCTGAAAATGAACTTGTTACTAGAACTTTTGAATTCAGTCCTACCAATGATGCATATCTTCAAGATGAGCATGGGCATGATCAATCGATCATACGTTTACAAGAAGATTTTCGAACCAGTTTCCTCATGTTTGACCTTAGTAAAGTTAATGGTACTATTACCGACGCTGTTTTACAGTTTTCAGTTGATAGTGATGAAGGAGATGGCGGTATTGCAATTCACAAAGGTTCAATAACGGATTGGACTGAAGAAACGCTTAGCTTTAATAACGCACCAGGCTTAGACGGTCAGTTGGGTAGCATGAACAAGGCCTACAAAGTTGGTGCACCTCAAAAAGTTGCCTTATCAGCTACTAGTCTTAAATCAGAAGTTACCACCTTAGTATTGACCCATAGCACAGGTAATGATTTGGCTTTCGCTTCAAAAGAACACCCTGCTAACAAAGGGCCAAAGTTAATTATTACCTATGAAGCACCAGCAGATTCTCCATTAATTGATCAGCAAGAGCAAGAAGACGAAAACAACACCACGCAAGAAGAAGATACCACGCAAACTGACGAAACTACTACTCAAGAAGAAAATAACAACCAAAATGATACAACGGCTTCAACGGAAGGAGCTTACTATGTCACAACCAACGGAAGCGCTTCAAATAATGGGTTATCTGAAGGGAGTTCATGGAATATTAAACATGCTTTTAATACTGCAAAGGCTGGAGATGTAGTTTATATTAAGTCAGGAGATTATGGTAATACAGAATTGATCGTTGATAACTCAGGGACTTCTGCAAATCCGATTCGATTCATTGGTTATTCGAATAGCCCTGGTGATTTAATAAGTTCAGAAGGCTCTACACACATTTACGGAAACCAATTGAATTCTAATAAGATGCCACTAATAAGGGGCACAAATCCGGCTGCAGGAACCGGTATAACTATTAACGAGAATTTTATAGAAATTGAAAATTTTCAAATATCCAAATATCGCATAGGTCTACTTTCTACGGGTACTAATGTTATTCTAAGAAACATAATTGGAATTGATTTCGGAACACAATCAAATTATGATTCATATGATGGGTTTGGCTTACAAGTAAAAGGAAATAATACCTTACTTGAAAATTGTTTTATTCTAAATGCGACAGCTGAAGCCATAAAGCTAGCAGATTCCGATTATTCTAGAGTTAATTATTGTGCAGTTTATGCTGATAATCCAGGCAACCCAACTGATTATTATTTTTTACTAACATTGGGCACAAATAATACCATCATTGAAAATAGTTATGCAGAAAGAGAAAAAAGTTTAAAACATGGTGGGCATGGCTTTGACATGAAAGATTTGGCAGAAAATAATATTTTTAGAAATTGTACTGCTAAAAGAACAAATTTTGAACTAAACTTTTCAGGAGTCCGCTACAATACCATTGAAGATTGTTTTATTTATGGTGTAGATACTACTACGTCCAATTGGCATGCGGGTTTGGTAATATTTAATGGAGCAAACAACAATTTAATAAAGAACGTATACATTCAAGACACTTGGAGAGCAATTGCCTGGGGTGATTACGATGATGGTTATGTTGGGCCAGGTGGCGATAGAGATGAAGTTAGTTTAGGCTATGACAACACCTTCGATGGTATAATTGTTAAAAACACGCACATGATTCTTAGTGTTGGCGGAGGAACTAATTATGCTGCCAAGGCAAGTAGAAATAAACTTGTAAATTGTGAGTTTTCAGATTTTGACTTTGTGGCAAAAACATATTACAAAACCGAAGATATACTTTTCAAAAATTGTGAATTTTCGAACGGAGACAGATTTGTTGCTGAAGGACAAAACCAATATGCACCATACAGCCATTTTGATGTGGAATGGGAAAACTGTAGTTGGGCAAATGTGAATTTTACACCCCCAGATTAATAAAACCTATCTGCATAATTCTACATGAATTGGTTTTATATAGGTTGATTAAAATAATTTCTTAACTTGTTGTAATGTTGAAAAACCAATTACTTCAGTTAAGAAATTATTTTTTATTCAAATTTATACAATTATGATTGATGGTTTAAAAAATATTCTCAGGCATCTTTACCCCTACAGCAAGACGAATATTAAGAAAAGAAAAGAAAAAGAAAAATTTTTAAGCTTGTTAGCTACAAACCAAAACAAGCCTTTGAAAATCGTGATTGGTAGTGGTCAACGTTTTACAGAAAGTTGGATACCAAGTGAGGCACATTTTATTGATTTATTAAAACCAAAGACCTGGTTAAAATATTTTAAAGAAGGTCAAATTGAGGCCCTATTAGCGGAACATGTCTGGGAGCATTTAACCCCAGAACAAGGCAAAATTGCTGCTAAAACCTGCCATCAATTCCTCAAAACTGGCGGTCGATTACGAGTAGCTGTACCTGATGGATTTCATCCAGATCCTGAATATATTAATTATGTAAAACCAGGCGGACATGGGTATGGTGCTGACGATCATAAGATCTTGTATACCTATAAAAGTTTTAGCGCATTATTCTCAGATTGTGGTTTCAACGTTGAAGCTCTTGAATATTTTGACGAACATGGTCAGTTTCATTCAAAAAATTGGGCCATTGAAGATGGTTACATATATAGGTCGATCAGATACGATGATAGAAATAAAGATGGTGAACCCAACTATACTTCGCTAATTTTAGATGTTACAAAAATTTAATCCACAATATTAACTACTCCGATATTCTTTAAAACTTTAAAAAGCTTGATTCTTTAAATGCTGTTTAGTATCCCAAAAACAGAATTAAATGAGTTTAGAAGCAGTCCAATTAAACTCTTGAATCTAAATCAAAGCTGGTACTGTACGTTTCTTGATAGTTGAGTATTCAGAATGAGAAATCTTAAAAAAAACTGTCTCCCAACTCAAAAATTCTAGGATTTTTATGGAAATTTTCAAAAATGGATGCATTTCATCGAAAATATGCCCTTCTGGTCGGTAAATTAAAAAGTAATAATTACGTTTGTTTTTAAATATCATACTAAAATCGTGCATTTCATCGTTAGAAGTATTCATTTTGTCGAAAATGTCATATTGAAGGCAATAAAAAATTGCCGCTACAATCGAGCCAGTTTTTAAGAAAGTGAATTAACCATTAGAAGAATATGATTTTTATCCGAATTAATCTTTGAAAAAAAGCCTACTTTACAAAATAAATTACTCAAGTGGATTTACCCCCACAAGCACTAAACGAGAATGATTAAACTAAGTCCCAATTGAAAATGAAATTTTACCCCACCAAGAGGCATCTTGCATTTGTTTCTTTTATATTTTTATCCGTTTCTCTAAATCTTGGTTGCAGTAAGGATAGCGATTTGCTTTTTGATTCAGTTCTTGAAGATAAAGAAGCTATAACTATAGAAGAACTTGATTCCGAAGTTGAACCTGAAAATGAGGAAGAAGTAGCCATTGAAACCGAAAATACGGTTGAAGAGGTTGCCGAAACCTTTGAAAGCAGAACCACAAGTTTTTCTCCTACCGACGATGCACATGTTCAAAGTGGCAAAGGATATAACCAAAATATTGTTCGACTCGAAGAGAATCACCGAACCAGTTATTTAATGTTCGATTTAAGTGCCATTGGCGCCTTGGAAGGAAAAATCTCAAAAGCAACTTTACAAATAACGATCAATAGTGATGATGGTAGTGGAAACATTAGCGTTCACAAAGGAAGTTCGAACAATTGGTCTGAAGAAAATTTATCAGACAGTACCGCGCCAGCTGCCGATATTTTAATTGGTGAACTGATTAAAGAATACAAGATTGGTGCCACAGAAATCATTGAACTTGATGTTACGAATATGCAACCTGAGATTGCAACCTTAGTGATGAGTCATAAAGATGGTAATGATTTGGCTTTTGCTTCGAAAGAGCATTTCTCAAAGATAGGGCCCAAACTAGTGGTGACCTACGATGTAGTTTCAGGATCAGAAGAAATTATACCGGAAGAAGAAACAACTGAAGAAGAAACAACTGAAGAAGAAACAACTGAAGAAGAAACAACTGAAGAAGAAACAACTGAAGAAGCTTCGGAAAATGAAGCACCGATGGCTGTGGCTGATGCTTCTCCATCAACGGGTGGAGCTCCATTGGAAGTAACTTTTGTAGGAAGTAATTCTTCCGATGATTCAAAAATAAACAGCTATGCATGGGATTTTAAGGACGGATCCTCTGCCTCAACACCCAATCCAACTCACACTTTTACGCAAGTTGGTATATATCAAGTTGAACTGACCGTACAAGACGAAAACGGACTAAGTAACACAGATACGGTTACCATAACAGTTACTGAAGACGAAAATGAAGGTCCGACTGCCATTGCTAGTGCAACTCCGATTTCGGGTGAGGCGCCGCTGGAGGTAACTTTTAAGGGTAGTTCTTCTACCGATGATAATGCCATTGCAAGCTACGCTTGGGATTTGAAAAATGGCTCAAAAGCGAACGCTGCAGATTTTAAATACACCTACACCGATCCTGGCACTTATAATGTGGAGCTAGTGGTTAAGGATGAAAATGGATTAGAAGATAAAACGTCAATTGTAATTACTGTTGAAGAACCAAGCAACGAAGCTCCAATTGCTGTTGTGACTGCAAATAAGACCTCAGGGGTTGCGCCTTTAAATGTGCAGTTTTTAGGAAATAGCTCCACCGATGATAAAGCAATAGCAAGTTATGCATGGGATTTCAAAGATGGTGCTAACGCCACAACTGCGAATCCTTCTCATGAATTTACAGAGGCGGGATCTTACAATGTTGAGCTAACGGTTAAAGATGCAGAAGGTCTTTCGAATACGAAAGCCATAACAATCAATGTAACTGCTCCGCCCGTAAACCAGCCACCAACAGCCGTAGTGACGGCAAATCCAACTTCCGGTGAAGCACCCTTAAATGTTCAATTTGTAGGTTCCAACTCAAGCGATGATAAAGGAATTGTTAGCTATTTATGGGATTTTAAAGATGGTTCCTCCGCTACAAATAACAATCCTTCGCATTCATTTACTCAGGCAGGTACTTATGTGGTTGATTTAACTGTAAAAGATGCGGAAGGGGTAAGTAGCAAAAAATCTATTACCATAACCGTTACCGCTAGCAGCACAAATACTGGTGGTGGAAATGTACCACCTGGATTCTATGTAGCAACTAACGGTAATTCTTCCAATAATGGAACTTCCGCTTCTGCTCCATGGAGTTTAGAACATGCTTTTAACGTTGCTAAGGCTGGCGATATAATTTACGTAAAAGCGGGTAATTATGGTAACAAGATTCTTCGATCAAGAAACCAAGGTAGTAGTGGAAATCCAATAAAATTTATTGGTTACAAAAATAGTCCAGGGGACGTCAATAGTAGTCAAGGATCAACTTTTAGCATAGGGCAATCTTTAAATGCTGCAAATATGCCCCTTTTACAATCTTCAAATGGTCAAGGAAAAGCGATTACGTTACATGACCCATTTATTGTAATTGAAAATTTTCAAATTACCGGCTACAGTCATGGCGTGGAAACTATTGATAGAGCAACAAACGTTGTTTTAAGAAATATTATCATAACCAATGTTGGAAATCAGTCCAGTCAAGGGTCTTATACCGGTATCGGATTTACGATCACAGGAAACAATACCTTATTAGAAAATTGCTTTGTTCTAAACGCTGGTGCGGAAGCTATCAAATTGTACGACTCTGATAATTCAAGAGTGAATTATTGTAAAGTTTATGCCAATAATAATGGCAATCCCACAGACTATTACTTTCTTTTAACAGGGGGAACAAATAATACTATTGTTGAGAATAGTTATGCTGAACGTGCATCACATTTATCACATGGTGGGCATGGCTTTGATATGAAAGATCTTGCCGAATACAATACCTTTAGAAATTGTACGGCGAAACGCACCAATATTGAATTGAATTTTACGGGTGTGCGTTACAACACCATTGATAATTGTAAACTCTATGGTTCAGGCACGACCACTAGTGACTGGGAGACTAGACTTATTGTATTCAATGGTGCCAATAACAATACGATGAAAAATATTTATATTCAAGATACTTGGCATGCAATGGCATGGGCAGATTATGATGATGGCTATGTAGGGCCAGGTGGTGATCGCGATGCAGTAAGTCTTGGTTACGATAATACTTATACTAATATAACGGTGAAGAACACACAAACCATATTGAATGTTGGTGGAGCTGAAAATTTTAATGCCAAAGCAAGTAGAAACAAATTCATTAATTGCAATTTTTCTAATTTTGATGATGTCGCGCGAACCTACTACAGAACGGAAAACATTACTTTCAATGGTTGTAAATTTTCTAATGGTGATCGTTTTGTCATAGAAGCGCAAGGTGCAAACGCTCCGTATAGTAAGTTTAATGCAACTTTTCAGAATTGCACCTGGAACAATGTTAACTTCACTCCTCCCCCGAATCAATAAAGAAAGTCATTCACATAAAAAGGCTCCATTTTTTAGTTAAAAAAGGGAATATTTTTTACTAAAGAAAACAATAAAACAAAAACTTTAGGGTTAAATCTTTTGTATGATTAATTAGAAAGCTTTTACACTAAATTTGTATAAAATAGAGTATTCTAATACAGGTTCCTTAGTACCTTTAAGCCAATACAATTGTTTTTTATCCTATTATTAAAAGTTTAGAAATTTCAAATACCACTTATGGGGCTTGGTGATAAAATGTTCAAAGGTATCGCTTGGAGTGCAATTGAACGCCTCTCCATTCAGACGGTACAATTTTTTATACAAATAGCCCTAGCACGTATTCTTACACCTACTGAATATGGTACCGTTGGTATCTTATATGTATTCATTGCCATTTGTATGGTGTTCATTGATAGTGGGTTTTCAAAAGCTTTAGTTCAAAAAAAGAACAGAACGCCAAATGATATCTCCACCGTTTTCTGGTTCAATATTTTGATTAGTCTTATTACGTATATCATATTATTTATTGTATCACCCTATATCTCTCAATTTTATCAGATTGCAGAACTCACTTTGTTACTAAGAGTTTTAGCCATTTCATTGGTTTTAAATGCATTGTTCACTATTCCAGTTACACTTTATAGCATCGCTATGGATTTTAAATCCTTAACAAAAATTAATTTTGTTTCGGCTATACTTTCTGGTGCGCTAGCATATATCATGGCAATATATAACTATGGCGTTTGGGCCTTAGTTGGTCTAACCGTTTCAAGATCTATAATTTCCTTGAGCCTCACCTGGTTTATGCTAAAGTGGAGACCCATTTGGGTTTTTTCGAAAACTTCTTTAAAAGAACTTTTTTCGTTTGGTTCCAACCTACTGGTTTCATCATTGCTTAATGTAACGGTTAACAAAACCTATGAACTGGTTATCCCTAAAACCAACAGTATTCAAGATTTGGGATTTTATACCAGAGGTACGCAATTTACAGATTCTGTTTATGGCATTATCACCTCCATATTTGAAAGAGTTCTATTACCCGGATTAACCGAGGTTCAAGATCAAATAGAGGTGCTTACACGCCATACCCGTAGCATCATAAAATCATCGGCTTTAGTGGTTATTCCCATCTTTCTTTTTTTGGCTGTTATTGCTGAACCACTAATACGTTTGCTCATTGGAGAAAAATGGTTGCCCGCTGTACCCATTATGCAAATTTTTTGCTTCGCAAGATTAATCACCATAATTTCAAGTATTAACATAAACCTACTATATGTTCTCGGAAGAAGTGATTTAGTTTTAAAACAACAATACTCTAAAATTGCTGTGCGAATAATTCTTCTGGCTGCAGCGCTGAAGTTTGGAATTGTTTATATTGCCCTAGCCGAATTAGCATCAACCATTATACATTTTAGCATTAACACCTATTACCCAGGAAAAATAATGAAATACGGTGCGCAAAAACAACTATTAGATATGATCCCCGTATTTGCTGGAGCAATTTTAATGTCGCTATTTATTTTTTTAATAATATATTTCATTGAAATTGATTGGCTAAAATTAATAGTTTCGACAATAATTGCTTTCCCAATTTATTTTGGTTTTATTCGTTTATTTAAGGTAAAGGAGTTAGATGAACTTCTAATAAAACTAAAAGCACTTTTTAAGTAATGAGACCATTTTTAATTGATAAATATTACATTTTCATTTCTCAAAATTCAACCCTTTCAATTATACATAAATTTTAATCTAGTCTATTCCTGATAAAAAGTATTTTCTTTAAAAAAACTTAATTTTAGAAAAAATAGCACTTTTAAACTTGTCAAAAACCATTCACAACTAGGTGCAATTCATTTAAAATAGAAGTTCGATACTATGATCTTAAGAACCACTTATTTCTATAACGGAACTCCCCGAAATTATCTTAATCTGGTTGATTCAAACATTTGACCTATAAACACTATTATAAAGGGCATTAAATCATCCTTTTACATAACCAATACAACAGTTAAAAACATCAAGACTAATTTAATTATGAAGCATAAGGTTTGTTGTATTTTTAATTTGGCACCTCATTACAGAGCTCCAATTTATACCTTAATGGATGCTGAACTAAACTGCGATTTCTATTTTGGAGATTCTTTAAGAAATCAAATAAAGTTAATGAACTTTAAAACATTAACTGGATTTAAAAAGATAGTCAAAAATAAAAAATTAACAAAAAGTGGATTTATCTGGCAATCTGGCACTTTTTTTCTACTATTTAAACCATACAAATATTATATAATTACTGGCTCACCTGCAATTCTTTCAAATTGGCTTTTGGCACTTGTTGCTCCGATTTTAGGCAAAAAAGTAATAGCTTGGACTCACGGCATGAAAAAACCAGCCACAACCCGCGGTGAATTATTTCAAAAATTCTTCTACCAACTATTTCAAAATATTCTTCTTTATGGCAACTATTCTAAAAACATTATGATTCAAGAAGGTTTTAAAGAAGACAAATTAATCACTATTTTTAATTCCCTTGATTACAATAATCATATTAAATTACGTGAGAAAATAGGATACACCACAATATTTAAGAATTATTTTAAAAATGACAAGCCTGTCCTAATATACATTGGCAGGATTCAAAAATCAAAAAAACTAGATTATTTGATAATTGCGCTTAAAGAACTTATAAAAAATGGAATAGACTGTAATGCTGTGCTAGTGGGCAAGCAAATAGATAATGGCGCAATTCATAATCTAATTAATGAAAATAATCTTTCCCAAAATATCTGGTTATATGGTCCGTGCTACGATGAAACTATAATTGGAGAATTATTATTTAACTCAGATGTCTGCGTGTCACCAGGGCCAGTTGGTTTAACAGCAATTCATGCCTTAACCTTTGGTTGCCCAGTAATTACCAACGATGATTTTCCAAATCAGATGCCTGAGCACGAAGCAATTTTAACCGGTGAAACGGGTGATTTTTTTATTAATGATGACATTAATAGTTTGGTTATGACAATTTCAAATTGGATTAATTTAACTCAATTTAAAAAAGAAGGTGTTAGAAAAAAAGCCTACCAAATCGTTGAAAAAAATTGGAATCCAAATTTTCAAATTAGGCGACTAAAAAATTTGATTAAATAAAAATATGAAAATACTCTGGGTCACTAATACTATTTTTCCTGATTTGTCAAAAATCATGAAAAGTCCACCCCAAGTGGTTGGTGGGTGGATGGTAAGTTTAGCAAATGATTTACTGCTTAAAGGTGTGGACTTAACCATTGTTACAGCCAGACAAAATATCAAAAAGGAGCAGACTAAAATAAATGGAATTTCATATTATCTGTTAGAGACGAAGAAGCCGATTACAACACTCGATAACAGTTTGGCAGAAAAATGGAAGAAGGTCATTTCAGAGGTACAACCAGACGTAGTGCATATTCATGGTACCGAATACGCACATGGACTTTCTTTAATGAAAGTATGTCCTAATCTTAACTATGTAATTTCCATACAAGGGCTTATAAGTGTTTATGCGCGCTACTATCGCGGAAATGTATCTAGAAAAGAGATTAAAAAATTTAGAACCTTTCGAGATTTTATAAAAAGGGATAGTATTCTTCAAGCACAAACCAAGTTAGAGCTAAGAGGTGAAGAGATTGAAAAAAAATATTTCCAATTAGGTAAACATTTTATTGGGAGAACACAATGGGATTATGATCATACTAAGACCCTAGCAAAATATGCTAAATATCATTTTTGTAATGAATCATTACGATCTTCATTTTACGCTTCCAAAAAATGGAATTTAAACCAAAAACAAAATCATAGCATATTTTTAAGTCAAGCCATCTTTCCTCTCAAAGGATTACATCAAGTTATAAAGGCTTTATCACTACTAATTCACGATTTTCCTAATATTAAATTACGCGTAGCAGGAAGTAATATTTTAAAATCTGACACGTTTAGAGATACAATAGCATTTAGCGGATACTCCAACTATATTCGCCATTTGATTCACAAGTTTAGTTTTCAAGATAAAGTTAAATTTATGGGTGTTTTGAGCGAAAAAGAAATGATAGAAGAATATTTGAATTGTCATCTTTTTATTTGCCCTTCAAGTATTGAAAACAGCCCAAATTCATTGGGTGAAGCGCAACTTCTAGGTGTACCATGCATTGCTTCTTACGTGGGTGGCATACCTGATATGATTGAACATAATGAAACAGGATTGTTGTATAGGTTTGAAGAAGTAGAAATGTTAAGTCAATCAATTAGGCAAATTTTCACAAATTCAAGCTTAGCTGAAAAATTATCGAAAAACGGAATTCAAGTAGCTGAAGAAAGACACAATAAAGAGGAGAACGCTGAAAGAACAAAAGAAATTTACCAAAATATTTTAAAAAAAAATTAAAATTATTATGCTTTTTGTAAAAAAAATAATTCTTATTCTACTAAGCATACCTGATAAGATTTATAATTTTTTCACCTTAAAAAACAAGAAAGTTTCTTATGCAACTTACCCAATTATTTTAGGTAAAGTGTATATCTCAGGATTTGGAATTATAAAATTTGGTGAAGGAGTGAAAATAAATTCTAGTCTTTCTTCAAATCCCATTGGCGGCGATACGAGAACGATACTTTCAGTTGACAAAGGTGCTATCTTAGAAATCGGCAATCATACTGGCTTTTCAAACATAGCAATTTCTTGCAAAGAACGGGTTACAATTGGCAACAACGTCAAAATTGGAGGAGGTGTCAAAATTTATGATTCCGATTTTCATTCCCTAAATTTTGAGCAGCGAAAAAACAGAGCTACAGATTTACCTTTGAAAAAATCAGTAATTTTGAAGGATGGTTGTTTTATTGGGGCACATAGTATAATTCTCAAAGGGGTTACCATAGGCAAGGAATCAATCATAGGTGCAGGATCTGTAGTTGCAAAATCGGTGCCTGATGGTGAAATTTGGGGTGGAAACCCAGCCAAAATGATTAGAAAAATTAACTAATTAGATGAAATATCTTCGGAATTTAGGTAAATCAATCGCGTTATTCTTTTTAAAGCTTCGCCTGAAACGAAAAAAGAATATCAAATTTGGTTCTAATGTAAATTTTAATCTGACTTCGCAATTTGAAGGTAGTAATTACCTCTCTGATAATAGCAGCTTAGTAACATCTTATTTAGGCTATGCCTCGTACTTAGGTGCAGAAACGAAAATTTCGCTTACCAAAATTGGCAACTATACATCAATTGGACCGAATACTAGTTGCATTTTTGGCCAGCACCCCTCTCATACTTTTGTAAGTACACATCCAGCATTCTTTTCGTTAAGAGCACAGGTCGGATTTACCTTTGTAAAGGAACAATTGTATAAAGAGTTTCCAAACCCTATCAATACTAATGAACCCTACACCACGCAAATTGGTAACGATGTTTGGATTGGAGCAAACGTTTCCATTATGGAGGGTGTAATTATTGGAGATGGTGCTATAATTGCCGCAAATGCATTGGTTACTAAAGACGTACCTCCTTTCCACATAGTTGGTGGAGTTCCCGCGAAAACCATCAAAAAACGTTTTTCAGATGAGCAAATCGATTTTTTGTTAGAATTTAAGTGGTGGAATAAATCCAAATCTTGGATTTCTGAAAACGCTAACTTATTTAACAACATCGAACTATTGTACAAAAAATATGGTAATTCCTAAAAGAACTCCCCCAATTGTCGTTGTTGCTTTTAATAGGCCAAGATCTTTAGCAAGGTTATTAAATTCTCTTGACATGGCTAATTATCCCAGCAACGATGTTTTGCTTATTATTAGTATTGATAAATCTTCTAATAATAGTGAGGTACTTAAAGTGGCCCGAGACTTTGTTTGGCAATTTGGAACAAAGGAGATAAAAAATAACGAAACTAACCTTGGTCTCAGAAAACACGTGTTACAATGCGGGGCCTTAAGCCAAAAATATGAATCTATTATAGTTTTAGAAGACGATTTGTTCGTAAGCGTAAATTTTTATGCTTTTAGTATTGCAGCTCTCAAGTTTTCAGATGACAAAGACTATATTGGGGGAATTTCTTTGTATAATCATCAGCTCAATGTGCATAACAGAGAAAGTTTCAATGCACTTGAAGATGGGTATGATAATTGGTATTTTCAATTTGCCTCTTCTTGGGGGCAAGTTTGGTCAAAAAGTCATTGGGCAAAATTTATTGAATGGTATACTGAAAATCAAAAAGTAATGCATGAAATAAACATTCCATTTAATGTATCGTCTTGGTCTGAGAAATCCTGGTTGAAATTCTATGTAGCTTACTTAATTAAAGAAAATAAATATTTTTTCTATCCTAAGGTTTCCTTAACTACTAATTTTAGTGACGCAGGAACTCATGTGGGTAAAGATAGCACCGCTTACCAGGTTCCACTAAATCGCTCACGAACGAATAATTTTATATTTTCTGAAATTCAAAATTCTCAAAGTATATATGATGCGTTCTTCGAGAATAAAAGTTTACCTACCTATTTAGATATTTCTGAAGAAAATATTTGCATTGACTTGTATGGGTATCGAGGGAAATATGATAAACGCTATGTATTGTCAAGCAAAATACTTAATTACAAAATTTTAAAATCATTCGGCAAATCATTAAAGCCCATCGACGCCAACATCATAGAAAATATACCCGGTAATGATATTTTTTTATATGACACCACAGCGCCTTGTGAAAATTCTTCTGAAAAAAATATTCACAGAAAAATAATCTATAATATTAAATATATTTCCGAATCTGATAGTAAATTCATGTATTGGACATTGATGAAATCAAGAATTCAGCGTAAATTTAAATCCGTTTTTAAAAAATAACAAAAAATAAATCATTACTAAGCTTTTAAGAAATCTATGCTTTCAATAAAAAACTACGCTAAAAGTATTGGTGTTTTAATTTCATTTCTTTTATTGGGGTATTTGATCAATCCACTCAATATTAGTTTTGTATTTGGTTACTTAATAGTTGTGACTTTATTGGTAAAAAAAACGTTTTTACTTCAAAATTTAGATTTTAATTTTTTTCTATTAATCCTTTTCTCTATTAGCTATGCTCTATTTTATGGTCTTAACCCCATTGGAGGTACTCAGTATATTTTTATTTACGGAACGGCCCCTCCATTTTTTTATCTTCTTGGAAAATATCTAATTAAGGACTTTACCTCTTCTAATTTAATTTTTAATCTACTTTTTGTAATTGGTTTTCTTTTTTCTTTTTCATATTTAATTTCAGTATTGATTAATTTTTTAGAAGGAGGTTTCTCACAATTAGACCGAAGTCTACCCTATTTTTGGACGGGTAGTTTAGTCTCTGCAACAAGAATGGGGGCTTATTTGAGTTTGAATATGTGCATTCCTGCTTTGTTGATAGCAAACCAAGGACGGTTAAAGCTATTGCATAAAATACTTGCTATTGTCCTATTTGTGCTTTCTCTAAT
>ENA-ORXR01000635-ORXR01000635.1-marine-metagenome-genome-assembly--contig:-NODE-635-length-44839-cov-5.007573_pt1 | contig 44839 bp, 40 predicted proteins | sample MGYA00237866_ERZ511479 | MGnify/ENA metagenome assembly ERZ511479
AGAGAAATAAGCAAGCCGAAGTGGCTGTAATAATGTCCGATGTTATTCCTGATGAAATTGACGGGTCAGGACAGGTAGATGGAGTATGGGTCGTTGACTACAAGAACGCAGTAAGACTGGCCGCTGCTCTGAGAGAAGGCCTTTATTCTACAGCTAAAGAAAGAGCGCTTCATATTGGTAAGGGAACCAAAATGGAGGCTGTTTATGACTATCTTACAGGTGCAAAATTCAAAAACCATATTGAGAGCATAGTTGAAAAACACACAGCATTACGTGACGATTTGGTGAAAGAAAAAACCTTCATGCATAGAATGTGGGCTAAAAGAGAGACTCAGATTGATGGAGTGATATCTAGCTCAATGGGTATGTATGGAGATTTAGAAGGTATTGCTGGAAAAGTCATGCCTGAGATTGATACTCACGATGTCAAATTTCTAGAAGATATAAAAATCTAAAATAATTACTAATCGTAACTCTCGTATTCAAGACATCAATTATCATCGAAGTGGTTTTAATCGGCCTGTCCGTCTTTGCCTATAAGACGTTGAAGAGCGCTTAGGTAAAAGGCTTCGCCCCCGCAAATTCGGTCGTCTTATCCGTATGCCCGCCGCCGAGAAAATAATGGGTGAGGGCGGGGTCTGGTTCTTTGAAGACGCGCTCGTAAATTCGTTCATAGCCTGAGGATTTAATGCGCCATTTGTCGTCTTCGCCTTTTTCATATGTGTCGTGATATTCCGCCGCGCCTGTGGTCACTAAATTATCTTGCGCGAGGTTCATTGCGTAATCGAGCAGGCGCCAGCGGCCTGTTGCAGAGTTTGGGCCTGTCAAATTGATAAAGGGCATATGCACGGAATGGCAGCTGACAAATTCAGGATTAAATGAGCCTTTCACTGCGTCCAAGAAGTTATCGCGTCCGCTGACTTTATAGCGGTAGGTCCCGCCGACATAATCAATCTCAACATCGGGCGTGAGAAGCCCCGCGAGGAGTTCCAGATCACATTTATCAATCCCGTTGCAATAATTATATTTAACGCGCTTTATGGCTTCAATGTCTTCAAATGAAATAGCGTGTCTCCGTTTATTTTTTTATGCCCTTCATAATCAGGCCTGAATAGCGCTCTGAATAAGGCGGGAGCTGTATGAGGAAATCTCTGAATTTATCTAACGGTTGATGCACGACGGAGCGTTCATTGGACATGGTTTTAAAGCCCTCATATCCCCCTATACGGCCCATGCCGGAATTGCCTACGCCGCCAAAGGGCAGGCGCGGGTTGGTCCCGGATTGGATGCAATTATTATTCACTACGGCGGAGCCCGAGGAGGTGTTGGCCAGAAAATACTCAATGTTTTCGTCATTGGTCGAATAGATGTAGAGCGCGAGGGAATTGGTGCGCGGCTTGATGATGTCGAGCACCTCTGCGCGGTCCTTATATCCCACTACGCACATGACGGGGCCAAAGACTTCTTCGCCCATAATATCCATGTCTTCTGTTACATCGGTGAGCAAGGTCGGCTCGATATAATTATCTTTGACATTAGCATCGCCGCCGCAAATGACGGCCGCGCCTTTTTTCACAGCGTCATCAATGAGGGATTTCACCCGTTTTGTATGGCGTTCATTTATGATGCGCGGAACGTAATCAGAGTTTTCAAAGCCTGTGTTTTCAGAATTATAAAGCGCATTTATTTGGTCTTTCAGATGTTGCTGAAAGTCCTCTTTCACGCTCTCATGGACGATGGCGTAATCCGGCGCGATACAGACCTGGCCTGCATTCATGACGCGGCCCCAAGCGAGCTTCTTGGCGGCGTTTTCGAGCTTAGCCGTCTCGTCGATGATAACGGGGTTTTTGCCGCCCATCTCCAGCGTGACGGAAGCAAGATTATCCGCCGCCGCTTTCATGACGATTTTCCCGACCGCTGTGCCGCCCGTATAATAGATGTGATCAAAGGGCTGTTTGAGCAGCTCTTGCGCGACCTCGACGCCGCCTTGAAAGACTTCGGCTTCATCGCTCGGGAAGACCTTATTGACAATCTCTTGAATAATTTGCGCAGAGTCCGGCGCCAGTTCAGAGGGTTTAATCGCCATGGCATTGCCTGCCGCGATAGAGGCGAGCATAGGCACGAAGCTCTCGGCTGTCGGGGCGTTATAGGCTGCCATGTTGAGCGCAACGCCTTTGGATTGGCGGCGGATTTCACAGCGCTTACCCATGGTCGCGAGTGAGTTTTTGACCTTTTCAGGCTTCATCCATTTGGCGAGATTTTTACACATGAAATCGACTTCGGATTTCAGCATGACAAGCTCTGCCGCCATGTCCAAATCATGCGTGCCGCGCTCAATATGGGCGGCCTTGAACAAGTCATCCTTGCGGTCAACTGTGGCCTCCCACAGGGCTTTCATTTTCGCGCAGCGTTCTGCCGCCGTTGTATTGCGCAGGCGAGGAGTGGCGTCTTTTAAGGCTTGGACTTTGGCCGCAATGTCGGATGTTTTAATCGCCATGGATTAGCCCTTACCATATTGCGGAATGCCGACGGCCTTTTGGATGGTCTTTTCAAAGCCGCGCTCTGACATCAGATTGAGCATGACCTTCATCGGTTTGACATCTTTGCCGACCAGATAGCGAGGCTTCCATGTTTTCTTTTCAAGAAGCGCCAGAACTTCGTCGGTCACGTAATCAGGGGTGTTTCCTTTATTGATGGCTTCAACCATTTTTACCGTCGTTGTTTCGCGCAGGTGAGGCTCATAGACCGCCTTCACGTCATCAGGAATGCCTTTCCAAATGTCTTTGGTGGTTTCCTCGGCATTGGCGGTCATATGTGTTTTCACGGCGCCCGGTTCGATAGAGGTGACTTCAATCCCGAAAGGCGCAAGTTCATTACGCAGGGTGCATGTGAGGCCTTCAACGGCCCATTTGGACATATTGTAACTGCCCGAACAGACGGGATTTGCGCGCACCGCGCCTGAAGCGAAGTTGATAATTCGAGACTCTGGCGCGCCCTTGCGGATCATCGGCAGGAAGGCTTGGGTCACGCGAATCGGGCCGAAAGTATTGATCTCAAAGAGGATACGCATTTCGTCGATGTTGATGCCCTCAATCGGGCCCGTGCCTTTATTGGCTATCCCTGCATTATTAATCAGCAGGTGAAGTGGACCATTATCTAAATGCTTGGCCACCACCTCGGCGCTCGCCGTGACGGAGGCGTCGGATGTGACATCTTGCTCGACTTTGACGATGTTCTCATGAGTGCCGAGTTCAGAAGTGTCGGCCCCAGGAAGGACTCCCGCGAAAACTTTCCAGCCGCGCTCGGCCAGTTTGCGGGCTTTCATAGCGCCCATGCCCATGGCGGCCCCTGTGATGAAGGCTGATTTTTGCTGAGCCATTGTTATCTCCCCTGAGTGTTTTCGACTTTCCGAATGACGTTCAGAAAAGCCTATGGTTCGTGTTAAGTCAAGCGGTCAGAAATCAAAAATGCGTTTCTGCCAGTCTGGCGCGAGTAGCTGTTCTTGCCTTTGCGGATTGACGATGTCGCGTATGTAGATGTCGATACCGCCATCTGCCGCTGGGAATAACATAATGTTATCACCGACATCTTGCGGGTATATCATCCGGGGTTGCTGCCCGCTAAAGCTGACATCATAGATGGCCATCTTGCTTTGATTATTCAGAGAAATGATGGGGTTTTTCACATCTAGCTCTGGATTAGTGTAGCCATGGCGTAGGCAATCGGAGAGTAGGTCTAGCCTATCTTTAACATCATCCGCCGTCGTCTTGGCTTGGCGCTGTTTAAAATATTGTGCCAACACGCCGCGAGAGGTATTTTGTAATCCTTCAGGAAAAGCGGCTTCGTCGATATGGATAAGGATGGCATTACCGACATATTGGGATTGCGCGTTTAAATCATCTTCAAAATAGCGTCCTCGCAAATCGAGCAGCTGCCCAATCTGCATCTCAGTTTTGATATCGTCGCCATAGCTTAACTTTGCCATCAAAGATGTGAAATGGGCGCAGAGAGCAACATTGGTGCTAATCCAATCCTCGCCGCTTTCCGTTAGCACGGTCTCTTTTAGGTGAGTGACTTGGTTAGGCGAGAAGTGAATTCTGATAGGCACATTATGACGGATGCTTTTATCCATGGCCTTGATGATGAGGGATTTGATAAGCCCGCCTATCAAGCCTTCTATCGGAATGGGTTTGGGCAGGCCCCGCCGCTTTAATTCCGCTAGGGTTTCGAGTTTTGAGCGGTCAGTTCCAAATTCAAATGCTCCTAAACGTGTATTGAAGGGGATTTTGGGTGGAGCGTTTTTCGATATGAGGGCCGTGTAAATATCACCAAGGTGGCGCATCAATAAGTGATAGCCTGCGGCATCGGTCAGAACATGACTAACGGCTATACCGAGTATCACACCGCCATCGCTGAACTCTGTAAGCGTAAAGGTTGAGAGCGGAGCGCGGCCTCTCAAGACATCCTTCCGGCTGGGCTCTTGGATGAAGCTGGGTCGGCCGGTTGCCGCGAGTATATCACTCAATTTGCCAGAGTGACTTCTACGGGTCAGGGAGACGGGGTCACCTGGGAGTTTAATGTGACCCTGTTTTGCGTCATAGCGCCCAGATAGAGCAGTGAATCGAGATACTAGCGCCAAAATGGATTTTGCTAAAAGGTCCCCATCCAATCCCTCAGTGAAGGCATATTGCAGCCCTATAAAATTGCCATAGAGCAGATGGTTCTCGTCAATAGGGCTGAGAGGATGACTGAAGGCTTTGCTCAAGCTTAAAACGCGTCAGGGCGAAGCTGCGCATCCGTACCGCCATCGACGTAGATAATGCTGCCTTGCATATATTCTGCAGGGTCAGACAGCATGAATTCAATGACCCCTGCAATTTCATCAGCTGAGGCAACGCGGGTTTTGGGAATGGGGATCATATCGACACTTTTGCCAATTACGGGATGATCGGCGGCGCCGCGAAACATCGGCGTTTCCGTCATGCCAGGCGCAATGGCGTTAAGCGTGATGCCTGCTTGCCCCCACTCGGCGGCGCGGCGTCGCACAGCGCGGGCAACAGCATGTTTAGAGGTGCCATAGGTCAGCGCGCCGTGGGCATCACCGATAAGCTCCATGGCTTTATTTTCATCGCCGTCCAGCATAGCGAGCACAAATGGTGTTTTGGGGTCGGTACGCATCTGGGCAGAGTTAGATGAGATAACAACAACGCGGCCATTAACTGCGGCGAGGGCATCTTTCAATCCGTCCAAAAGGGAGATGCAGCCAAAGTAGTTTACCTTGGCGACTAATTGGCCATCATCTAAATGCCCACCAAGACCTGCGGCGAGCACGAGGCGGTCAATTTTACCGCCTGACATCTCAAGGGCTTGGTCAATAGCGGATTGCCGTCCTTCGGGCGTAGACAGGTCCGCATTGATGTCTGCGCCTTTTAAATCAATGCCGATAATGCGGTGTCCTTGGGCGGCTAATCGCTTAGCGGTACAGGCACCTATGCCAGATGCTGATCCTGAAATGACGGCTATGCCCATGGATTTTCTCGCTTGTAAAACATGAGGTGAGTCGTAAGTTACCCTTCTTAATGATGCAAGACTGAGTTTTTATCTGCAATCAAAATGCGTAACAAAAATGCAACTATGCTACGCAAAATCACGCTTTTAGCCTCAAAATGAGTTAAATCGCGCATTTTTAACGATAATTCTTGCGACTCTTGCATTGCGCCACTTTTCTTTATGGCTTAGGAAAATAGGTAATAAAGGCGAAAATGCCGCACCATATCAACAGGGGAGAGACAGATATGTCATCGAAAACTTTCAAAGGGCTCACAGCATTAGCTGTTTCGACTTCACTTCTAGCGATAAGCGCGCCGGCTTTTGCGCAGTTGGATGAGATTATCGTCACCGCGCAGAAGAAAGAAGAGAATTTGCAGGACGTGCCCATATCCATCGCCGCTTTTGACCTTGAATTTCTTGAAACGAACCGTGTTGAAGGCTTGGAAGACCTAGGCCGCATCGCACCAGGCGTAACAGTTACACCAAACTCAGCTGATCCCAACGGTGTGCAAGTCAACATTCGCGGAATTGGTATTTTGGACCCGCAAGTTGGTCAAGATGCCCGTGTGGCCATCTATCAAGACGGTATCTATCTCGGAAAGACCCAAGGACTTGCCTTTGATATGCCAGACCTTGAGCGGATTGAGGTTTTGAAAGGCCCCCAAGGCACGCTTTATGGACGAAACTCAGTTGGCGGCGCGGTCAACTTGATTTCTGCCAGGCCAAATTCAGATGAGTTTTCGGGACGCATTAAGGCTGAATATGGTAACTTCAACCACATTAAAGGCAGTGCGGCGGTTAATATCCCAATGGGGGATGTGGCGGGCCTGCGGTTATCTGGTTCTTACTTAAGCCGTGATGGATGGGTCGAAAATAATGGCCCCGGTGCCGACTTTGGCGGCGAAGAAAAATTTGGCCTTCGCGGTGCTTTCGGGATTGAATTATCAGAACAGTTCCGACTGGATTTAGCGGCAGATTATAACGAAGTTCAAAAAGAGCCAATTTTCTATCAGTCCTTTGGAGCGGGGGCCGCGCCTTTTGCCGCTGCCATTTCATCATTTGATGACGGGCGTCAGGAAGAGGTGACAACAAGCTTTGTGAATGAGGACGGAGATCTCGAAACAAAAGGGGCTTCAGTCATCGGAACATGGACGCCTAAAGACGGGCATGAAGTGAAAGCCACGCTCGCTTACAGGGAGGCAGATAGCTCACGATTTGTTACGCTAATTCCAACGGCTGATCCGGCAATCCTGAATCAAATTACCTCAGGATTTAATCAAGCTCTTGCACCGCTACCTTTCGCCTTCGGCGCTACGGGCCAAGGCTTAAGGCCTGATTTTGGCAGTGCATTTACGGGTACTCCACCTGAAGCTGGATTGTTCTTATCAGGTCCCGGCGGATCACGTAATTTAGTCCATGATCAAGTGAGTTTGGATATTACTTATAATGGTAGTCTAGGTGATGGTCTGGTTGATTATACTCTCGGTGGTTTCTACTATGATGAAAAAACAAGTACGGGCCCTGTGGTCCGCAACCAAAATGCGGCCAATGACTATTTGTTTGTATTGGCCGGGTTTTCTCCGCTTCTCACGGCAGGGATTGATCAGGGCTTAGCCGCTAACGGCGCGCCTTTCACAATTAATGGTTTTCTCGACACTGTTGACCTAGCGCCACAATTTCCGGGTATTCAATCCCTTCCTGCGAATTCCCGTGGCCCAATTCCAGCCGCAGGTGTTATATTTGGACAAACATTTAATCCTGACCCTGCTGTTGCAGGCACGGCCAGTGCCATATTGGCTATCTTAAACCCAACGATAGCTGCTGGATTAGGTGGAGCCCGTCAATCTGCATCTAATACATTGGACATAGAAACGACGGCCTTAGCGCTTTATGGACAACTCACTTGGAACGTGACGGAAGATTTAAGGATAACGGGCGGATTACGTTATTCCGACGAAAGTAAAGATGGCGTTGGGCAGTCATTCTCACCATTCTTTATCGATACAACAGACCTTTTGGGTAATCCAATCCAGTCGAATATCAGCAAGTTTGATGACGATGTATTGAACCCAAGCCTAATCCTAGAATATGACTTAAATGATGATGTCATGCTTTATGCAAGTTATAAAGAAAGCTTCCGAGCAGGTGGTTTTAATGCTGCCGCCGTTGGGCAGCGCTTGCCGGGTGAAACTTTCGGCAATGACTTTAATTTCGGCCGGGAAGATATTACGGCCTATGAAGGCGGCTTTAAAGGTACGTTTTTGGATGGAAATTTGCGCTTGAATGCGGCAGGTTTTTATTCGGACTTTAGTAACGTTCAAACAACGGTTTCGACCAATCCTTTGATTGCAACACAGCGGGCTGTCGTAAATACAGATCAGGAAACTTATGGGTTTGAGGTTGATGGCCTCTTTGCTGTCACCGACAATATTACAGCTAACGGAAGTTATACTTATATTGATGGTGAACAGAGCGATGTCTTTAATCCGGTTTTGATGACCATTTCAGAACGCGATGAGCTTCAAGGTACGCCAAAAAACCAATATTTAGTTGGCCTCAGCTATAATGGAGATATTGGCGATAACAATCTGTTCGCTAATGTGACCTACAGCCATAAAGATGACCTGCTTCGTGTGCCGGAAAATCAAACCCGCTTGTCTTCGCAAGACCTCGTAAGCGCAAGTATCGGCATGGCATTTGATGCTGGCGGTAATGATGTGTTAGTCACTCTCTGGGGCCAGAACCTGACAGATGATGAATATGTAATTGATGCGCTGCCTTTTGAAACATTTGCATTTCCTGTTCAGGCTTTCGGTCAACCCCGTAGCTATGGCGTATCAATCGGTTATAATTTCTAGACGAACTCAAGGGGAGAAACGGGGCAAAAGTGGGTCGTCAGGCATTTGCACATCGCGAATGCAGGGCGGCCCCTTTTACGTTTAAGGGCCATAAGTATGAGAGTTTTTTTGCTTGTGATAACAGCCTGCGCCTTATTAGCAGGATGCCAGCCCGCAGCGGATATCAAAACTGTAGAGCCCGCAAAGACAGCGGTTCAGACTGATCTGGGGTCTGTAAAGATGTCAACTGCTAGTTATGAGCAGCCCAATATTGTGATCTTGCTTGCCGATGATCTTGGCTTTGCCGATCTAGGCTTTCGAGGGAGTGATATTGAGACGCCAAATATCGATAGTTTGGCCGCGGATGGCCTTACGCTGAGTCGTTTTTATTCCATGCCGATTTGCACCCCGACTCGTAGCGCATTGATGACGGCGCGCGACCCGATGAAATTAGGTTCAGCCTATGCTGGATTTCAGCCTTGGCAAAATGGCGGTGTTTCGCCTGATGAACATTTCATGCCAGAGAGTTTCAAAGCGGCAGGCTATCAAACCGCTATGATTGGGAAGTGGCATTTGGGGCATACGATAGAGCCGCTCGTGCCAAACTCGCGCGGCTTTGATCATTTTTTTGGCCACCTCAATACGCAAATTGATTATTTTGATTATACTGTGGCTGGCGGATATGATTTGCAGGAGAACGGTGTCTCCGTAAGGCGCGATGACCAATATATGACGGATATGCATGGGGCTGAGGCTGTGCGCTATCTTGAAGAGCTTCGCGATCCCGCTAAACCCTTCTTTCTTTACGTTCCGTTTTTGGCTCCGCATTCACCTATGCAAGCCCCCGAAGAGCTGGAAGATAAATATAAAAAACGCCTAAACCGACCTTTTCCAAAACGCACCTATGCGGCCATGGTCGATAGTCTTGACCAAGCGGTAGGCCGTGTTTTGGACACGCTCGACGCGCAAGGGTTGAGAGATAATACGCTTGTTTTTTTCTCCTCTGATAATGGAGGTCTTAAAGCCTTTGGCGCGGATAATTCGCCTTACCGCGGCGGCAAGCTTGAAACATTTGAGGGCGGCATTCGGGTCAATGCGGTTATGCGCTGGCCGGGCGGCATTCTGGCGGGAGCATCGACACAGGACGTTGTCTCCGTTTTGGACGTCTTTCCAACCTTCGCTGAGGCGGCAGGTGTGAAGATGGGGGCTGAGAAAAAACTAGACGGACAAACCCGTTGGTCAGCTCTGATGAATGAGGGCGAAGACCCCCGTAATGGTGATTTATATTTTGCCTCTAACTCGCCAATTTTTGATAAGTATCATCTTAGCGTTTTGGAAAAGCAGTGGAAGCTTGTTCAAATCATTGATCATAAATCTGCTTCAACGGAGGTTGAGAATTTCCTCTTTGATATAAATGCCGACCCGGAAGAAAAAAAGAACTTAGCCGAAGCGAATCCCAAAATCGTGGAGCGCATGGCAAAGAAAATCAGAGAGTGGCGGGCGCAACATCCTATCAATGGTGTGCGTGTCTCCTTGGCACCCAATCCGGGTTGGCGCGCACCCAAAGATTATGCGGTCAGCGTTATTCCTGCGGAAGAACTGCAAGAGGATTACCTGAATAGCTATACCTCAGGCATGCGCGGGAAAATCTTGCAAAAGCGGCACGGTGATAAAGGGCGTTTGGCTTATGAGTAAGCTTGTCGATATTTACTTTAAGGGAATTAAACTGATCGGCTATATTTTGCCTGTTATTTTGGTTGGGCTTTTAGCTTTTAATTTTGTTCCAGGCCTTAAGAAAAAAGCGCAAATTGCGGCTGTCGATAAAATTGGCGATATTGGTATGAAACGTATCGCCTCTGACCCGGACGCGAAAGGCTCGGTGGCGGCTGAGTTTATAAACATTCCGATAGAGGCGCGCGAAATTTCGGTAGGTATCTGGCAAGCAACAGGTGTCGGAAATGCGCATGTGATTACTACGGCAGATAAAGATGTTTTATTTGATACGGGATTAGCCACACAAGTAGCAAAGCAAATGAAGGCGTTAAAAGCTGCAATCCCTAACTTGGACCTCTCTCATATTATCGTCTCCCATTCTCATGCCGATCATTCCGGCGGCGTAAAGTTTTGGGCAGAAGACGGCACAGACATCATTGCGCATGCTGAATTCGGTGAAGAGCAGCGTTATCTTACGGAGCTACAAGATTATTTCTGGGGCCGGAACAGAACGCTATTTCCTTTCATGCCGGAAACACCTCCGGCGATAGGTCTCATTGCTTATGGGGGTATTGAGCCCACCATCACCGTGGCGAATGGGCAGCCTTTCACCTTCTCCCAAGGCGGCGTTGATTTTGAAATTTATGCTTTGCCGGGGGCGGAAGGGGCGGATAATATTGTGGTTTGGCTTCCGCAAAAAAAGATTCTCTTTAGCGGTGATTTTTTTGGGCCCTTATTTCCGCAATTTCCAAATATCTTCACCATGCGCGGTGAGAAAATTCGCAAACCCGTCGAATATGCGAACTCTCTTGATAAAATAATTGAGCTTGATCCCGACATGATTGTTCCCAGCCATAAAAATCCCATCACGGATAAGGCCGTCATTCAATCAGGCCTTATTAAAATGCGCGACGCGACCCGCTATGTGCATGATCAGACTGTTGCAGGGATGAACGCGGGTAAAACGGTTGAACAATTGATGCGCGATATTCAGCTTCCCGCTAATTTAGCTTTGACGCAAGAGCACGGCAAAGTCTCTTGGGCGGTTAAATCCATTTGGGAATATTACGCAACCTGGTTTCATTTTGATAAGACAACGGAACTATATGGCGTGCCGATAAGCGCAGTCTATCAAGATATTGTGGAAGCGGGCGGCGAGCTTCGATTACAGGAAAAAGCCCAGACCTATGTTAATGCAGGGGAGCCTTTAAAAGCGCTGCACCTTGTCGATATCGTCTTGGGCGCGGAGCCAAATAATGCACCAGCTTTATCCACACGAAAAATGGCGTTAGAGCAATTACGCGATGAGGCCGAGGCGAGTACGAATAATAGCTATGAAATCTATTGGCTCAATTACCGCTTGCGGGATACTCAATCCAAATTGGAAGCCCAGTAATCAAAGTTTGCGCAGAGCGTTTCAATGGATGTGAAGGCAAAATGATTATGGCCCGTATTTTCTAGGATAATTAATTCCGATGTTTTGGCATTGATGAAGTCTTTGGGAGCCTCTTCAGGGGGGATGCCAATGTCGTGATCTCCAAAGGCAAAAAACATTGGCACGTCTATTGCCTCGACCTCTGTCTTAAAACTTCCGCGCACCATGCTCATCATGGCAGAGGTTGAGTTCATTTCGCAGGACATATCTCTGAGGCGCTGTGTAAGTTCTGGTGTTTGCCCGCCAAAGACAATTGTCTCTCCACTGGGACCGCCTCTGGCCCGACTGTAAGGTCCGCCAAATTTTGTGAAAGAGAGTTTTTCTAAATCCTGCTGAAATTTGGCCTCGTCATTGATATAGGCTTTTTCTTCGCCTGACAGTCCCCAATCCAATCCTCCAGCGCTGGATCCGAAGAGGCCAAGAGCTGAGAATGGCGCATGATTGCCCTGCATAAGCATGATCATCATTCCGCCCATAGAGTGCCCGACCCCTATCATGGGGCTATCATCCATCCATGTTTTCAAAGCCTTACTTAGATAATCTGCAGCGATACGCGGGGTCAGATAGAGGTGGTCATCGGGGATTGAATTTGTAGCAACGCTGGGATGGTCCATTGTTATGACGGCATATCCTTTTGCGGTCATGCGGCGGACGAAACTAAAATTTTCTGCGAGGTCAAAATAGTCCTTGGTCAGCCCGCCGCCAGGTAGGCAGAATAGCGTAATGTTTTTGTCGCTGGTCGTTGGCCGAAACAAGCTGGCTTGTAACTCTATGCCTTCAACATCTGTTGTTAGCTTTTCGGGCATTTAAACTTCCGGCGCGATGTCAATCTTCAGCCCGTCATGAGCCTCTGTAACTTCGATCTGGCAGGAGAGGCGGGAGCCCTCTTTGATTTCAACAAAGTCTTCTAGGCCTTCGAGCATATAGCCTTCATCTTCTGTGCGCTCACCCGCGGCAGATTTGTCGGTGAAATAAACATGGCATGTTCCGCAACTCGCGGCGCCGCCACATGTGCCTTCGACAAGCCCTGCGGCCTGTAGAGCTTCCATCATTTGAGCGCCATTTTTAGCGTCTACAGTTTGGGTTTCACCATCCGTTTTTGTGACATGAAGTGTTGCCATCTTATTCCTCTTTAAGGCTTGACTGTTACCGTTCAAAAGCTATTTTCGAACAGCGTTCGGAAACTCCCTAGCGCGGCAGCAAAAATAAGGCAAGTGTGCGATGGCAGGTGTGTTGGACGGTATCAAAGTTCTCGATCTTTCTTGGGGAATAGCCGGACCAATGACAGGGATGTTGCTGGCCGACCACGGCGCAGATGTGACGCGGATTGAACGCCCTCAAGGGGACCCATTTGCAGATATGCTCGGTTATAAAGTCTGGCATCGTGGTAAGAAAAACGCCGTTCTTGATTTTCGCACTGTCGGCGATTTGGGGCTTTTCAAAAAACTTGTGGCCGATGCCGATGTTCTAATTGAATCAATGACGCCTGGTAAAATGAAAGAGTTCGGATTGGATTATGAGCAGCTCGCCAAAATTAACCCGAAGCTGATTTATTGTTCCATCACGGGTTATGGCGATGATGATAATCGCCCCGGCTATGACGCGCTTGTGGCGGCGACATCAGGCCTGCAATACGAACAACGCGGCTGGGCCGAAGGCGCGCTTAATCATATGGCGGGACGTGAAGACCCTTTTGCAGGAGCCGTTGAGATTGACCCCAATCATGTGCAGGGTGCAAACCGTGAAGGCCCGCTTCATGTGGCGTCTAAATGGCCGAGCTTAGGCGCTTTTTTCTCGGCCCTTACAGGCATATCAGCTGCGCTCTTCGCGCGAGAGAGAACGGGGCGAGGTCAGAAAGTGTCAACCTCGCTTCAACAAGGCGCTATGGCTTGCGGCTCTGGTGCTTGGCAACGCGCCGAAGATATAGACGCCCAAGGTTTTAATACGTGGATTATGGGGAGTTCTTCACCCAAGGGGCATTTTAAATGCGCCGATGGCAAATGGCTTCACAATTGGGTGCCAAATCCGCGTTTTATTTTGGAAGCTTCTAAAAGCGATACACTTGATGCCTCGCCAGACCTTAGTGTTCAAAATGATCCGGACCGTTTTGGTATTGGCCCTGAAGAACTGCTCGTCATGGCGCATTACCAACCCATTTTGGCGGATGCGGTTAAGAAATTTAATTGCGATGATTGGGTTAAGGCGGCGGCTGACGGTAATATGACCATGCAGCCTTGCCGCTCTATTGAAGAAAGCCTGACGGACCCGCTACTTATTGCGGATAATTGCGTCACAACAGTTGACGACCCAGAGCTCGGCCCAATCAATCAGGTCGGTATTACCTACCGCTTAACCAATAGCCAAGGCGCTGTTCAAGGGCCAACCCGCGCAAGCGGCGCCGATACAGAGGCGGTGAAAGCTTATGCTGCGGTACTGCCCGAGCCGAATGTTCAATCCGTGCCAGCAAAGCCCACAGGCAAGGGGCCGCTAGATGGCATTCGCGTGCTTGATTTAGGACTCGCCATTGCAGGTCCATTTGGGTGCCAACTTCTGGCCGACATGGGCGCGGAAGTTATCAAGATGAATACGCTATGGGATGATTACTGGCACCGTTGTCATATCGCTTACATGGCTAATCGCGGCAAGAAGAGCTTTGCCGTCATGCTCAAAAATCCCAAGGGTATGGAGGCGCTTAAAAAAGTCATCGCAACCTGTGACGTGGTGCAACATAATATGCGTTATCCTGCGACGGAGCGTTTGGGGCTGGATTATGACAGTTTGAAAGAAGAATTTTCGCATCTGATTTATTGTCATTCACGCGGCTTCGAAGAAGGCCCGCGTAAGAACTTGCCTGGCAATGATCAAACAGGGGCTTGCTTGGCGGGTATTCAGCATGAGGATGGGGCTCTCTATGCTGGGGGCGACACGCACCCTCTGTGGTCTTTGACATCCCTTGGCGATACGGGGAATGGTTTCCTAACGGCTGTAGGGATTTGCAATGCGCTGATGGAGCGTGAGCGCACGGGCAAGGGCCAATTCGTGGATACGTCGATTGTTAATGCCTGCCTGCTGAATACGAGTTATGCCGTGGCTAAACCTGATGGGTCTGCTGTGGAACGCGAACGCCTAAATGCAGACCAAACGGGTTACGGAGATTATTACCGTCTTTATAAATGTGCCGATGGCGTTTGGATACAAGTCGCGGCGATAACGGACGACCATAAAGCAGGATTAGATACGGTTGCAGGTACAGATAAAATCGCGAGTTTCAAAGCAGCTCCGAGTGAAATTCAAATGAAAGCGCTCATGTCTGCTGGCGTGCCTGCCGCGATTTCTGACCCCGAAGCGTCTCGTAAATTATATGAGAATGAAGATTATAAAGCGAAGAATTGGACCGCAGAATATCATCACCCTTATGTCGGTAAGTTAGAGCAAATTGGCTTGACTTATAACCTCTCTGACACGCCGGGCGTTATCGGCTCTACCCCGCTCATTGTCGGGGATTGTACAAAAGCCATCTTGGAAGAGGTTGGGTATTCTGAAGATGAGATTTTAGCGATGGCCCATGAAACGGCCATATTGTGCGACCCGCCATTGCCGGGACAGAAAGAAATGAAAAACCCTTGGGGCTTGTAGCAAAATCGATTGAGTATCGATTTTCCTACAAGCCGATAAGGCGCTTGCGCCGCATCGGAATAGAAAGACTTAGATGAGACCTGATCCTATCCAACGCCTCGACACAACATTCTTCTGGGATGCCTGTGAACGCGGGGAATTCGTCGCGCAAAAATGCGAGCCTTGTAATAAGTTATGGCACCCGCCGCGCCCTATGTGTCCAACCTGTCACTCGCTTGAGAAATCGACGCAAAGCTTATCTGGAAAAGCAACTGTCCTGTCATGGGTGCGCCAAGTTCGGCCTGCAAGTTACGGCTTTAAAGAAAGCCCAATTGTGATTTTGGTCGAATTGGAAGAAGGCCTGCGCATGGTGTCAAATCTTGTGGGGGATGAGCCTCCAACGATTGGCGACGCCGTGGAAGTTGATTTTGAAAAAACGGTGGGCGGCAAAGCCGTTCCTGTTTTTAAGAAAGTAGGCGCGTAATGGTGGCTGCATCTCAAAAAGCTTGTATCGTTGGTATAGGCCAAACCGAATTTTCCAAGGCCTCTGGCCGCTCCGAACAACAACTCGCCATGGAAGCGATTTTGGCCGCCTGTCAGGATGCTGGAATTAACCCTGCAGATATTGATGGCATGACGAGCTTTGATCTGGACAATACTGATGAAGTTGATGTCATGCGCTCTTTGGGCGTTAAAGAGATTAAATACACAACGCGCTTACCGCAGGGCGGCGCGGCATCTGTGGCCACGATTGTTCATGCCAAAAATGCCGTTGAAAGCGGCCTGTGTGATGTCTTTGTCATTTGGCGCGCGATGAATGAGCGGAGCCAATATCGTTTCGGACAGCCCCATCACAGCATGTCGCCCGATGCTCACAGCTCGACCTTTATGGAGTGGTGTTTTCCGTTTGGCGCGCAAACACCCGCAGCCTGGGAAGCTTTATCTTGCGGGCCTTATTTACATAAATATGGCATCACCTCCGAAGACCTTGGCAGGATTTCTGTGACCTTCCGCAAAGCTGCCGCGACGAACCCAGCGGCTTGGTTTTATGGAAAACCGATTACGCTAGAAGACCATCAAAACTCACGCTGGATTGTTGAACCGACTTTGCGCTTGCTTGATTGCTGTCAGGAAAGCGATGGGGGTGTTGCCCTTATCATCACCCGCGCAGACCGCGCTAAAGACTTAAAGCAAATACCTGTGCGTATTCTTGGCGCGGAATATTCGATGCTGTTTAATCACGAAATTATTTCGGATTTTTATGCCGGAGACCTTATCCGCACCGAGAACAGCGAAATCGTAGCAGACCGCCTCGAAGCAACGGCGGGTATCGCGCCTAAGGATACAGATGTTGCCATGATCTATGATAATTTTACGCCACAAATATTGCGCCAGCTTGAAGGATTTAAATATTGCGGTATTGGTGAGGCTAAGGATTATGTTGCAGATGGCCACTTAGAGCTTGATGGCAAAACACCTTTATCGCCTAATGGCGGCCTCATGGGTGAGGGCTATATTCACGGGATGAACAATATTACTGAGGGCGTTCGGCAAGTTCGCGGAACTGCTGCCAATCAGATAGAAGATGCAAGAACCGCTATGCTCGCCTCTGGCGTGGCCGGCGCGATTATTGGGAGATAAGAGTGGGACAGATTTATAAACCCGGAACCAAGCTTTCCAGCACGGTTTGCAAAACGCAAATCATGGCTTTGCGCGTGCCTAATGAGGAGCTCGACATAACCTGCGGCGGCGCGCCGATGCAGGTGGGCGACCCCGCTGAGCTCGGCACAATGGGCGGAGAAAATGCGGGGACACTTGTGGGCAAACGCTACACGGATGCGGATGAGACCATGGAGTTTCTTTGCACGCGCGGCGGTGAAGGAACAATTGCCATTGAAGGTTATGTCATCGACATCAAAGCGGCCAAAAAACTCCCATCTTCTGACTAATGAATATTCACCTTCTTCTTCAAATGGCGAGTGAAGCCATGGGTCACCGCGAGGCGATTGTTTGCGGCGATAGGCGTATGAGTTTTGAAGAGTTAGGCGAAGCTGCAAAGGCGGTGGCGGCTAAGGTTCAGCCTGGCGAAAAAGTCGCTTATCTCGCGGAAGGGCATCCTGCATTTCCAGCGGCGCTGTTCGGTGCGGCTTTGGCAGGCACGCCCTTTGTGTCGCTCAATTACCGTTTATCCCGCGAGCAGCTCGACGCTCAAATCGCGCGGGTTACGCCGGCCCAATTTATAACTGATACAGATGTGACGGGCGAAGGCATGACCGTGTCTTTGCCAGAAACTGTTATGCAGGGCGAGCTTCTTTTAGGCGAAGCGCCCGATGAAGACGGCGCTGTCGCCGTCGAGCTTTTTACAAGCGGGACAACAGGGGAGCCTAAATCTGCGGTTTTGCGTCATAGCAATTTAATGGCCTATATATTTGGCACGGTAGAATTTATGAGCGCGGGTGAAGATGAAGCCGCGCTGCTAACCGTTCCGCCTTATCATATTGCGGGTATCGCGGCGGTGCTCAGTTCCACCTATGCAGGGCGGCGCATGGTGATGTTGCCGAGCTTTACCGCCGAAGGGTGGGTCGCACTTGCGCAAAAGGAGAGTGTCACCAATGCGTTTCTTGTGCCGACCATGTTACAGCGCATTGTGGATGCGTCGAATGGCTCCCTCAACTTACCGTCCTTAAGAAATATTGCTTATGGCGGCGGGAAGATGCCCCGCGCGACGATTGAAGCGGCCATGACATTGTTGCCCCATGTCAACTTCACCAATGCTTATGGGCTTACAGAAACAAGCGCCACGATTTGCATGTTGGGACCCGACGCGCATCGCGAGGCCTTTGCCAGTGATGATCCCGCTATTAAGCGCCGTTTGGGCTCGGCGGGGATCCCTATTCCTTCAATCGAACTTCAAGTCCGCAACGAAGAGGGCGATGTCTGCGGCGCTGAAGAAACGGGTCTTGTCTATGTCAGAGGGGACCAAGTCAGCGGCGAGTATAAAGGGTTAGGGTCACAGCTCGATAGCGATGGATGGTTCCTGACCAAAGACCGAGGCTTTGTAGACGCTGACGGATATTTATTCATTGATGGCCGCGCCGATGATGTGATTGTTCGCGGCGGGGAAAATATTTCTCCCGGCGAGATTGAAGATGTTCTTCGCAGCCATGCAGAGGTGAAAGATGTAGCCGCTATTGCTGTGGCTGACACAGAATGGGGCGAAGCCGTGGGTGTGGCGATTGTTTGCCCGGCTTCAGTGGATGACGCTGAGCTCTGTGAATTGGTTCGCGCAAATCTGCGTTCCTCTCGCGTGCCATCCGTGATAAAACGCATGGATGAGCTCCCGTATAATGAAACAGGCAAACTTCTGCGCCGCGTCATCAGAGACAGCTTTGCGCAGTAGCCATGCGGCAGATTATGCCAATCAACTTCTGCAGGATTTAGGCGCTGAGGCTCAAGTAAAAGCCCAAACTGATCATCCCGCAATCGCTTATCGCCGCTCAGGTTTATTACAAACAACGGGCTTGATGTTGCCATTGCCATTAGCCAGCCATGCCGATGGGGCATTGATGGCGTTGAAAGCGATATCTCCAAATCCAGAAAATCTTCCAGATTTTGGCAATGCATTATTAGGAGAGCGGGCGCGTCTGCGCAAAACTATTCGCAAGGGACGGTTATGTGCTGGCGGATATGGACGATTGATGGATAGCGCTGATGGCCGCATCGCGCTCAACCTTGTCCGCGAGGATGATTGGGATTTAATTCCAGCGTGGTTGGAAGATTATACTGAGGATTGGGAGGGCATTGAACGGCTGGTGGCCCAAAAGGAAACGACATACTTGGTTGACCGCGCAGCCGAGATTGGATTGGCGGTGGCCAAGGATAAATTGCCCCCAAAACCCGACACCTGGTTTTCCATAACGCATTTCAAAAAGGCTACGTGCAAAGCACCTCTCATTGTTGACCTGTCGGGCCTCTGGGCGGGGCCTTTGGCGTCAAGCCTTCTGGCCATGACAGGGGCGAAAGTCGTGAAAGTCGAAAGCCCAACGCGGCCAGATGGCATGCGAGCGGGGCATAAAGGGTTTTACGACTTGCTAAATGCGGGCAAGGATTGCGTCGCCCTAAACTTTCGCGATGCTGAAGACTTAGTCAGATTAAAAACGCTTTTGCATAAAGCCGATATTGTAATTGAGGCGTCGCGGCCTCGGGCCTTACGGCAGTTAGGTATCGCCGCAGAAGATTTTGTGGCCGCTAAATCTGGTAAAATCTGGGCACGGCTTACCGCTTATGGGCAATCTGAAAACCGCATTGGCTTTGGCGATGATATTGGTATTTCGGCAGGGCTGGCGAGCATTATGGATGCCGCGCATGGGGAGCCATGTTTTGTCGGTGATGCCATTGCGGACCCCGTGAATGGATTGCATTTGGCCTTAGCGATAAAAGCCAGCCTGAACCGAGGCGGCGGGGTCGTTATCGATTTAGCGATGCGAGATGTCTTGCGTTACGCGATGGGGGATGTGCCCACTGATATGAAATCTATGGCTCAGGAGTGGCAATCTATTGCCGAACAAGACAAGGCACATCTCTATCCACTTCGCATCCCCAAAGGAGAGGTGAAAGATCTCGGCGCGGATAGTGCGCTTTGGTTATGATTATCCGAAATGCTGAAATTGAAGGTAAGGTAACTGACGTTTTACTGGCAGATGGGCTTATCGCGAAAATCGGCAATAATTTAAAAGGCGCCCCTCATTTTGATGCTAGAGGCGGCGCTCTCATCCCAGGGCTCCACGACCATCACATCCACCTGAACGCCACGGCAGCGGCGATGAATTCTGTGCGCTGCGGTCCACCAGAGGTGATCAGCGAAGCGGACCTAATTCAAGCCCTGAAACAGGCGGGCGAAGGATGGCTACGCGGCGTTGGCTATCACCATTCCGTCGCGGGCGAGATTGACCGGGCTTGGCTGGATGATAATGGCCCTAATCGCCCCATTCGTATCCAGCATCGCAGCGGACGGCTTTGGATATTAAATAGTCTTGCCATGGCTGAACTAGATAAAGCCGAACCGCCTGATGGCCGTTTACTTGACAGTGACATTTCCCTCAGAACGAAATCTCAATTTCCGGACTTAAAGCCATTGATAGCTAGGCTGCTCTCATACGGCATAACGGGCGTGACAGAGGTGACGCCAAGTAATGGCATGGCCGAATATGAGAATTATCTCCGCGCGGCGAGACCTTTGCGTTTAAGTATTATGGGGCGTGCAGAACTCGGCGCTAAGCAGTCCCAACATTTAAAGCTCCATTATCATGACCATGATTTGCCAGCTCTTGAGTCTCTCGCGCAGGAGATTAAACAAGCCCATGCAGTAGGGCGAAACATTGCCGCGCATTGCGTAACTCGGGCGGAATTGATGCTGACGCTTGCCGCCTTAGATTTGGCAGGGCCCGTTTATGGCGACCGTATTGAACATGCGGCGATTGCTGATGATGCGGCGATTGAGTGGATGAAAAAATTGGGTGTTATCGTTGTCACGCAACCCAACTTTATCACTGAGAGAGAAGCCGCCTATCTGAAAGATGTTCCGAGGGACGAGCATAAAAACCTCTGGCGATTAAAAGCCTTTGCCGATGCAGGTTTGAAAGTGGCGGCAGGGAGTGATGCGCCCTTTGCAAACCCTAACCCTTGGGCGGCAATAGCGGCGGCGGTTAAGCGCCCTAAAGGGTTTGAAGGGGAAGCTATTTCGCCAGAAGCCGCTTTGGCGTTATATACAAAACCCGCTAATGATGCAGGCGCAAAGCCGCGTAAAATTGAGATTGGAGAGCCCGCAGATTTATGTCTTCTGGATAGCTCTTGGGCAGATGCTCGAAGAAACCTCACTGACGTCAAAGTGCAAGCCACATGGGTTGGTGGCGAATTAGTCTATAATCGCGTCGATTAAGCCCCATTCCAGAGCTGTCTCGGCTCTGATTTTCTCCATGCTTAGCGCCATATAAGCGGTCGTTTGCCGTCCTATTCTTCGCGGAATGCTCGCCGTTCCGCCCGCGCCAGGGATGAGGCCATATTTTAATTCAGGCAGTTGAAACCATGCCTTTGAGGAGGCTGTAACGTGTTGTCCAAAAGCGGCCATTTCTGCGCCCGCGCCAATGGCGGCTCCGTGGACATGTATCTCAAGCTTATCTTTCAGACGCGCCAAGCGCCAAGCGGGCAAACGCAAGCTGCGCACCCAATGGGCTGTCGCAGGGTCAGAGACTTCACCAAATTCTTCAATCGCTCCGCCCGTTGAGAATGTTGCGCCGCGGCCCGTAATCGTCACTTTCGGTATGTCGGCTGTCAGAGCCAAATCCAATGCACTGCAGAGGGCGTCGCGCATTTCAGTGCCGATCGCATTGCGGGTATCGGGGCGGTTGAACGTTAAGTCCATCTCGTTATTGGGGTTGACCTCAATGAGTAAGGACGGCGCGTCTGATGTCGGAAGCGGCGTGCCTTCGTAATGCTCTAGCCAAGCCTGAAATTCAGGTCCATTTTGCACGGCTGCATAAGCAAAGCTTTCCGCCGTTAACGCGTCTTCTGTGCTCAGTGTTTCGGACGCGCGAAGATGCTGCACAAGAACCATTGCTGCTAGAGGCGCTTGGGTAATGTTTTTTGCGAGCAAAGAGAGATGTTTCTCATCCGCCAACACCACATCACAAGCTTCGCTTAAATCGCCTTCGCCAATTCCGATGACAGGACAGGGGAGGTTTTTGAGCCAAGTAGATAAAGCTGTGTCAGAGCCTTTCAAATAAAAGGCGATATAAGGATGTTCTGAGTTCGGGCCAAAGCTTTCGCGGGGCGGACACGCGACATGAAACCGCGCAAGTTCATCGTATCTAAGCGGCTTTTTCATTGACTCATCCGTTAACATAAGTGAATATCCGAACATCGTTCGGAAAGTCAGATATGAAATCTTCTACCGTGAAAAAAGACGCAAAACAAACGACTTATGGTCGTCCGCGCCTGCTTTCGCATGAAGAGATTTTAGAAGGCGCGGTTGAACTTGGGCTTGAAGGGCTGACCATGAAGCGGCTCGCGACGCATCTCAATGTAGGTACTGCGACTCTCTATCAGTATTTTGACAGCCGAAAGACGCTCATGCGCGCCGCCGCCGTTTATTCACTGTCCGATGTGCCTCTGCCTGAAGATAGAGGGCAGCATTGGTCGCAATTAGCGCGGGATTATGTCGAGACTATTCAATCACTTCTCGCGGAAAACCCAAGCTTCATTCATAGCTATCAGCACACAGATTATGGGTTTGAAGTCCAATTTCAGCTGATTGAAAAATTCCTCCACTCAATGTCCGAACGTGGCTTTGCGCCGGAAAAAGGCATGGAGCTTTTTAATATTATTGGGATGGCGGCTTTTGCAGGCGCGATTGAAATCACGCGGCAGCGCGAATTTGAATTTCAGGACGAGACGATGGAGGTTGTGGCCAAGCGCCAATTTGCGCGGCTTGATGCGAACGCGTTCCCGATGATGGCGCAGGCGCTCTCGACCTTTACGCAAACGCCTGAGCAAAAAATTGAACTACTTCTCTCGGCAACGTTTAAAACGATTGCCTGTGAACGTGGAGAAGATGAAAGCGAGATAGTGTAAAATGGTTGCGCAATTAGAGACCAAAGTAGAGCCGAAAAAAATTCCTCGCGTGAAGGGTATTCCCTTTGTGGGCAGTACCCTGGAAATGGCAAAAGATCCCGCCGCTTTTTTCGTAAGGGCTTACCGTGATTATGGCCCTGTTTATCAAGTTAATGTTTTCGGACGAAAGCAATATGTTATTGCAGGCGTTGAATCGGCCAAGCTTATGTCGACAAAAAAGGGACGGGACGGCCTGCGGTCTAAAGAGTTTTGGCAGGATTTTGTCGATCATTACGGCGCGTCTAAAACACTCACGCAGATTGACGGCGAAGAGCACCGCAAAATGCGGGCGATTATGCGCAAAGGATTCTCGCGCGAAGCGGCGGGCGGGAAATATCACCTTCTGACAGACATTGTCGATAAATCCATCATACGTGACTGGAATGCCGCGGAGCCTGTGCCTGTTGTTGAGGCCTTTCAATATATGATTGTGCAGATGATTGGCGAGATGATGGCGGGCGATGCACCGCTAGAATATGTAAAAGATATTCGCACAAATATCTTATTTTTGCTTAATGTTTTGGTCGCGCGGGTGAGGCCTAAAATCTTTTTGAAATCTCCGAGATTTAAAAAAGCCAGCAAGCGCGTAGATGAACTTGGCCAAAAAATGGTGGAGCAGTTCAGAGCCTATGCCGAATCCGGTGAGCTACCTGATAACCTTCTCGGGGATGTTTATCAGGCGCATATTGACGATCCTGAATTTGTTCAAGAGAGGGACTTAAGCGTTTTGTTGACTGGCCCTTATGTGGCGGGATTAGATACAGTTGCGAATACGGTCGCCGCGGCAACTTACGGCATCTTAAAGACACCTGGTGTTCTTGAAAAAGTGCAGGCCGAAGCTGACGCGCTTTATGCTAAAGACACAGTCACGGAAATGGATATTCGCGGGCTTGATTATATTCAGGGCTGCTTAAAGGAAGCCATGCGGATTTGGCCGATTGCCGTCGCGCAGATGCGCACAACTAATCATGATCTCGAATTTGAAGGTCACATCATTCCAAAAGATGAGTTGATATTTATCGGCACTTCTGTGCCGCATTTCATGGAAGAATACTTCCCTGACCCGTATAAATTTGATCCGGACCGTTTCAATGAGGAACGCCGTGAACATATGAAGCCAGGCGTCTATGCTCCCTTTGGGCGCGGCCCACATAGTTGTCTGGGGCAGAATTTGGCTGAGGTTTTGATGGGAACGCTTATGGCGCGGTTATTCCATAGGCTCGAGCTCTCGCTTGATCCGCCGGATTATGTTCTCAAAACAAAAACAGCGCCAACGCCGGGCCCCGCGATGAGTTTCGCTGTTAAAGTTGTGGGCGAGCGTAATCCCGCCAAAAAATTAATTCCCGAAGTTTTAGAAGAATAGGAGACCGTAATGAATGCACCTGCCAATATATCCCATAGAGGGCCCGATCACATTCAAACCGGCGAAGAATTGGAGCGCTGCCCATTCCCCATTCCTTATGGATGGTTTTGTGTCCATTTTTCCCATGAGCTGAAAGAGGGCGATATCAAGATAGAAAAAATGTTCGGCAAGGAATGGGTTTTATTCCGCGGCGAAGATGGCTCTGTCGGCATGACCGACCCGTTCTGCCCGCATTTGGGCGCACATTTGGGCCATGGCGGTAAAGTCGTCGGCAGTAATATTCAGTGCCCGTTCCACAATTGGGAATTTGACAGCGAAGGCTGGTGTAAGAAAATTCCTTACGGCAAAGTTATGCCGGGCGTTGCGCGTAAAAAGGCTATTTTGAAAGCCCTGCCTGTTATTGAAAAATACGGCGCAATCTGGGCGTGGTATCACCCTAAAGGCGAAGAGCCAAAATGGGAATTACCAGCGCATTCAGAATTTGAAAATGAAGATGAGCATGTAGAGACCAAATTTCATAGCTGGGACATCGGAACCTGCATTCAGGAAATGGGTGAGAACTCCGTTGATACGCCGCATTTGAAATTCTTACACGGCGCGCCGATTATCCCATCTGTCGATGCCAAGGCTGACCGCCATATTTGGCATTACGACATCATGGACGGCTATATTGTTGGCGAAAGTCACGGCCCGGGCCTAGCCCCGAACTGGCATACGAAAGACGGTGTCTCGATGCTGATGTATGCCATGCCGGCGCCTGTTGATGAGGAAATGTCCCGCGTGCGCATGATGTTTAAATGGAAGAAATATCCTGAAGGCTCCAAAGAAGCGGCTCTCGGACAGCATCTTTATGAGCATTCTATTGGCGAGGCTGAAGGTGAAGAGTCTGCTGGTTTTGAAAGTGTAGACCTTATTGTTTGGGATAATAAGAAGTATCGCCCCAAGCCGCTACTCTGTGATGGCGACGGGCCTATTTTGGCGTGGCGCAAATATTTCCGTCAATTCTACGTTGATCTGGATGAGAACGATCCAACGGTGGCCATGTAAATGACAGGTCGTTTAGAGGGAAAAGTCTGCATCATCACGGGTGCAGCTCAGGGGATGGGCGAGGCGACAGCTCGCCTTTTCGCGACCCACGGTGCTAAGGTTGCGCTTGGGGATGTAAATGTCGAAAAGCTCGAAGCCGTCGCCAAAGATATTGGCGGGGATACTTTTTTTCAGAAACTTGATGTCTCAGATGATAAGAATTGGAAGACCTTCTCGGGCGCTGTCCGGGACAAGTTTGGCACTATTGACGTGCTCGTCAATAATGCCGGACTTGTACATTTTACGCCGATTGAAATGCTGGATCCAAGTGATTTCAATCGCATTTTGGGCGTAAATACACTGGGTCCTATATTGGGCACGAAACACGTCACGCCGATTATGAAGGCGGCTGGTAAGGGCTCCATAATCAATATTAGCTCAGTGGACGGATTACGCGGTGCGAATGGTTTGACCTGTTACACAGCGAGTAAATGGGCCCTTCGCGGCATAACGAAATGCCATGCTTTTGAGCTTGGCACATCTGGCATTCGGGTCAACTCGGTCCATCCCGGCGGTGTTGATACGCCGATGGGGAATGCGGCGGGACGCCCGAAAGAAGAAGTCAATCAGGTCTTTAAGCGGTTACCGCTGGGACGTATAGGTGACCCAACGGAAATCGCGCAAGCGTCACTTTTCTTGGCGAGTGATGAAGCGTCTTACATTACAGGCGCTGAAATCGCAGTAGATGGCGGCTGGACGGCGGGGACATTTCTGACCATGCTGCCGGGCTCGCCCGAAGGTCTGATGCCTTAGCTCTATCTATAAGAGAGCCTATATGAAAAAGTTCTTCAGATTTATTTTCAAAGCCCTGCTAGTTTTATTGCTAATTCTTGTCGCGGGACTTTTCTTTGTGAAGTGGAGAATAGATCACGAAGTCGCGTTGGTGACGCCGCTCTCAATGAGCACAGAAGATGTTGACCTGACACCCCGCAGTGATCCCGCTTTTGTGCCGCAAATCTTGCCGCCAACAGGTGAGCCGCAGCATCCCTATATGGCGGCAACAGATACCAGCGCGATGCATTCCGGGAGTTGGGAAAGTGATACCCACCCCGCCAAGGCTGTATCCTCTGCAGATGTTGAGGTTATCACTCGCCGTGCGGGCGGGGCGGCGGCGCGGCAATGCGCAACTTTCACATTTATAAAACAAGGCCATCCGCTTATTCTGTGTGGAGGTTTTACAAGCTTTCGTTTGCAGCTCTTGGATAAAGACAGCCTCGAACTTCTTGCCATGTATGACCTGCCTATGCGGCCTTCAACATTTGAAGCCATGGTCAAAAGAGACACGGATATTATCTTCACCGATACCTCGGGCGGGGCTTATATGTATCTGGATAATGAAGATCGCGCCGTGCTTGCAGATGCCAAACAGCGCATTCGCCGTATTAAAGCGGAGCAATTAGATAATGGGAAATGGCAGTTCCGCGAAACCGATAGTTGGGACATGACAGATTATGTGCCCAATGATTGCTATCACTGGAATAATCTGCGCCCAACTGGCGAATGCGACGGTATCACGACCGTTATGCCTGATTATAACGGATTGCTTTGGTGGGTAACGCGTAAGGGCCGTGTCGGGTCGCTTAATCCTGAGACTGGAAAGGTTGTCGCGACTGATTTAGGGGGCGAAGAAATTCAGAACTCTTTCGCGCTGGATGAAGACGGCGCTTACATCGTTTCCGACCACGCCATGTATCATATGAAACTGGTGGACGGGATGCCAACACAGCAATGGCGCGTGCCGTATGACCGCGGCTCTGGCCGCAAGGTTGGCTCTATCAATCAAGGCAGCGGAACCTCGCCGAGCTTGTTTGGTGAAAACTATCTAACTTTCACCGATAATGCTGATGATCACATGAATATCTATGTCGCGCGGCGCGGAGCCTTAGCCGAGGGGGAGGCCCGCGTTATTTGCAAAGTGCCCGTCTTTACCAAAGGCAAAAGCGTAACGGATAATTCGATGATTGCTTATGACCGCTCCATCATTCTTGAGAATAATTCCGGCTATACCAATTCGATGATTCAAAAAGATTACAGCGTGATTGAAGGCGGCGTCGTGCGGGTTGATGTGCTGGAGGATGAGAGCGGCTGTGAGACCATCTGGACGAACCCGCTGAAAGTCCCGTCTGTCGTGCCCAAACTCTCACTCGGTAATGGAATTGCTTATTTCTATAGTTTCGAGCTTCTAGAAAATGGCGATCGCCTCTGGTCACTTGTGGGTCTGGATTATGAAACAGGCAAAGAAGTCGTGCGCATTCCAACGGGCACAGGTGAAGCGTTTAATAATAATTGGGCGTCTATTGCCATCGACCCTGAAGGCGGCACATGGGTCGGAACGCGTGAAGGTCTTTTAAAGGTTAGAGAGAAATGACAAATTCTGGCCCGATAACACAGCTTGGATATCTAACAGACGATTTGGAGAGCGCCGCCGCGGCTTGGGTCAAATTAGGCGTGGGGCCCTTTACGAAAATGTCTGGCGTGATGATGCCTGCTGTGATGGACGGCGAAAAGGTAGAGATAAAAATAGACCTCGGATTAGCCTATAAGGGTGATGTTCAAATCGAACTTATTCAGCCGCTTTGTGATAGCGCATCGCCTTACCGCGAAAATAAGCGCGCTGGCTTTTGGGGCGCCCACCACACACAATTCACGGTCGAAGATTTAGACGCCGCCATAGCCCATTGCGAAGCCGCAGGCATGGAACTGGCCTGCGAGATTACATCAGGCGGCGGGCGGTATATCTACATGCGCGGCGCGGCGGGATGGATTGAACTGACAATGCCCAATCCAGGCCTCGCCATGTTCTACGATATTATCAAAAAGAGCTGCACAGAATGGGACGGCGAAACGGTTTGGAATATAATGGGGTAGGAGTGTTTGTTTGGGTAACCTCCAAAGATTGATAGTAACTGAGTGTCTTACTTGGAGCGATTTTAGGACGCGCGGATTTTTCATCGAAAGTGTCTGATTAGCTTATTGTTGAGAACTCTACGATAATTGAGTGTGTGGATTTCATTCTTCAAATCATACGATGGCTTTTTATCATTTTTATCTCAATAGGGCTCACTGCTCTGATAGGTCTGCCAATTGTTCATAATCTTGATGTTTCAGATTCAGTGGGATGGTTCATCTTACTCTCACTCTGCCTGCTTCTGATATATCCTGTGCATAGGTACTTAGTCACTTTCTAAAATGATCTGGCTGAGTGTACTATTTGGAGTGAATGACAGCCGCAATCTCTAACATTACCAGCGGCTGTTATGGAGCGATTTTATGCCGCTCAATTTTTAGTCTGTTAAGCTGGCAGAAGTGGAGGTTAGGAAAGCTATCTCTAAGAATATCATCTAATATGAAAATTTACGGAGTTCGCATTTGTACGTCTGAAATTTGTTTCAAAAATATATGTATTGACTTCTGCTCCACATATAATTTCAAAATTAAAATGCATTTTAAAAGATGTATCGTCAGGCGAGATATCAAATTTTAAGTATGGTAGATGAACTTGGCTCACGGAGCGGTCAGGAAAACGACTACCTTCACCACGTTTAGTATCCCAAAGATTTTTTTGGTCGATGAGTGTTTTGCCAAAGTCAGTTTCAAGTATTTTTATTTTTTGAGGCTTAAACAAGCAACTTTGTTCCCTGGTTTTTTTATAGGGGCGAACTTCGATAATTATACCCGTTTTATAACTATCTTTCAGTGCCTCTCTAGGAAAATCAGCACTGTAAGGAATACGAATAGATAATTGAAGATTACCCCAGTCAAATTTTTGACTAGGTGTAAAGGCTTGATAATAACTAGGGGCATTAGTAGAAGTAAAAATTAAGCCGTTGAGTAAAAAGAAGCTTAACCCAACCAGAAAAAATAGAGGCATGCCGCATCCGATGATCCATAAAAACCTGTTCGTTCTAGGGTTTTTTGAATTAGTAGCAGCATCCATGATATTTCCATCAAATATTTGACCAGACCACTAACACAGACTGCGACATAAAAATAACTTCCATTTTGCAATGTCCGCCATTGGGGACTTTTAGCAATTATCGAGTGTCTTATTTTAGGCGTTTTAAGCCTCTGAGCTAATGTCCTAAAGTACTGCCTAAATGCACATCACTCTGTTACTCTGCCGCATCAACAAAAGGATCGCGTATTGTTCCCTTTGTCACCCAATGGCCATTTGATTTGGCTTGGTGTTTTTCGATGTCTTTGCGCGGATTGTAGAATTGCTTGTACCAGAGACGGGCTTTGCCGAAGGGGCCGTCGCCGACGACTTGCATGATGGAGAGGCATGGCGCTTTATTCGCCCAGACATCAAAATCTTGGAGGAGCGCCATTTTCGAGCCTTCTTGGAAGGCAGGCACAGCCGCTTTGTCGTCCTCATTCATCGGATGGTTTGGCGGTTCTACCATCAGGCCATGCCAGGCGCGTACTTGACCGTCTTCAATAGGCGTATGGCAAATCATCATGAGAGAATTGTAGTAACCATCCATACGGGAGAGCAGAAGGCCAGGGCCTGTATACCACGTATCATTTGTCATGACTTCGTCCGAGAGCGTACGGTGTCCAGCGGCCAAAACTTGACGGATGATATGGCCTTTGGCCTCGCTCTCAAACAACTCCATATCAGTTGATCCGTGAATAGGGCCAAGGTGAGCTTTATCCGTGATATTGTCGATGATCTCTTGAGGATGACAGTCGAGTTCCCCTAGATAATCAACCTTCCACTTCACCCATTTAGGGTCATCCCATTCGGGCAAGGGATGGGGCTGAAAATCAGGTTCGCCTTCTTCTTCGTCATGCCACATCAAAATAAGCCCGCCCCATTCTTGTACGGGGTAGCTGCGAATTTTAGCCGCCTTTGGAATAGGCGCAGGCGAATATGGAATTTCATTACACATGCCATCAGGGCCAAATTTCCACGCATGGTAAGGACAGCGAATATCGTCGCCTTCGACTTGTTTACCGTCCATGACGATATAGGAGCTTTCATTTTTGGCGAGATGCGTTTTCATATGCGGACAATAGGCGTCCATCACAACAACGCGGCCAGAAGCCCCGCGATACATGATAAGGTCGCGCCCGAAATAGCGCAGCGGAATGGGTTTATTTGTCGCCTCAGAACTTTCCCCGACCATGAACCATCCTCTTGGATAGGTGAATTCGCCAATGCCATATTCTGCTGTGGTTGCCATAATAATCTCCGTCTTCGTCTTGTATCACGCAGCTGATGCGCGAATAGTATTTAATGCAGGCGCATGTCCCTTGTGCCCGCCTTGCTCGACACAGGCCGTGCCGCCGGGCGTATACATAAGGGTCACGCATTGATTGCAAGCCGTGCAGCCTGAATTTTTGATAGTGCCGTTTTGAAGGCTGTTAATCAGGTTAGGGTCAAAAATAAGCGCGCGTCCTAACCCGATGGCTTCAAAGCCTTGCCCCATCACAGTGTTCACATTATCCATCGTCTGAGCGCCGCCTAGATAGCAGAGCGGCATATCCACAGCAGCGCGGATTTGCTGCGCAGGGTCCAGCGAGTAAAGCTGTTTAAACGCTTTATCAGGCTCTTTGCTTTTGGGCTGCATCATCATTCCAACACGCAAAATAAGGCTTTTCGGTTTTACAGAGGATTTAGGCAGAGGGTTGCCAAACATAGTATCAATGGACTCGACGTTGAGCCCGTTTGAGAGCTGCGCCATATGCGCGCCTGTGCTTTGCAGGATTTTGGCAATCTCAATACCTTCTTTGACGGTGTTTCCGCCGGTTTTTCCATCTGTTTGGCTGTACTTAACTGTCACTGCCAAATCCTTGCCAACAGCTTCGAGCACTTTAGAGAGAACCTCGGCGGGGAATGTCATCCGGTTTTGGAGGCTTCCCCCATACTCATCTTTGCGGGCATTGTAGAAGGGCGTAATAAATTGGGCGAGCAGATAGCCATGGCCCATATGGATTTCCACAGCGTCAAATCCGGACTCTTTGGCATGGAGCGCGGCCTGAACGAATTCATCGGCTATGGCGTCCATATCACTACGGTCCATTTTCTTTTTCATATATCGCCCAGTCATCACGCCGAATTTGTTAAATCCGCCATTGGCAGAAATCGGTTTCATGGAGGAGAAGTCTTTGGGCAGAAACGAAAATGCCCCCGCATGGGTGATCTGCGCTTGTGCCGCCGCGCCATGTTTATGGACGCCGTCGGTTAGGGCTTTAAAATCATCCACTGTATCTGCGGAGAGATGGGCTTGATCGACAAAGGTTTGGCCATCTTTAGACGTTGCGCAATAGGCGACCGTTGTCATCGCCGCGCCGCCCTCGGCCATGCGTTCATGAAATTGGGCGAGACCTTTGGAGATAAGGCCGCCTTTGCACATGCCCTCATTGGTCGCCGCTTTTATAAATCGGTTGCGCAAAGTCAACGGACCTATAGTCAGAGGTGTAAAGGCTTTTGAAGCGGTAGCGTTCATAAGATCTATATAAATCTGACTGCGAAAAAAATCACGCTAAAAATGATGAAAATGCGTGAATTATCTGTAGTTTTGCTCTAATTGCGTAGCAATAGCACAAAAATACTACGCATTAGGGGAAATCAAGCCGTCCATGTCCGAAACTCACGACCCAACACCCAATAGCCGCAAATATGCGTGGTTCGTCTTGGTGATGCTAGTTCTGCTCTATTTTATCAATTATGCGGACCGGACATTAGCCAACGCATTGCTCGAAAAAATCAAAGAAACCTATCAAGTCTCCGATACATATATGGGATTTGTTATAGGGCCAGCCTTTGCCTTTATATATTGTTTGGCGGCCATACCGATTGCGCGTTTCGCTGACCGAACAAATAGAGTTCGCATTATTGCCATTGGGGCTGTGGTTTGGAGTTTGTTTACAATGCTGTCTGGGCTCGCAAAGACGCCTGAAATTTTTGCGCTCTCCCGCTTTGGTGTGGGTATTGGAGAAGCAGCGTTTTTAGCGCCTGCCTATTCCTTACTATCAGATTATTTCCCGCCTAAGAGACGGGCTTTTGCTTTTGCAATCATGAACCTTGGCGTCTATTTTGGCGGCGCATTTGGAAATATTGGCGGGACAGCTATCGCCGCGACTTACGATTGGCAAACGACATTTTTATGGCTTGGCGGGCCAGGTATTTTGCTTGCCGCTTTGACGGTCTTATTTGTCAAGGAACCTCAACGAGGTCGTTTGGACCCAGGTCATAATACGCAGAAATTACAAGCGCAATTTTCATTAGTCTATAAATCCTTGATGGGAACACCGGCCTTTAAATATCTCGTTTATGCAGCGTTTTTGGGCGGATTTTCGACCATTGCATTCGGAAGTTGGGCGATTGCGATGTTTGAACGTATCTTCGATATTTCCAATCAATCTGCAGGGGCGCGATATGGCACAGGTGCCCTTTTGGCAGGTATGCTTGGCGTCTTGATGATGGGTGTTTTATGCGATCTCTTATCCAAGAAAAATGTGCGCGCGCCTTATATATTATCTGCTTCTGGATTGTTGGGGTTCACATTAATTGCTATCGGAATGTGTTTTGCGGGAGATGTGGGACTGGCAACAGCGCTCGTCTATCCCGCCAGCATATTAGGCGCTGGATGGGTCGTCGCGGTTCAAGCCGCGCTTCAAGACTTATTACCCGCCCAACTTCGGGCCACAGCCACATCTATTTGGGCGTTCGCTTTAACCTTCGCGGGATTAGTTCTGGGCGTATTAGTGGTCGGTTGGGCCAATGATTTCTTCAGCGCCCAATATGGCAATGACGCCATCCGTTACTCCATGGCGTTGACATTGCTGGGAGGTATTCCTGCAGCGTGGTATATTTATCGCGCGGGGAAGACGGCTGATTTAGATCGGCAAAACCTGTCTAGCGAATTTGCTTAAAAACAGTAACTCCCGCCATTGGCAACGAGCACAGAGCCCGTAACGAAAGAGGCATCTTCGGATAAAAGATAGGCTACAGCGCCTGCGACTTCGCTGGGTTCCGCCATGCGGCCTAGCGGGACGGATTGCTCCATAGAAGTTATCCATTCCTGCGGCAGGCCTGTCATGATGGGGGTGTTTGTAGGGCCGGGAGCCACAGCATTGACGCGGATGCCGCGCGGGGCGAGCTCGCGCGAGAGTTGACGGGTCAGGCCAATAAGCGCTGATTTACTCGTGACATAATGCGGGGAGCCTTCGCCCGATTGCGCAGAAGTTGAGCTGATATTGACAATAGAGCCCGCATTGCCGTCTTCGGCCATAATGCGAACGGCCTCGCGGCAGACATAGAACGCGCCGTTCAGATTAACCGCCATGACGCCCGCCCAGCCTTCATCTTCCATATGGATAAGGTGATCGACGAAAGTGTTGGAGCTGCCGTCTTTGGCGAGCTCTTCATTGCGCTGGTTCATTGCGCCGTAAAATTTATCCGACCCATCGCCTTTGGCTTGGCCGATACCTGCGCAATTCACCGCAAAATCTAGCCGTCCGAATGTTTTGCGGGCTTCGCGTACAGCTTTGATGACGTCTTTACTCTCGCCGACATTGCATTTCAGCGCGAGGTGGTCACCGCTTACGCTGTCGATGACGGATTGCGCGTTGTCTTGATTGAGATCGAGTGCCGCAACGCGCGCGCCTTCCGCAGCCAATTTCTCAACAATAGCCGCGCCGATACCTTGGCCTGCGCCTGTTACCACGGCTGTTTTACCTGCAAGTCTCATATTTTTTTCCTAACCGGGGACGTAGAGTTCGTTGGCTTTACCGCCATCAACGGGAATGTTCGCGCCCGTCACATATGAGGACGCATCCGAGGCGAGAAAGAGCACCACATTGGCGACTTCTTCGGGCGTTCCGATACGGCCCATTGGATTTGCGCTTGCTATCGCGGCGCCTGCATCTGGATCATGGTCGAACCAAGCCTTGGTCGCAGGTGTCATGATAGGGCCCGGCGTAACGGCATTGACGCGAATGCCTTGGCGCGCGCCTTCCATGGCGGCGTTGCGGGTGAAGTGGGTGAGAGCGGCTTTGGACGCGCCATAAGCGGACATGCCTTGCATGGCGCGGTCTCCATTGACGGAACTGATATTTATGATGCTCCCACCTTTATCGCCCATAGCCGTCATGGCGGCGCGGGTGCCCATGTACGGCGCATCTACATTGACGCGGAAATTTTGCTGAAAACCTTCAAGGTCGGTTTCGGCAATCATCCCCATGCCAACATGGGCGGCATTATTGACGAGGATGTGCAAGCCTTTGTCTTTGGCCACAGTAGAGATCATCTCCGCATAGCTTTGCGCGTCCGATACATCCAATGTTTGACCTTCGCAGGCGCCTCCTTCAGAGGTTATGGCCTCAACGGTGGCGGTGATTTTATCTGCATTGCGAGCGCAGATGACAACGTGAGCTCCTTCGCTCGCAAGTTTTTGCGCAATAGCGCGGCCAATGCCGTCACTCCCGCCGCTGACAATAGCCGTTTTCCCTGATAAACTGCCCATATCACATTCCCCATTTTTCTTATTGTCTAAATCAGACTGCGTAGAAAATAAACCAATAAAATACGCAATATGCCCCCATAAGCGTGTTGATAATCAATAATGCGTAATATAGGTTGGCTTTAAGTGATGAATTGAAGCGTTCTATGAAACAATCCGACCCCAATATCACGGCCCTTACGGCCCCCGGCGCACCTTTTGAAGTCGTGAACGCATCTGTTTTGGGGCACGACCTGCGAGTCTTCAAAAATGCGCCTAAAAATCTGGCGGATATATTTCAAGACGCCCGACGTCATGGGGAGGCTGAGTTTGTGACTTTGGGCGAGACGCGCCTGACATTTAGGGCATTTTTCGATCAAGCGGATCGCCTATCTGGATGGCTACAGAATAAGGCTAATATATCGCCTGGACAGTCTGTGGCGATTTGTATGAAAAATTGTCCTGAATGGATGGCGGCCTTTGTCGCCATTTCAAATATTGGCGCCGTCCCGGTGTCTGTCAATAGTCGGGGTGAAGGGGCCGTCATGGCTCATGCTGTTGACGATGCAGATAGCGTCTTTGTCATAGCTGACGCCAAGCGGCTCCGCGCCTTACATGACGCGGGGTGTGACTTACCCGCAATTTGTGTCGGTCATGAAAGTGATGAGGCGCCGCTAGGCGATACGTCATATGCCGACGTGATGACATCAACACCCGATTACAAATCCATCGCTCGAAAAACCGATGACCCGGCGGCGATGTTCTTTACCTCAGGCACAACAGGGCGGGCAAAAGCCGCTGTGATGACGCACCGCAATATTATTACGGGTCTTTTAACGACACAAATGGCGATTGCGTCTATTTCTATGACAATGGCTGAGCAATATGGGATGACCGTCGAGGCGCTGAAAGCTCATATGCCGCAAAGTTGCTCCGCGATGATTTTTCCGCTCTTTCATGTTAGCGGCTGTATATCGACCTTTCTTTCCTCGCTGGCCTCGGGGGGTAAGCTTGTGATGATGAATCGCTGGAATGCTGACGAAGCTTTGCGCTTAATCGAAGCTGAAAAAATCAGTAGCTTCGGGGGCGTGCCCACCATGCATTGGGATTTAGTTAAGGCTGCAAAAAATACAAAACATGATTTGAGTTCTCTTCGGGCACTATCTTGCGGCGGCCAAGCGCTGCCTCTGGGTTTGCTTGCCGAAATTCGCGAGACATTCCCTAATGTTATTATTGGGGCAGGCTATGGTATGACAGAGGCGAGTGGTGCTGTTTCGCAAGCCACAGGTGAGGGTATCACATCTCGCCCTAAAGCGTCGGGCCAGAAGCTTGCCATGATTGATATTAAAGTTACGGATGATGAAGGGCAAGAATTGCCCGAAGGCGAAATTGGAGAATTTTGGGTGAGAGGCCCGACGGTGATAAGAGAATATCACCGCCGGCCAGAAGCAAATGCCAAGGCCTTCAAAGACGGGTGGTATCGGACGGGTGATATTGGCAAGCTTGACTCTGATGGGTATTTGACTGTGGTGGACCGCAAGACGGATATGGTCATTTCAGGCGGCGAGAATATTTACTGTGCTGAGGTTGAGCAGGCATTGGGGCGTCACCCTGCGGTGCGTCAGGTCACAACTTTTGGCGTGGCTGACGACAGGTTAGGCGAACGCCTCGTAGCAGGGTTTTTTATCGACGGACAGGTCACGCCCGATGAATTGATGGCCTATGCGAAAGATAATCTCGCAGCCTATAAAGTCCCAACAGATATCATCCTTCAAGCCAACTCTTTTGAGCTTAATGCTATGGGTAAGGTTGAAAAACATAAAGTTCGCGCGGCCTATCTGGCGCGTAAAGAGAAAGAGCAGGCCGCATAATGGGCTATCCCAAAGATATCAAAATTATCGATACGATGCTGGGTATTCCGACCCATACGGACCGCTCAGGATGGTATGACAGCTTCCGCCCTTTGCTTAATGATCAGCAAAGCCGCGACATGTTTAAAATGCCTGCGCAATATATGTTCAAAGATATTCCCGAGGCGAGCAGTGATGTCTCGGACTTTGTCGGCTGGACTGTTGAGCAGATGGATAAGCACAATATCGACATGGCGATGGTCGGCTTTAATGAGGATGAGACCTCGCGTCATGCGGCAAAGGATTATCCCAACCGCTTTCTCTTTGATGTGCCGTGTAATCCGAATAATGGGATGGATGAAGTTCGGCGCGTTAAACGCCTCCATGCAGATTATGGGGTTAAATCCGTTTCCGTATTTCCAGCGGGCACATGCCCGCAAGTCGCGATTAATGATGCGCGCATGTATCCGCTTTATGCGTGCTGCGTAGAACTTGATATTCCGGTTGTGCTCAATGTCGGCGTGCCAGGGCCGCGTATTCCGATGCACACGCAAAAGGTTGAGCATTTAGATGAGGTCTGCTGGTTCTTTCCTGAGCTGAAAGTCGTGATGCGCCATGGCGCTGAACCTTGGGAGGATTTAGCCGTCAAGCTGATGATTAAATATCCGAACCTTTATTATTCGACTTCCGCCTTTGCGCCCAAACATTACCCCAAAGCGATTATTGATTACGCCAATACGCGCGGCGCGGATAAGATCATCTATGCAGGTTATTTCCCAATGGGATTATCGCTCGACCGCATTTTTAAGGATATGGAAAATGTTCCTTTCAAGGATGATGTCTGGCCAAAATTTCTGCGCGATAATGCAATCAAGGTATTTAATTTGGGAGAGAACGCATGAGCTCGAATACAACAGCACATGTCGCGGTTTGGGAGCAGCTTAAGGGCCTAAAAGGTGACGAGCTTGCGGCATGGCGGATGAATCCCGTTGAAAACCGCGCGACTGTGAAAGAGCGCAATCTTGATGCGCTGCCGCTTCCATTTGGTTGGTTTATGGTGGCCTATTCGGATGAGCTTGAGAAAGGTGAGGTGAAGCCGCTTTATTACTTTGGCAAAGACCTTGTTTTATGGCGAGGCGAAGATGGCACCGCCCGAGTTGTCGATGCCTATTGCAAACATCTTGGCGCGCATATGGGCTATGGCGGCCGCGTTAAAGGGAATTCGCTCGAATGTCCATTTCATGCGTGGGAATATAATGGCGAAGGGGCTGTTGTGGCCGTGCCTTACGCTAAAAAAGTTCCGCCATCCGCCGCGCGGCCTTGCGAAGCGCAGTGGAAAGTCGTCGAAAGTAATAAGCAAATTCTTGTCTGGTATCATCCCTTTAATGAGGCGCCGAAGTGGGAACCTGAGAGTTTCGACCAGGTCCATGATCCTGAGTGGACAGAGTATCAAAAATACGAATGGATTGTGCATGGCCCCGTCCAAAACATGGCGGAGAACGGAGTCGATGCTGCGCATTTCAAATATATTCACGGGACGGATAGCTTCCCTGACTATGACTTTGAATTTGAAGGCCATATCCGCAAAGCCAGTGTGGAAGCGAAAATGCCAACACCTAAAGGTATTGTGGATGGCACCATTGCTTACGGCACAGTCGGGGCGGGGCAAAGCTGGACAAAGTTCTCAGGGATATCGGAAACTTTGATGGTCGCAGGTATCACGCCTATCGACCAAGAGCGCACCCATATTCGTTTCGCTTTCACTCAGCCCAAGTCAGAAGCGGAAGGGCCCATGGCAAACCTAGCCAAAGCCATGCGCCGCGAAATTTGTAAGCAGCTTGATCAAGATAAAGTTGTCTGGGACCGCCAGAAATATATGCCTAAGCCGAGCATATGCGATGGGGACGGGCCTATCTTGCCGTTCCGCAAATTCTTTGCGCAATTTTACGCCGAATGGGGTGATGACGCGAAGAAGATTACTAAGCTCAAGATAGATAAGAAGGCAGGATAGTTGGCTGACATCGAAGTCACAATTGACGGGCCCATTACCCGTATTCTGCTGAACCGCCCAGCGCAGATGAATGCTATTACGACGGAGATGCATAATCTCTTGGACACAGCCTTTGATGATTTTGCGGCTGACGAGACGCAGCGCATAGCGGTCGTATCCGGCGCGGGTGAGCGCGCCTTTTGCGCGGGCAGTGATTTGAAGGACGGCATTGGAAAGCATTATCCGCGCGGAGGATATGCGGGACTGATTGAACGTTTTGATTTAGCCAAGCCTGTCATTGCTGCCGTAGATGGGTTTGCATTGGGCGGCGGCTTTGAACTAGCTTTAGCGTGTGACCTCATCATCGCCTCGGACCGCTCACGTTTCGCTTTGCCTGAGCCGTTAGTTGGAGCTGTGGCGCTCGGCGGGGGGCTTCATCGTTTGCCGCGTCAAATCGGATTAAAGCAGGCTATGGGCCTTATCCTGACCTCGCGCCGCGTCAGTGCAGAAGAGGGTTTTCGCATGGGTTTCGTTAATGACGTTGTTCCCTCTGCAAAGTTAGATGAGACGGTGGCGGGCTATTGCACCGATATTCTAAAAGGCGCGCCCATAGCTGTGCAGGCTTCGAAAATGACGGTTCAAAGAGGCTTGACTGAGGAGAGCTTAGAAGCCGCTATGAACGCGCAAGAAAGCTATCCAGAATTCACAAAATGGCGCAATAGTGAAGATGCCATAGAAGGCATCAAAGCCTTCACAGAAAAAAGAACGCCCGATTGGGCAGGGAAGTGATCAGGGACTTGATAAGGGGAAGATTATGTTGAAAAAAATAATGATGGGAAGCGCAGCATTAGGCGTAGCTTTGCTAGCAGGTTGCGGAGATAAACCTCCGGTCAAAGAGGAAATGGTCATCACTAAAGTTGACGCGTCAACGGTCGAGCGCAATCCGACGAAAAATGCCTATTTTGGTGATCTTCACGTCCATACAAAAAACTCTTTCGATGCCTTTATCGTTGGCACGCGCACAAATGCTGACGATGCTTACCGCTTTGCGCAGGGCCAGTCGATTGATAATGGTGCGGGTAAAGCTATCTCGCTCTCCGGACCCCCGCTCGACTTTTACGGCGTGACAGATCACGGTGAATATATGGGCGTAATTGCCGCCATGCGGGATACGAAAAACCCCATCTCAAAATCTGCTACGGCCAAATCAATTTTTGGCCTCACGGCAGGCGGGTTTCAGCAGCGCCGCGAAGCCTTTATCAAAATTGGCACCACGATAGTAACGGGCGAAGAAATAGACGATATATATGACCGCGACTTTATCGATAGCGCTTGGGCGGAAAACATTGCCGCCGCTGAGAAGCATAATCAGCCCGGTAAATTCACAACCTTTGCGGCTTACGAATTTACGGCTATGGAAATCATTGGCGAAATTGTTGATAATGTCGGCGCGCTTAACCTGCACCGTAATGTTGTTTTCCGCGATGAAGCCCCGAAAAGACTGTTTACCACGCTAGACAGTACGAACCCTGAAGATTTGTGGACATGGATGAATAGTGAGCGGGCCGCCGGACGAGAGGTTCTCGCGATCCCTCATAATTCTAATGGGTCTAACGGGCAGATGTTTGATATTGCTATGACGGACGGCCGAAATTTTACGCGCGACTACGCCGATAACCGAATAAAAAACGAGCCCATTATCGAAATCAGCCAAGTCAAAGGGACATCGGAAACTCACCCGCTATTATCACCGCGTGATGAGTGGGCAGATCACGAATTATATGATGTGCTGATAGGCTCGCCTGTGAAATCAGAAATTAAACCGGGTAGTTTTGCCAGGCAATCTCTAGGCCGAGGCTTAGACATTGAAGAGAAACTCGGCGCCAACCCTTATGAATTTGGTTTCATCGGCAGTACGGATGATCACGTCAGCGCGTCGTCTGTCTCTGAGAAAGATTTCTTTGGTAAATTTTCATCTGATTTAGATTTGAAAATTCGCAAGTCGGTTCCCCCGGACGGCAAAAAAACATGGGATGCATCTGCTGATGACGAAGACCTTGTGACGGCAACCTCGCAATACGCGGCGGCGGGCCTCGCGGGGGTATGGGCTGAAGCGAACACACGCGAAGATATTTTTGATGCCATGCAGAATAAAGAGAGCTTTGCGACGTCCGGTCCGCGCATTCGCGTGCGGTTCTTCGCAGGTGATTATGAAACGGATATGTTGTCTGCGGGCGACATGGTCGAACAAGCCTATGCACGCGGCGTGCCGATGGGTGGTAGAGTTGAAGCGGGTGAAGGCTCTCCCGACTTTATTGTCTGGGCGATGCGGGACGCGAATAGTGTGCCGTTGCAGCGCGCGCAGATTGTCAAAGTCACATCAAGCGGAGAGATGGTTTATGACGTGGCTTGCGCGGATGGGTCTTCGCCTGACGCGGCGACACATCGCTGCGCAGATAATGGCGCAAGCGTTGATCTTAGCACATGCGATACCTCCGGTGACGGCGCGGTCGAGCTAAAGACAGTGTGGCAAGATCCTGATTGGCAGTCAGGTCAGTCTGGGAGTTACTATGTTCGTATTTTAGAAAACCCAAAATGCCGTTGGAGTACGTGGGATGCAGTCCGTAACGGCACGCCGCCAAGTCCAAAGATGCACGCAACTTTGCAGGATCGGGCCTGGAGTTCACCCATTTGGGTAAAGTAACTGTTTCCGATAGTGTCTTTTCGTGAGCTATGCATATAGAGTTGTAGCGAAAGAAGAGTTATACTAATTGCGCAACGAAAGCATTAGAGAGAAAAATGTCAGACAGTAATTTCCAGTTCAGTGATTTGGATAATTCCATCATTGCCATTTTGAAAAAAGATGGACGTACGAGCAATCAAAAAATTGCTGATGAGCTGAATGTAACGACATCGATGGTCGCCACACGTATTCGCCGTATGGAGCAATCTAAGGCGATGAAGGTTGTGGCGGTTTCAGATTTTTCTGCTTTTGATTATAATGTGCTACTGCCGATTGGCGTAGATGTGAAAGGACGGCGCGCTAACGCTGTGGCCGATGATATTGCTAAGCTTGATGAAGTGGCCTCGGTTCAGCTCGTAACAGGAAAACACGATATTGAAATTTTGGTGACATTATCCGGCATGGATAAGATGTCTGACTTTCTGCTCAGCAAGCTCTCGCAGATAAAAGGGGTGCGCAGCCTCGATCCAAGCTTTGCCGTTGATATCATAAAATATGATTTTGACGTGGCCCCGATTTAAGAGGCGATAATGAGTGATTATAAAATAGACGATCTTGATCAGCAGGTCATTCAGCTTCTCTCGGAAGATGCGCGGCTGTCTAATCGTAAGATTGCAACGCAGCTTGGCTTTACTGAGGGCACTATCCGCTCGCGGGTCAAGCGCCTCGAAGATGAGAATTATATTCGCTTTACGGCGGTCACAAATATGTCTCATCTGGACACGCCGCAGCTTGCGTATATTGGCATTCATGCCGAACAGAATATGATAAAAGAGGTCGCTCAAAATGTGGCTGAACTTTCGGAAATCAATGCCGTTATTATTCTTTTGGGGCGTTTTGATATTTTGGCGATTGGCTTGTTTGAAGGTCTCTCCGCCGTCCACCAAATCGCGAGTAACAAAATATTAGACCTCAAAGGGGTTCGCCTTGTGGAAACCTCTGTCGTCGTGGACGTAATTAAATATGACAACCGCGTCGCCAAAATCATGACGCCGATTGCGGAATATAAGGCCGCGGCAGAATAATGCTAAGCCAGCAAGAGATGTCTGACCGTCTTGAAATACAAGACTTGCTGGCTGTCTATTGCGAAGCGATTGATGGCCGTGATTGGGACGCGCTCGATGATATTTTCACAGCTAATGCGATAATCGATTATACTGAGGCAGGCGGGGCTAAAGGAAATCTTACCGAGACAAAGGCTTATCTCGCAAAAGCCTTAAAGCCCTTTTCGGGAATGCAGCATATGCTCGGCTTGCCTGTTATAAAGATTGAGGGCGATACTGCAAAAGCGCGAACGACGACCTTTAATCCTATGGTGATTGAACAGGATGGCAAACCGCATATCTTTTTTGTCGGGCTTTGGTATTGTGATGAGCTTATTCGAACAGAGCAGGGCTGGCGCATAGCGTCCCGCCGTGAAGAGGTCAGTTATTTCCATAACCTGCCAGAGAATTTCGCGCCCGTTGACCCTTAAGCTTTATGCAGTTTCTCTGCATGTGCCTTTAGCGCGTGGGCTGTTTCGTCAAAAGCTTGTTTCACCCATGGACCAGCAAAGCGCATGACATGAATGCCATTAGGCCCGCGAAATTCGTCGGTTGAATAATATTTGCAGCTCTCTGGCCCCGTGGCTTCAATATATTGATCGCGCCGCGCGGGGTAGGGCCAAGCATCGTAATGCGGTAGCGCCCAGCTGATTTGTTTCTCAGGCTCAAAGGCGCAAATATATTCCGTATTTTCGAAATACTCCGGTTCGCAATTTACATAGCTTTTGAGCTTCATTTTTACTGCCGCGCCCATTTCAAGTGTGCTTTCACATTCCACACAAAATGGATTCCAGTCAGGATATTTGGGCATGTCGAGCAGTATGTCCCAGACCAGTGATGCGGGAGCGTTAATCTCAACAGTTTCAGAGACGACAACCGCGTCAGGGTCTAAGGCTGTGAGGGGGTCATTTTCTTTAAACATTTTAGTCTCCCAATTAACTCTCTATCATCCATTTCGCGGTCGGTGTTTCGTCGGCCAATGTGCCATCAACAATCGTGCGCGGCGTCGATTTTGTGTAGCAAATGCGCCAGCCTTCGGCTGTCTTGCTGTAACGGTCTTCATAAAAACTCGCCAGCATACGAAAGGTCTTTTCGCGCGGATCATAGGTCGCAAAGCCAAGGTTCCAGCGGCCCGTGGCATTGTCGCCGTCAATCTCGATCTCGCCATTATGGCCGTGATGCACATCGACAATGGGCGTGGTTGCGGCCATCTGATTGAAGATACCCATGAGGCCGTCTAGGTCAAAACTTCCCAAAGGCGGAAATTCAATTTCGGCATCTTCTGTAAAGCAAGCACGAATGGCCGCTACATCTTTGGCATCACAGGCATTGAGATAGCGCGCTTTCAATTTACGAATGTCGCTCTCAGCTTCGAGTTTTGTGATGCGGGATTCGAGGTCAGACATTGATAAGCTCCACTTTGGGAATGGGATGGTTCTTGGCGCCTGTCCAACGCCAAAGCATTGTGCCGCGATTATGAGCCGCCGTGTCTATATAATTACCGTCTTGCGGTTTCGACGAGACGGTCACTGTGACGGTGCCATCATCATTAAGCTGAGCCAGTTCATTATTCGTGTGAATTCTGTGATGACGATAATCAAGGCTCTCCATCCAGATATTATTAATTTGGAAATTCCAGCCTTCACACTTGGGAATGGAGGAGGTGATACGCAAAGCTTGACCCTCTTTGAGCTCCCACCATCCATGCAGATAATAAATCATCGGATCGCCGCCTGCTTTAAAGAACATGGATTGGTCAACAGTATTAAGGGCGTTCTTATTCTCGCGTTTAAACAGCTCGGCCCATTGTAGGAATATCGCGGAGGTGCCGCCAATAAATGCGGGCACGCGGGTCAGGGCTGCCGACAATGAGTCCGCCGATAACGGCGTTGGGTGTGAAGGGGCGTCAACGGCCTCTATCGTAACCGTTGCAGGCGTCTCGGCGGCGCGATTAAAGAATGTCTGCCGAACGATGAGGATTGAGGAGTCTTCCGATAGCGGCAGCCAATTTCCGGGCTGCTTATCTCGGCTAACAATAATCTCAAATGACCCATCAGCCTCCAAGGTGACATCTCGTATATCAAGCTCGCCCGTCGAGGCCATGCTGCCGTCAATCGCGTAGCGGTTGGCTTTGGTGCCAAAGCTAAGAATCGGAACGCTGCCGCGCTGTCCGCGAATACGGTAACTATGAGCGCCGGAGATAGTTGCGTTTTGATAGAAATTATCAGGATTATCCGAGCCAATTTTAGCTGTGGCATGAGAGGCTTGATAGAAACTTGGAAAAGCAGGATCTGCATTTTCAAGGTGCATGTCCAGACCCACGCGTAATAGCCGTGTGAGATATCTGACGCCTTCCGCTTTATCTAATTCTGAACCTGCTAGGCTTGAGCCGATCACGTGCTCACCCGCAGCTTCCAGCTTTTGGCAAAACTCTTTCCATAACGCAGACATGTCGCTCTTTACGGTGCCATATATTGGCCGCCATTCACATCCAGCG
>ENA-ORXR01000636-ORXR01000636.1-marine-metagenome-genome-assembly--contig:-NODE-636-length-44801-cov-7.868840_pt1 | contig 44801 bp, 51 predicted proteins | sample MGYA00237866_ERZ511479 | MGnify/ENA metagenome assembly ERZ511479
TTTTCTTGTTTTGAAGTGGAATCAGTTTCTAATAAATCAAAATCGTCGGCCATTATTATGTTGTGTTTTTAGGTTTATAAATTTGAACTTTCAATTTCGGTAAAAAAACCGAGGTGGGAAAGCCCTATCGTTGAAGTGTTTTAATTATATGTGTCATGTTTAGAGGATTTGTTACAATGAAATTCTACCACATCAAATAAAAATGGTGTTTTCAAGAACTCCTCTTTTGTAGAAAAAGAGAGATGAATTTCCACTTAACTGTTGAAAAAGCAGATGGTTTGACCCCAGAAGTGTCTGGGTTCCTTTTCCATTCTAACTCATAAACCAAGCATAGCGGGAGCAAGTTTGTACAAATCCACAGGCTAATCAAAGCCAATGCTTCAGCTCGCCCACAGCTTTCGCTGCGTCGCCATTTTTTTAAAGGGAGGAGCTAGAAAAAAGTTACTATTTTTACAATCATGAAAAATCTTGGATTTATACTTATTTTTCTACTGGCAAGTACTTCCTTATTTGCAAAGCAAATAACCTGCTCACCAGCTGACAAGCAAGCCTTCGAAAACAAAACCATCGAAATTGATGGTTTGTTAGAAAATGATTTTGGCAAAACGATTGTAGCCGTTGGTAAAACTTTTAAAGGTATTCCTTATGTCGCAAAAACTTTAGAAATTGGTGAAACTGAATCTTTGGTCATCAATCTAAAAGGGCTCGATTGTACTACTTTCGTGGAAAATGTATTTGCATTTAGTATACTCTTAAAAAATGGACAATCTGACTTTGATTCCTTTACAAACACCTTAAAAACCATTCGATATAAAGATGGAAAGCTCGATGGATACGGCTCTAGATTGCATTATTTTACGGAGTGGATTCTCAATAATCAACAAAAAGGACTTCTAAGAGATATCACATCAGAAGTAGGCGGTATTGAAATACAAAAAGACATCAACTTCATGGGAACGCATCGTAAGCTTTATCCATTTTTGAAAGAGGACAAAAACTTTGAAAAGATTATAGCTACCGAAGCAGCATTGGCGCAAGAAACTTTTTGTTATATTCCGCAAGATCAAATTGAGGCTAATGAACATTTAATTCAACCTGGAGATATTATTGCTTTGACGACTTCGATAAAAGGACTTGATGTTACTCATACAGGTATTGCTACCCGCGAAAAAGATGGGCGAATTCATTTGTTGCATGCTTCGACTGGGTCTATGAAAGTAGAAGTTTCAAAACTTCCGTTAGCTGATTATCTCAAAAAAATAAAGAATAACATAGGCATTACTGTTGCAAGACCTGCTTCTTAGTTAATCATTCTATCTTCTAAGGCAATACAAAAGTCCACCTAACAAATGTTTTTGAAAATCAGGTTCGTCGAAAGCTGCTTCTGAATGTCCGCCTCCTGTATAGAAAGAACGACCCCCGTCGAATTGATGATACCATGCTATTGGGTGATCAACTCCATTGGTTCCACCTTCATAACTAGTTTCATCTAGCGCTAAAAGCACATCAATTTCAGTATTGATATCTTTAAAATTATACCACTCATCAGTACGAACCCATTCATTCTGCAGGTGCTGAGTAGCAGGGTGGTCTTGATCTAAAATCGCGATGTTTGCTTGCTGTATTGCTGGATGCCCGTTAAAATAAGCACCAACCAATTGACCATACCAAGGCCAATCATATTCTGTATCAGTAGCTGCATGCACGCCCATATAGCTGCCTCCGTTCTGAATATAATTTTCAAATGCTTCTTGTTCTTCAGCATTGAGAACATCACCTGTCGTACTCAAAAATATAACAGCTTTAAAAGTACTAAGGTTATTCGCGTTGAAATCTATTGCATTTTCAGTAGCAATTACTTCAAAATCATTCTGGGCTCCAAGGGCGAAGAAGGTTTCAATTCCCTTTGCGATAGAAGTATGTCTAAATTCAGCAGTTTTGGTGAAAACTAAAACACGATCTTGCTCTGGTTCTTGCTCTGGTTCTGGTTCGGGAGTTGTTTCAGTTTCAATATTTTGCAAGGTTTTGGCAGATACTTCTTCGCTAAAATTTGAAATTTTATCTGATCTGTTTATTGCGCGAACACTAAAAATATAGTCTGAATCGGGTTCGAGATTAATAGCTTTGTAGTTTGCAACAGAATCTAGAGCTACCTGCACATTGTTTTGATAAACTAGGTAATTTTTAACACCTTCGTTGGTCACTAATGGTTCCCAACGCACAACTAAAGAGCTATCCGTTATTTCAGTTATTGAAAGTTGTTCTGGGACATCAGGCTTGCCTAAGACACTTTGAAACAAATCTTCTTCTTTTTCGCAGCTAACAAAAGAAAATGTACTCAAACTGAGCGCTACGACGTAGGTATAAATGGAATTTTTTTGGGGAAACATATCCTATTTATTTGAACTATTAAAATTCTATGTCGTACAAATAAACCTCAATATCAAATGCTTAGCAAAAATATTCGTTGAGTTCAAATAAATTTTGGTTCAATTACCCGCAGGGATCATTTCTATCTTGCTAAGCAATACAAAATACCGCCTAACAAATGATTTTGAAAATCGGGTTCGTCATACGAAGTTTCTGTATGACCACCGCCTGTATAAAAAGATCGACCCCCATCAAATTCATGATACCAAGCTATGGGATGATTTTCTCCCATTAGGCCACCTTGATATGTTCTTTCATCTAAATTTAAAAGAACATTGATCTCTTCGTATACGGTCTTAAAATTATACCATTCATCAGTTCTTGACCATACTATAGGAAGCTTTTCAGTTGCCGCGTGATCTTCAATAACAATCTCACTATCAGCGCTGGTGACATCAGAGTGACTTTCAAAATATGCCCCAACTAGTTGACCGTACCAGGGCCAATCATATTCGGTATCTGCGGCTGCATGTACACCCATAAAACTTCCGCCAGCTTGAATATACCTTTCAAAAATAATTTGCTGATTAGCATCTAAAATATCACCCGTCGTATTTAGAAAAACCACAACCTCATATTTCGAAAGATTCTCAGCATTGATATCTGATGATATCTCTGAATGCTCTACTAAGAAATTATTTTGGGCTCCTAAGTCCATAATTAATTGTACTCCTTTTTCAATGGAAGCATGCCGAAAACCAGCAGTTTTTGAAAAAACAAGTATACTTTCTGAAAACATTTCTGAGGCATTGTTATCTGAAGGTGATTGTGTTTGATCACTTGAATCATCCTTTACAAATAAATCTGGGTCTTCTGAACAACCAGTATTAAAAAATGATAAAATCGAACTAAGAAAAAGAAGTGGCTTCTTTAAGATTTTGAGGGACATGAAGATTTTTGTTTATATACGCCACAAGGTTAGATCTTGGATTGCATAACTACATAAATATCTTCAGGTATTGATTTTATGAAAAGGGATTAATTTGCTAGACCCATTAAATACTTTTTCGGAGTAGTACTATACTTCTTTTTAAATGCAGCAATAAAGTGGCTCGAAGTGCTATAGCCAACTTTTAATCCTACCTCATTTACATTATGCTTACCGCTTTCTAACATTTTTCGGGCATATTCCATTTTGTAATCAAAAAGAAAACTAAAAACCGAGTCACCATAAATTTGTTTAAATCCCTCCTTTAACTTTTTTAGTGATAATCCTATTTCAGCTGAAAGTTCACTTAAGGTTGGTGGTTCTGCCATTCTTGAAATCATAATTTCTTTCGCCCTACGAATACGCTGTACGTTATCTTCATCTACCAAAAAAGGGCATTGCTCAATATCAACATCAGAGCTCTTATTGAAATACAATGAAATAAGTTCATATACCTTTCCTTTGATATACAATTCTTTTATAGACGGATGCAGATTGTAATTCATCATCTGACTCAGAATAACCGCGATAGCAGGCGTCACGCCTTCTTGTGTGTAATATTTTTTATCCTTGTTCTTTGCACTTAAGAAAGGAATGTAGTCGGCTTCTCGTGAAAAAAGGGAATGAAATTTTCGAATTGTCATCACTATTGATACCAACCAAGAATTCGGATTCAATTCTAAATTTAAAGGCAAGTCTAATTGTGTGTTGTATAAAAGCAGCGAGTTTTCTTCTGAAACTTCTAAGGCATAATTACCCTGATTGAAAACAAATTTTGCATTTCCCTTTAAGCAAAAATGAAATTGAATAAAAGAACTGTCAATATCTCTCGTAACTTTCTGACTATGAGTAGTATCGTTTTGAATTTTCAAGACATAAAAACCATCTTCAATTAACACTTCACTATACGAACCTTTAGCGACATTTTTTACTTTCATAAAAAGAATTTTCTTTTGATTTCTATTTAGAAACATTCTAAATAAAATAATTAACAAAGCTTGAAAACAGCTTAAAAATAGCGTAATTGAACGAAGTAATAGCGAAATACATCTAAAAATACTAGAATCGACATTAATTGTTCCGCTAGCGTTACTTTTAAACCACGTATGCTCTTATTTTTGCTGTCGTTCCCAAAAATTGCATGAAAGACTATCATATTTCTAGACATAGCTCATTTTACACCATAGGCTTAAATTATAAAAAGGCCGATGCTGAACTACGTGGTAAATTTAGCATGGAAGAAAATTCGATGAATACTCTTCTAGAAAGTGCTAAATCACAGGGCATTGATGGTCTCTTAGCCACCTCCACTTGTAATCGCACAGAATTACATGGCTTTGCTAAACATCCCTTTCAATTAATAAAGTTACTTTGTGATCACACCAAAGGTTCAGTTGAAGAATTTCAAGAAGTAGCTTATGTGTACAAGAACAATGATGCCATCGGTCATCTATTCAAAGTAGGTACTGGTCTTGACAGTCAAATTTTAGGTGATTTTGAGATCATAAGCCAAATCAGACAAAGTTTCAATCGTTCTAAAAAAGTAGGTATTGCAAATCCGTTTGTAGAACGCCTTTGCAATTCGGTCATTCAAGCCAGTAAACGTATCAAAAACGAAACAGAAATTTCTTCAGGAGCTACTTCCGTAGCTTTTGCTTCTGTTCAATACATTTTAAAAAATGTACCCCAGGTAACGGAGAAGAATATTTTACTTTTCGGAACTGGTAAAATTGGAAGAAATACCTGTGAGAATCTTATAAAGCATACCAAAAATCCTCATATAACGCTTATCAACCGAACGAAAGATAAAGCTGAAAAGGTTGCTGGCAAATTCAATCTCATCGTAAAAGATTATGGTGATTTACAGACTGAAATTAGACATGCTGACATACTCATCGTTGCCACTAGCGCTCAACAACCAACAGTTTCAAAAGAATTAATTTATACCAAGAAGCCGCTTCTAATATTAGATTTATCAATACCAAAAAATGTGGCAGACAATGTCAATGAACTGCATAATGTAACAACTATTCATTTAGATCATCTTTCGCAAATGACCGATGAGACCTTAGAGCGGCGAAAACAATTCATTCCGCATGCAGAAGCAATAATCGAGGAGATCAAAGTCGAATTTATACAATGGCTTGAAACTAGAAAATTTGCTCCTGTCATAAAAGCTTTGAATAAAAAGTTGAAGAAAATGAAGGAGGAGGAAATGGACTATCAGTCTAAAAAACAAGATGATTTCAACGAAGAACAAGCTGATGTAATTTCAAATCGTATTATTCAAAAAATCACCAAACAGTTTGCCAATCATCTCAAAGACGACTCCACAGATGCTGACACCAGTTTGGCTCTTATTAAACAAGTTTTTCAACTTGAAATTGAACCAAAAAAATGAGTAAAGTAATCCGTATCGGCACCCGCGATAGTGAATTGGCATTATGGCAAGCAAATGCCGTAAAAGATAAACTCATGGCTTTGGGACATGAAGTTCAAGTGGTTGCGGTAAAATCAACTGGAGATTTAATCTTAGACAAACCCCTCTACGAACTAGGCATAACGGGGATCTTTACAAAAACTTTAGATGTTGCCATGCTCAATGGCGAAATTGACATCGCAGTACATTCTATGAAAGATGTTCCGACAGCTTTACCTAAAGGTATTGTACAGGCGGCTGTTTTAGAGCGCGCAAATTATCTAGACATTTTGGCTTTTAATAATAATGAGGAGTTTTTAGGTCATCCTAAAGCTGTTATCGCTACCGGAAGCCTTCGAAGAAAAGCGCAATGGCTAAATCGCTATCCTACTCATACGGTTGTTGATTTACGTGGTAATGTTAATAGCCGAATGCAAAAACTAGTTGATAGTAATTGGAACGGTGCCATATTCGCAGCGGCAGGTTTAGAACGTATTGGCTTGGAGCATGAAAATACACTCGGACTTACTTGGATGGTGCCTGCGCCAGCACAGGGTGCAATCATGGTCGTTGCTATGGAAGCTGACGAAGAAGTTAGAGCGATTTGCGCTGAACTCAACCACGAAAGAACAGAGATTTGTGTTACCCAAGAGCGGGAATTTTTACGGTTGTTAGAAGGTGGTTGTTCTGCACCAATAGGTGCTCTTTGCTATATCAATAACGATGATAAAGTTGTTCTAAAAGGGGTTTTACTTACCGTTGATGGCACGAAGAAATTAGAGGCTGAAATCACCACAGATCTAGGCAAACATCAAGATTTAGGAAGAGACTGTGCAAATAGTATTCTGGCGCGCGGCGGTAAAAGGTTGATGAGTGATCTTGGGGAGTTGGAACGAAAACCAACCGTTTTTTCCACTAAAAAATTATCAAATGAACAGCGACAATTATTCGATAAAAGAATGAAAGTTGATTCTGATGACTTTGTTCAGATCTATTCAAACCGCATGCCTGCAGCTGAATTGAAAAAGGACATTCAGAATGTAATTATAACTAGTAGAAATGCAGTTGAAGCACTTTCTGATAGTGTAGATACCGCAGCCTTAAAGTTTAAGAATATCTATTGTGTAGGCCGACGTACCAAAAAATTGATTGAGTCTCGAATCGGCAAGGTTGCTCATGTTTCGGCAAATGCAAAAGCATTAGCTGAGCATTTGGTAGAATTTATGGAAGGTACTGATGTAACTTATTTTTGCAGCAACATTCGTTTAGACGAATTACCTAACATTCTAGCCGAAAATAATATTCAATTGAATGAGGTAATTGCCTACGAAACTAAACATGCTGCAGTCAAAGTTCCCGATAGTGTAAAGCGTGTTTTGTTTTTTAGCCCCTCTGGTGTTGAAAGTTTTCTATCCAAAAATAACGCTGATAAATTGATAGCCTTTTGCATAGGTGAAACGACTGCAACCGAGGCTCGAAAGCAATTTAAAAATGTGCGGGTTGCGAAGATACCAACAGTTGAAAGTGTTATTAAATTGGTGAATAAAAATTAATTAAGATTGCCGTCTTCACGGGAATGACAAAAAGTTATGATTAAAAACGACCTATTCTTAAGAGCCTTAAAAGGCGAAACCGTTGAAAGGCCACCAGTTTGGATGATGCGCCAAGCGGGGCGATATCTTCCAGAGTTTATGGAAATCAAAGCGAAATACGACTTCTTCACGCGCTGTCAAACTCCGGAGTTAGCTTCTGAAATAACGGTTCAGCCCATCCGAAGATATGGTATGGATGCTGCCATTCTGTTTTGTGACATTTTAGTGATTCCACAGGCCATGAATATTGTGGTGGAGATGAAGCCGAATTTTGGTCCGTATTTACCGCATCCGATTCGATCTCAGAAAGATTTAGATTCTGTAATTGTACCAGATGTAGAAGATGCTTTAGGCTATGTAATGGAAGCTATTAAAGCGACCAAAGAAAAATTGAATGATGAAGTGCCTTTGATAGGTTTTGCAGGCTCTCCTTGGACGATTCTTTGCTATTGTGTACAAGGACAAGGAAGCAAAAATTTTGACAAAGCTAAAGAATTGTGTTTTACACAACCCATGGTTGCCCATTCATTACTTCAGAAAATAACAGATACTACTATTGCTTATTTAAAAGCAAAAGTAAAAGCAGGTGTAGATACTGTACAGGTATTTGATTCTTGGGGCGGAATGCTTTCTCCAACTGATTACAACGAATTTTCTTGGCAATATATTCAACAAATAATTGACGCTTTAAAAGAGGAAGCACCAGTTATCGTTTTCGGTAAAGGATGTTGGTTTGCTTTAGGAGATATGGCCAAGTCAGGAGCTTCTGCCTTGGGTGTTGACTGGACCTGTTCTGCAAGAAACGCACGTTACCTTTCAGGCGGCAAGATTACCCTTCAAGGTAATTTTGACCCTTCGCGATTACTTTCGCCTCCTTCTGAGATTAAAAAAATGGTCACTCAAATGATCAACGAGTTCGGAAAGGATAATTATATTGTTAATTTAGGGCATGGCATTCTACCTAATATTCCGGTAGAAAACGCAAAAGCATTTATTGATGCTGTTAAGGAGTACAAAACTCCGAATTAACTAAAACACTAATAAAATCTTGGCTTCATCAAGTTTATTGTGTTTAGAATAATAGCTGATGATTAAAAACATACTTAAAGGTATAAAAAGTTATTCGGGAACATTTAAATTAATTTCTCAACTTAAACTTTGGAAATATTTCTTTATTCCTATTGGGATAAGTATCGTTACGGCAAGCCTTGTCGGGTTTTTAGCATATTATCTTTCTGACAACATTGGAAGCTTTATATCTCGAATTTGGATATGGGAAACTGGTAAAGAAACTTTCACTACCATCTCAAATGTTTTTGGGGGTATTTTCATTGTCGCTATTGGCTTGGTGCTGTACAAACATATCATCATGGCCTTGTCAGCTCCTTTTATGAGTCCGGTTTCTGAAAAAATTGAAGCTCATTTTACGGGTGTAGAAAATCACAGCCACAGAAGTACTTCTTTTAAAGAACAGCTGTGGCGAGGTATACGTATTAACGGCAGAAACCTTTGTAAAGAATTATTCTTTACCGTTTTGATTTTGATCATCAGCTTAATACCAGTTGTGGGAATACTATCAACTATACTTCTGTTTTTAACACAAGCTTATTATGCAGGTTTCGGAAATATGGACTATACGCTTGAACGCCATTTTACATATAAAGAGAGTATTCAGTTTGTCAAAAAAAATAAAGGTGTTGCTATTGGCAATGGTATGATATTCATGCTGTTTCTTTTGATTCCGGTCATAGGTATTATCTTAGTGCTTCCCCTTTCTGTTACTGCTGCTTCGACAAACACAGTTCAACTCTTAACAACCCAAAACCAAATTTCAAATACATCACAAAATAAATGATAGCTTCTTTAGAACATTTGTATATCGAACCTATTCATGAAAAACATGCTTGGCGACTTTGTGACTTTTGCACTAGTAATAGCGATCGTTTGAAACGCTTTTTTCCAAAAACATTAGAACAAAATCTCACTCCCGATTTATCCAAATACTTCGTGGAGCAAAAGGTTAAGGAGTTTCATGCGAAAGAAGAATTTCTATTTGTTTTAAAAGAAAAAGAAGAGCATACTTTGGTAGGATTAATTTATGTTAAGGAACTCGATTGGAATAAAAAACAAGCTGAGCTTGCGTATGCTATGAGTTATCAAGAAGAAGGAAAAGGGTATATGACTGAAACAGTTCAAAAGGTTTCTGAATGGGTTTTTAAAGAACTCGCTTTAGAAACTCTTCAAATTATAGTGCACAAATCGAATATAGGAAGTGTTCGAATCGCTGAAAAATCAAGATTTGTATGGAAGAAGATTCTTATTGCTGAACATACTCCGCCAGGAGAAGCACCCCTTGATATGGAACTTTATGAATTGAACTATGAAGGATAAATTCTATACTTATATACAGAACCTGCAAGATACCATCACTTCAAAATTGGAAGAAGTAGACGGCAAAGCAAAGTTTCAAGAAGATATCTGGAAACGCCCAGAAGGTGGTGGCGGAAGAACCCGCGTTATTGAAAACGGAAACGTTTTTGAAAAAGGAGGAGTTAATATTTCAGGAGTTCATGGGGAGCTCCCAAAAAGTATGCAGACTTATTTTGGTGTCAAAGATGCTGATTTTTTTGCTTGCGGTTTGAGTTTAGTACTCCATCCAAAAAACCCTATGGTGCCAACCGTTCATGCAAATTGGCGCTATTTTGAAATGTATGATAAACAAGGAAATATCGTTGATCAATGGTTTGGTGGAGGCCAAGATTTAACTCCTTATTATTTATTTGAAGATGATGCTGTTCATTTTCATTCCGTGTGCAAAAAAGCTTGTGATGCACATCATCCCGAATTTCATTCTACCTATAAAAAACGATGTGATGAATATTTTTGGAATACCCATCGCAGTGAAGCTAGAGGTTTAGGCGGACTCTTTTTTGACTATTGCAAAGCTACAGATGAGATGCAAATGCAAGACTGGTACAATTTCGTTACGGAGGTTGGAGATAGTTTTTTAGAAGCTTATGTACCAATTGTTATAAAGCGTGCAAATATTGATTTTACTGCGCTTCAACGTGAATGGCAAGAAGTAAGAAGAGGGCGCTATGTAGAATTTAATTTGGTACATGACAAAGGCACTTTATTTGGACTTAAAACAAATGGTCGTATTGAAAGTATTCTGATGAGTTTACCACCACATGTGCAATGGAAGTATGATCATCACCCTGAAGAAAATAGTGCCGAAGCTAAAATTCTGGAAGTTTTAAAAAACCCAAAAGACTGGGTTTAAATAATTCCAACTGTAATGTCTAAAAAAGGAAAAGGAAAAAATACGGTCAATAAGGCAAAACATACAAAGCTTATGAATCAAAAAAAAAATAAGCTAAGAAAAGAGACAGAACTCCGTAAAGAACGTTTAAAAGCGATTGTCAAAAAGAGTCAAGAAACGGAATAACCAAACCCAACTACAATGCTTAAGTATATCTCTAGAATAGTTCTAATCATTAATTGGAAAACCTTTCTAATAACCTTTCTGTCCATTGCTTCTACCGCATTTTGTTTGCATTACGAAATTAAAGCAGATTTTCCGTTAACCTTAATTGGTACTGCTATCGTTTTTCCTATTGTATTTTCTATTGGAGGTGCTTATAAACGAAGAGAAGTGGCTTTAGATGAATATGGTTCTATAAAGGCACATGGTCGCGCCCTATTCTTTGCGGTTTCTCATTGGCTTGAAAATCCACCAGAAGCGTTAAAGACAGAATTAAAAGACCATTTGGAGTCCCTTATGACTTCATGTAAAGAAATTTTTACTCAGCCGGTTAGTCAACTTGAAGCATATGAAAAAGAGGTGTATAATAGCTTTAATACGTTATCGTTATTTGTCAAAAAAATGCGCACGCACGGCCTGCCTTCAGGTGAAGCTTCGCGCTCTAATCAGTTTTTAAGTAAAATGATGATTTCTTTTGAACGTATCAAACATATTTATCAATATCGAACGCCGCGAACACTTCGAACCTATAGTGACATTTTCATTGTGGTGCTTCCTATTATTTATGGGCCCCATTTTGCTGAAAGTGTTACTAGTTACAGTTATGGACTTCAATTTGCCGTACCTGTTCTATTTAGCGTAATTCTTGTGGCTTTAGACAATATTCAATCGCATTTAGAAAACCCGTTTGACCAGCAAGGTGAAGATGATGTACATATAAACGTGGATAAATTCATTCGAAATTTAGAGTAAAAACATGAAAATACCTTCCTTATTTTTAATACTAATAGCTGCTTTACTGCTCGGTGCTTGCCAAAGCAAAAAATCAAAAAGTGAAATAGAAGTAACTTTTATACAAGACACTTTAAAAATTGGCTATACCTATTGGTGGCCTAATTCTGGTCCTTTTATTGGGGCATGTGGCGATGAACTCTCTTTGGTATTTACAGGAACAGTAGTATCCCTTAAAGAACCTACTGATGACCCAGGTCCATTATATACTGCGCAAGAAGGTATTATCGAGCTTGATCAATTATATAAAATTAAAGATTTAGGAGAGCAAACATTTAAAGGTCAAAAATTCATCAGTACAGATTGTTTTGAAGGCACCAACGTGAATGTTGGTGACAAGGTACTAGTCTTTTGCTATGACTATGATGGTAATTATACCATTCCTGGCAAAAAATCTATTTTAAAAATAAGCAACATGGATTTTTCAACCGTTTCGTCCATTCGCACCTATATTGACTCAGATCAAGATGCCTTATCAATTGCAAAAGATTTAGATATATGGGCAAATCACAATTTGATGGAAGAACTCAAACAAATAATCGCGTGTACAGATGAACTAGAGACCATGAGCCGAGCAGTACATAATATTAATGTAGACGATAATTAGTAAATTTGACTCAAAATTAAAGGCATGTATCCCTTAAGAAGAAACCGTAGACTTAGAAGCAATGATGCCATTCGCCATTTAGTTCGCGAAACTATCATTACCCCAAGTGATTTTTTAGTCCCGCTTTTTGTGGTCGAAGGAAAGGGCATAAAAGAGGAAATCACCTCGATGCCAGATTATTACAGACTAAGTCTAGATAATTTGGAGAAAGAAGTAAAAGAACTTTGGAGTATGGGGCTTTGCGCCGTTCTACTTTTTGTAAAAGTCCCCGACAATTTAAAGGACAACAAGGGAACGGAAGCTTTAAACCCAAACGGATTGATGCAACTGGCAATTAAGACAGTTAAAAATGCCTGTCCTGAAATGTTGGTGATGACCGATGTTGCATTAGACCCGTATTCATCATTAGGTCATGATGGTATTGTAGAAGACGGAATGATTTTGAATGACGAGTCTGCGGAAATTTTAGCTGAAATGAGCGTGAGCCATGCCGATGCAGGTGCCGATTTCGTGGCACCAAGCGATATGATGGATGGTAGAATTCTGACCATTCGAGAAGCCTTGGAAGATGAAGGTCATATGAATACGGGTATTATGAGTTATAGCGCCAAGTACGCTAGTTCATTCTATGGTCCATTTCGAGATGCTTTAGATTCCGCACCTGTCGACATGAAAAACATACCTAAAGACAAGAAAACCTATCAAATGGACTCTGCCAACCGCTTCGAAGCCATTACAGAAACCCAAGCAGATATTGATGAAGGTGCCGATATTGTTATGGTAAAACCAGGACTATGCTATTTAGATATTGTGCGTGAAATTAGGAATGAAGTTGATGTTCCTGTTGCCGTATATCAAGTTAGCGGTGAATACGCCATGCTGAAAGCTGCTGCTGAAAAAGGATGGTTAGATCATGACGCTGTTATGATGGAGCAATTAATTGCTATCAAAAGAGCTGGCGCTAATATAATTGCTAGTTATTTTGCCAAAGATGCCGTTAAATTAATGTAAGTCATTTGTGAAAAAAGCACCACTAATAATTCTCGGTTTGCTTTCGTGTATTGCTTTCTCTCAAGAAAATGATCGAGTCGCCCTTGATATTCAATCAACTAATAAACTTAGTAATGGTAGGCCTTCAGAAGAAGGTTTGGATTCTCTTTACATTTACGCTAAAGTTGATTCCATTATGACTCTTGGCATAAAAAAAGAAGCTTTCCCAGGGGCACAATTATTGGTAGCTAAAAACAGTAAAATCATTTTTCATAAAGCTTATGGATATCATACTTATGATAGTATTCAACCCGTTGCTTTAAATGATATTTATGATTTGGCATCCGTCACTAAAATTACCGCTGCTTTGCCTGCTTTGATGAAACTTCATGGTGAAGGTAAGTTACTTCTTGATAAACCCTTTAGCAATTATTGGCGGTCTTGGCAAAAGCAAACCGACAAAAAAGACATGACCGTTCGCGAAGTTTTAGCACATCAAGCTGGTCTAACTCCGTATATCGTTTTCTTAAATGAAATAACCAAAAAAAACGGTACACTTAAAAAGCGGTGGGTTCGAAATAAACCTAACGATAAATATAACAATCAGGTGTTCGAAGGCCTTTACATCAAAGATCGATTTCGAAAAAAAGTGTATCGTCAAATATCAAAGTCTAAAGTTTCTGATGAGAAAAAATACAAATACTCAGGACTCACATTTTTACTCTACCCACAAATAGTTAAAGATATAACTGGTATGGAGTATTCGAACTATCTTAGAAATCAGTTCTATGAACCGCTAGGGAATACTACCATGGGATTTAATCCGAAGAAAAAGAATTTTTCGAACAAAATTGTACCTACTGAAATCGATACTTTGTTTCGACATACCTTAACTCGAGATTGGGTACATGATGAAAATGCTGCCCTACTGGGAGGTGTTTCAGGTAATGCTGGTTTATTTGCTACCGCAGAAGACTTGGCGCGTCTCATGCAAATGTATATGAACTATGGGCACTATAACGGAAAACGCTATTTGCCAGAAGCAACCGTACGAGAATTTGCCAAAGTACAGTACCCAAAAAATGAAAATCGACGCGGACTTGGGTTTGACAAACCATTACTAAATAATTCAGAACTTGATTTAAAAGATGCTTACCCTGCTCCGTTATCAAGTCCTGAAAGCTTTGGTCACTCCGGTTTTACAGGCACTTTCGTTTGGGCAGATCCTAAAAACCAATTGGTATTTATTTTGCTATCAAATCGGGTATACCCTTCAAGAGATCATCGCAATCTTTATAATTTGAATATACGAACAGCCTTGCATTCTGTTTTTTACGAAGCTGATCTATCGCATCGCAAATAGCATTTTTCTTAGTACTTTCGTTCCTTAAATAAATATCATGGGGCTTCTCATCTTTTACGCAGTTATTTCAATTTTCTTTTCCTTTCTATGTTCCATTTTAGAAGCTGTGCTTTTAAGCGTAACACCCACCTTTGTCAATATCAAAAAGAAGGAGGGCGCAGCTTATGCTGAAACGCTTGAAGAGTTGAAAAAAGATGTTGATAAACCTTTAATTGCTATACTAACTTTAAATACGGTTGCTCATACGGTAGGTGCAATTTTGGTTGGGGTTCAAGCCAAAGTTGCCTATTTAGAAATGTACGGTTCTACAACGCGATCTATTTTGGGTATTGAATTTACTGAAGATTTGATGGTAGGCGTTGTTTCTACTTTAATGACCATATTAATTTTAGTAGCTTCTGAAATTATACCCAAAACTATTGGCGCAACGTATTGGAGAGGTTTAGCAAATTTCACTTCTAAAACCCTAAAAATAATGGTCTTAGTTTTAAAATGGACCGGGCTATTATGGATTTTACAATTATTTACCAAACTAGTAGGCGGCAAGGGTCATCATGGTAGTGTATTGAGCCGTGATGATTTTAGTGCCATGGCCGATATTGCTCATAAAGAAGGTGTTTTTCAAAAATCAGAATCAACTATTATTAAGAATTTACTTCGCTTTGATGAGGTAATGGTCAAAGATGTTATGACTCCGAGAACGGTTATGAAAATTGCTGCTGAAACCAAAACCGTTCAAGAATATTTTGATGAGAACCCCAAAATGCGTTTCTCTCGTATTCCAGTATATGGTGAAAAAGTAGATCATATTACGGGCTTTGTTCTTAAAGATAATATTCTCGAAGAACTCGTTCGTAATAATGGTGAGATTACATTGGCTGATATTAAACGCGATCTCTTGATTACCAAACGTAATACTCCGATTCCTGAATTATTTAATATTTTGATTACCAAACGCGAGCATATTGCATTAGCCGTTGATGAATTTGGTTCTGTAAGTGGCTTGGTTACAATGGAAGACGTTATTGAAACACTTCTAGGGCTAGAAATAATGGACGAAAGCGATAATGTAGCCGATTTGCAGCAATTAGCGCGTAAAAATTGGGAAGTCAGAGCAGAGCGAACAGGCATCATCGAGAAAACAAATAAAAAAGAGTGATAGAAACTGCTCATATACAAACTCCGTTAGGCATTGCCAAGATAGCGGGAGACGAAAATGGACTTAGTTCTATTTCAGTTTTGGATGATGGGGAATTGACCGCTATAATTCCTGAGGTGCTAGAAGATGTAGTCTATCAATTACAAGAGTATTTTGATGGACAAAGAGAAACATTTGATCTAGAGTTAAACCCTCAAGGCACCAATTTTCAAAAACGGGTTTGGGACGGGTTATTACAAGTTCCTTACGGGAAAACGGTTTCTTATTTAGACCTTTCGAAAACCTTAGGTGATGTAAAAGCAATTCGAGCTGTTGCTGCGGCAAATGGAAAGAATCCTTTATGGATAGTGGTTCCTTGTCATCGAGTAATTGGCAGCGACGGTTCTTTAACCGGTTATGCTGGCGGATTGCATCGTAAAAAGTGGCTACTAGATCATGAAAATCCTGTGAAACAACAATCCCTTTTTTAAATTTTACAAACCCAATAGTTTGTAATCCTCAATTCTTACTATTTAAAAAGCTAAAACCATGAATCTCATCGGTAAATTCGTGTAAAACGCAAGATTTTTATAGTTTTTCAATCCCATTTTCAAACATATTACAAACCCATTGGTCGGTTAATTCGATTTATCAAAAATTAGCCCTAATTGCCATTGGGTGCTCAATTTTTGTATCTTGTTTCTCACAAATAATTGATAATTATCTAATATGTTAGATAGAATTAATTTAGAACACATCCTCTTTTTAGACATTGAAACCGTTCCTGAATCGAAAGACTTTAATGAGCTCGATGATGAAAAGCAAGAGCTATGGGATCAAAAATCAAAATACCAAAGAAAAGATCTATTTACTCCAGAAGAGTTCTATGAACGAGCAGGTATTTGGGCAGAATTTGGTAAAATTATTTGTATTTCTGTAGGATATTTTAATTTCAATGGAGACGTAAGAACCTTTAGAACTACTAGTTTTCATGGCGAAGAATCTAAATTACTTAAAGAATTTAAGAATCTCTTAATAACACATTTTAGCAGCTCTAAGCATCTATTATGTGGCCACAATGCAAAAGAATTTGATTTTCCGTATATCGCAAGAAGAATGCTTATTCATCGTATTGAACTTCCGTATAAACTAAATCTTTTTGGCAAAAAACCTTGGGAGATTCCACACCTAGATACCATGGAACTATGGAAATTCGGAGATTACAAACACTTTACATCGCTAAAATTATTAGCCAATATTTTAGGTATTCCTTCTCCAAAAGATGATATTGATGGCAGTCAAGTACGTCAGGTATATTATGAGGAAAACGACATTGACCGAATTATTACCTATTGTGAGAAAGATGTGGTTACTACTGCCCAGGTCTTTTTAAGGCTGCGAAATGATGAATTGTTAGACCTTGATGAGCTTAAAAATATCTAAATTTATCTATTCATAAAACCTACTACAGGTAAATGATTTCTCTATATTTGTCTGCTTAAATTAAATCTTTTTATGAAGTATTTTATCTCCCTAATAGTACTATTTGTTTTTATTTCTTGTGGAAGTGATGACGAGCAAAAAGACTTTACTGCTCAAAATGAAGAAGAAATTATCACTTATCTCTCTGAGAACAACATAAATGCTCAACGAAGTAGTAGTGGTCTGCATTATGTAATTGAAACCCCAGGGGCAGGCGCTCAACCTAACGCGAATTCAAACGTGACCGTTGCGTATAAAGGATACTATACTAACAAATCAGTCTTTGACGAAAGCGATTCGAATGGAATTTCATTTAACCTTCAACAGGTGATCAAAGGCTGGACAGAAGGTATCACTTATTTCAAAGAAGGAGGTAGTGGTATACTTCTGGTGCCTTCTCATTTAGGTTATGGCCCAGGTGGTCGCGGTAGTATACCAGGTGGTGCAGTACTGATATTTGATGTGAATCTAATTTCTGTTGATTAATAATAGAGATACTTAATCAACGCTGTTGCAATATTATGTGCGCGCCATCTTTAATTTCAACCACATCAAATCGAAATCAAGTCAACTTATTGATTATACTTCAACTGAATATAAACTGGAAAATGGTCGCTATAGCCCCCAATATATTTAGTGCCAACGTAGGTGCGATAAGGTTTTCCTTTAAATTTTCCTTTGAACTCCGTTAAAAAACCTTCATCAAATATATTTGCATGAGCGAAACTATGCGTTCCTTTCTTATAATCAAAAAAGTTATGTGAAACCATAATTTGATCAAATAGCAACCATGACTGTTTGTAACTTGCACTACCACGCTCAGGTGTTAGTAATTTTTCCATAGGGTTGTACAGCTTTTTAGCTTGCATTAAAAGCTGTATACTTTCAGCATTGGGATCATCGTTAAAATCGCCCATAATTATATAATTAGGGTTTTCAATTTCTTTCTCTATGCCCTTCATAAACTCAATTATAGTTTCGGCCGCTTGTATTCTTTTAAAACTTGTTTCACGATCTCCATCTCTTCTTGAAGGCCAATGGTTTACAAAAATGTGAACCTCTTCTTTGTTTAACAGGCCTTTTACATATAAAATATCTCGGGTAGTATCTCTAGTACCGTCATCTTCAAAAATCAATAAGGTTATTGGTTCAGAATGCAAAACCTCAAAAAAGTCTTTATGATAAATAAGACCCGTGTCAATACCCCTCTCATCAGGTGAGTCGTAATGCACATAACCGTACTTAATATCTTTTAATGGTTCTGCAGCTATTAAATCTTCAACAACGTCTTTGTTTTCAACTTCAGCGATACCCATAAGAATAGGAGGGTGATTGGCCGTTTCAACGCCGACCCCTGAAATAGTTTTGGCTAATTTATACACCTTCCGCTTATAGCGCTTCATTGACCATTTTTTAGGTCCATTTGGCGTGAAATCATCATCTAATGTATTGGGGTCGTTATAAATGTCAAACAGATTTTCTAAGTTATAAAAACCTATGGTATATGAATTGTCAACCTTTTTCTTTTTGAAAAGTGAGAATGCCATGCATTTTATAGTTCGGGAAGTGAATTTACAAAATTCGTTGGCTAAGTATTGACTAGATTTGCATATTAAATTGAGTTCATGCTAGAAAAAAAATCTATCGACTACGAAAAAGTAATTCTTATCGGCATATTAAACCGTGAACAAGATGAAGAAAAAGTAGCAGAGTACCTTGACGAGCTAGAATTTTTAACCTACACCGCAGGCGGTGAAGTGTATAAAAGATTTGTACAACGAATGAATGTGCCCAACCCCAAAACCTTAATCGGTAGTGGTAAAATGCAAGAGGTTGAAGCTTACATAAAAGAACATGAAATTAGTTCTGTTATTTTTGATGATGAACTTTCTCCTGCCCAACAACGAAATATAGAAAAGCAACTACGTTGTAAAATTATTGATCGCACCAGCCTTATTCTAGATATTTTTGCACAACGTGCTCAAACAAGTTATGCAAGAACTCAAGTTGAATTAGCACAATACGAATATCTTTTACCTCGATTAACGGGTTTGTGGACGCACCTTGAACGTCAAAAAGGAGGTATTGGAATGCGTGGGCCAGGTGAAACTGAAATTGAAACAGATAGACGTATAGTTCGAGACCGAATCACCTTACTAAAGAAGAAATTATTAAAAATTGATCGTCAAATGGAAACCCAACGTGGCAATCGTGGGGCATTAGTCAGAGTGGCTTTAGTAGGCTATACTAATGTGGGCAAATCAACTTTGATGAACGTTGTGAGTAAAAGTGATGTTTTTGCTGAAAACAAGCTCTTTGCAACTTTAGATACAACGGTTCGCAAAGTTGTAATAGGCAACCTCCCTTTTTTGCTAAGTGATACCGTAGGTTTTATTCGAAAGTTACCTACACAATTAGTAGAAAGTTTTAAAAGTACCTTAGACGAAGTTCGCGAAGCTGATTTACTTTTGCATGTTGTTGATATCTCTCATCCACAATTCGAAGAGCACATTGCTTCTGTTAACAAAATACTAGACGAAATAAAGAGTTCTGATAAGAAAATTATCATGGTTTTCAATAAGATTGATCAATATCAACATGAAACCATTGATGACGACGATTTAATCACCGAGAAGACTGGAAAACATTTCACCTTAAATGAATGGGAAAAAACATGGATGCGAAAGGTCGGTGATCGTGCCCTTTTCATTTCAGCCCTCAATAAAGAAAATTTAAATGAATTCCGAACACGGGTTTACAACGACGTGCGTGATATACATGTGACGCGTTTTCCGTACAACAACTTTTTATACCCAGAGCATTTAGATGAATATTGATTGAGCACAAGAACAATGTTTCATTTTCATGCTTTTCACAATATCTGGTAACTAAAAAAGACATTTCTTCCATTCCTATTTTAAGTTTCAATTTGCATTTTTAGATAAAGAAAAGTGTAGTTCATCGGAGAAACAAAACCACTCATATTTTTCACAACATTAAGAGACTATTTCACAACAAAATTTTAGCGAAATCAAAAAGTCAACATACCTTTACTTTGTAATTAAGTGATAGTGTTGATCCCAAATCGAAACTCTGAACTTAACTAAAACAAATTTTAAGTCCCAAATCTAGAATTTAACCTACGAAGCTTAAGAAATACCAAACCAAATTTAACCAAACCTACTTTATAAAAATGCCCTCCGAATTCGGAGGGTTTTTTTATTTCATCAATTTTGTTTTCTTTTAGCCTCACGTTTTAATCGTTCCGCCTCTCTTTTCAAACGCTCTGCTTCACGTAATTTTTGTTCGGCTTCGCGTATGAGTTGCTCAGCTTCTCTTTCTAATTGCTGCTCTTCTCTTTGCGCTTTTTCTTCTTCTCGTTTTTTATTCGAATTTCCTGATGTATAGCTTTTAATATTACGTGTTATGGTTTTAAACTTATTAAACAACTGAGAAGATGCTACTTCTTTGTCAACAAAAATGCGAAGACTTCCTTCATCAAGTTTAACTTCGTATTGAGTATCTCCACTAGATTTCATTTTCCATTCTTGCTTATTACCAGACCTACTTATGTTTTCATCGCCAAGTTCTTTTAATAAATAGGTTCGGATTTTGGCAGTCTTTCGATCATTGAATTTTGCTCTAACGCGATACGTGTTATCTGAATCACTTGTTGAAAAATAAGAATTCTCATTTCCAGCAAACGATAGGTCTCCACCATCATAAAGTACATCGCCATTTATGCTTACGGTAGTACTACTGCTTTCTGAAGTTGTCTCTGTTTTTGTTTCGGTTTGTGCAAAAGTTTTGACTAATCCAACCAAAAGACTCAATACTATATATATTATAACTCTCATAACCTTTCTTTTTAACTGTTTGTTACTTCAATAAATTTCTTGCCTAGATTACTTAACATAGCATATGCATTAGCATCCATATACGCCCTAAAGATTTCGATTTTAAGCTTTTTGTCTTTTAATTCTATCTTATACATTTGGTTGCCATTTTGATTTGTTTTCTTCCAAACCATTTTTTTATAACCCATTTTGGTGTCTGTACCATCTAAAAATTTTGCGACAGCTTTTTGAGCATCAATACTTTTGGCATCTTCAAAAAACAACTGAATTTTATACATTTTATTCGTTAACTTAACCGTATAATCGTCTTCAAATTCATAAGTAAAGTGCGTGCCGTTGGTTGCTACTGTTTGCTCTTTAAAGTCATAAACCTCAACAGTTTTTGGGGCCAAAAGAAAATTTACTTTCTTTTGTTCTTGTGCATACGTACTGGTAATTACAGCAATAATTAGTAGTACTGTGATTTTTAAATTTTTCATGATTTTCGTTTTTAATACTGAACTTTGTTCAGTTTGATTGATAAATAAACTCCTTTTATTGATTGATTTTAAAAATTAGTCCAACTCCTCGAACACTTTCTATAGCAATTGATGAGTCTTGCTTAAAGTATTTTCTTAGTCTGCTAATAAATACGTCCATACTTCTTCCGGAGAAAAAATCGTCGTTGCCCCAAACGTCTTTGAGGAGGTCTTCGCGTCTTATAATTATATTTCTATTTGCATTCAAATACTGAATTAAAACAGTTTCCTTTTCAGTAAGTTTTTGTTCTTGATCATTATGATTCAGTTTTTGATTTGTAACATCAAAGCTAAAAATTCCAATTTTTGATCGTTCTTCTTTTTTGGGTTTGATTCTTTGCGTTCTCTTTAAAATGTTTTTCAATCTAAGTACGAGAATATCAGCTTCAAATGGTTTTATGATATAGTCGTCCGCACCCAATTTTAAACCTTTTAACCTATCTTCCTTTAACTTTTTAGCTGTGAGAAAAACAAAAGGAACTTCCGGATTAATTTCAACCACTTTCTCTGCCAAAGTGAAGCCGTCCATTTTAGGCATCATCACATCGAACACACAAATATCAAAATCGCTTTGGGTAAAACAAGCTAATGCTTCTTTGCCATCTTTAGCCCACGTTACCTGATAGTTATGAATTTCTAAGTATTGTTTCAGTATACTACCGAAATCAAAATCATCTTCTGCTAACAATACGCTTGTCATACTTTTTTAATTAACAGGAATGGTTATCGTGAACTTCGTTCCTTTATCCATTTCACTTTTTAATACTATTTCTCCTTTATGCGCATCGACGACCTGCTTTGCATAAAACAACCCGAGGCCTAGACCTTTAACGTTATGAATGTTTCCTGAAGTCACTCTATAAAATTTATCAAAAATTGATTTTTGATCTTTTTCTGAAATTCCTATTCCATTATCAGAAATTTGAATTTGATACTGATTATTCTTCAGTTGCGTCGTGACATTTATTTCGATAGCTTCTTTGCCGTATTTTACTGCGTTTTCAAGAATGTTAAATACAGCAGTTGTAAACATAAAAGTATCAATGCGCAACATCACTTCTTTGAGCTCAAAAGTGCTGTTTATTGTTAAATTTTGACTTTGCACGGAAAGTGAAAAATCATCGATAATATTTTGGAAGTAGTCTGTATCAGTTACTAATTCCTTATTTAGAACTAATTCTTCTGAACCTATACTATTGGTCATAACTTGATCGATTAGTTTTTGTAATCTACTATTTTGTCGATCTAAAATTGCTAATGTATTTTTAAAAGCAGTAGGTGATTCAGTAATTTCATTTTTCTTTAAGCTATTTGATGCGATACTAAGCGTAGCCAAAGGTGTTTTTAGCTCATGCGTAATATTATTTATAAAATTTGTTTTGACATCAGCAACTTTTTTCTGTTTGATAAGGTTTTTAATGGAGTAATAAAATAGCCCTACCACAAATAGGAATACCAATATCGAAGCAGATAGTAACACAGCCATTCGACCTAAAACGATACGTTTCCAGTCTGAAATATTCATACTATCGCGAGTTGTTACACGAAACTCCAATGTTTTTTCTATGCCATTATCATCTGATTTAGTGTAATCTGTTTGCAAACGCGACTGACTGACCTTATAAGCCTCATTTGAATCAAAATTATCGCCAAGTACAAAAAGAGGTTCTTTTTCTTTGAACCCAAATACGGTGTCATTTGCAATAGCGTCAATTATTATTATGGAGTAGATATTCTTTTTAAATTTTATGTCAAAACCCAATTCTGATTTCTTTAATTCATCTTGATAAAGCACATTAAATGCGTTAGATAAAGAATCTTTTTCTACCGTGATTTTATGAAGAAATTGTTCTTTGCTGAGGTCCTCAAATTGATAGCTCCATAGAAGTTCTGCAAATTCTTGTCCCCACAATTCTGAAGTTTCTACCACCAAGCTAGCTTCATCATCTATTCTACCAATTGCATTTTTTGTTTCATTAAGAAATGCCTTTTTCTTTAGCTCATAGGTATTATATATTAAATACGCCTGTATACTTGTCAGGGCAAGTAAAGTAATAATAGCTGTTACAATAAGTATGTTGATTTTTTGTCTCATAATTCGTTTCTAACGAAGCAACAGCTCAAAAGTAACATAAAGCCCATATTTTAAGCAATAATTCAATAGCGTTAACCCATCGTTAACCTTACTTTTCATTAAACGCTTTTAAAAATGGGCTTTTAGTGAAAATGGTTAATTCAAGTATTAACCAATTGAAATACCCTATTAACCTAAAATCAGCTTTAAAACTTTAAAAAAACAAAAAGAAAGAACATAATTAGAAGAAGTACAAAGCCTTTTGAAGGCCATTTATCGGACAATTAAACCCGTTCATCTGACACACAACATAATGCTAATAGTTCACAACATTAATTAAGAGAAAAAGAGAAACCGTTATATCTTTACCTTGTAATTAAGTGATAGTATTGACCCAAATCAAGCTTTTGAACTTAACTTAAATTTTTAAGGTATTGTTTTACCCAAATCGATACTTAACCTAAAAAGTATTGCCGATTCATTTCGGAACTCAAGTTTTACTAACAAGTACCTACTTAGAAAAAATGCCCTGACTCTATTGTCAGGGTTTTTTTGTTTATTACTTTTCTACTTACCATGAAATGTAATTCGTCGATGACACAACAGGTTTTAACATTGTTCGCAACATGTTTTGACCCTTTGACAACAAAAATTTAGGGATAAGCGCTACTAAAATTACATTCGTCATGTATTTGATATTTAGTGATTATCCCAAAGAATACTGTCTTAACCGAAAAACTATAAATATTTGGAATGTGCCCAAATCTATTCTCAATCTAGAATTAGATTTTATTGATAGTAACATCCAAATTTAACGAATCCTACTTAACTAAAAAACGCCCTGAGACTGTCAGGGCGTTTTACATTTATAAAGTTTACTAGGTTTCGGGAGATACTATAAAGAATAGTTCAATCCGAATAACCAGTAGCTTTGTGGTTTATTATCTAAGCTATCAAAAGTTGCGGCAGGGTCAGAAGTTAAAGCGTTAGCTAAACCTTCTTGTTTGTTGTTTCTCAAGCCAAACTCAAATCCAAGCCCTATACCTTTCCATATGGTATAGCCGAAAGAATTAATCCAAGTCCAGTTTGATAAGTTGCCATCAGAGTAACTTTGAAATGTAGAGAAATTAGTTTTGAAATTAACTGCTCCTAATTGTTTTGTGTAATCAACAACTATTTTAGCCCCTAAAGAAGACTCGTAAACCGCGTCATTATCTGCAAATACAAAGTTGTAATTCAAAGGGTGAATAACAACAACCATATCGGTGATTGGTGTCCAAGTTGCACCAACACCAAGGTCTAAATAACCAGGGTCATTAAAATTGTTAATAATAGAAGTTCTGTACTCCGCTAATGCTGAAATAGCAAACTTTTCACTCAATTTATAACCGTATAAAGAAGTTACATTGAATACGTCTGTAGTTCCGTTAAAATCCTCACTATCGGTAGCAATATCTTTATTATCAAGTTTTACCCATTGTGCATTAATGTTTGCAGCGTTTCTCCAGAAAAATTTATCTCTGTCTAAATTAGCAAAACCGTTTACTCCTATACCAATATTACCTGCTGAGTTATTCGGTGTACCTTGTGCATACCAGTTTTTAGATCCAGAAAGATTCGCTCCAATAGTACCAAAAACTCCCTTTTTCCAACCTGGAAAAGCATCGATCTGACCCTGCAGGGCATCTACTCTAGCTTGAATTGCTTCAATTGAATCGTTTTTTGCAGTTTGTTCTGCTTTCAAATCGTCAATTGTTTGTGCACTTGAGAATGTTATAACAAACATCGCCGCAACTGCGAAAATTACTTTTTTCATAATTTAAGTTTAGTGTTTATAAGTAAGACACGCAAAAGTAATAAATGTCACCAATTTCTCTAAAATTATTTCACTTTCTTTTAAATAAAGGAACAGCGGAACAAGCTTCACCATACATTATACTTTTGGCAACAGTTCGTAGTTTAGATGTGATCATCGTGTACGCATTGTCAGGTACCGGTTTATTGCTGCAACCTTTAATAATTACAAGCTTATCAATAAAAGGAGAAACATCTAAATTTTCAATTATTGATTGATATAATGATGTTTCTAATTGTTCCAAATTTCCAACTATAACTTTCTTAGCAAATGGCTCTAGTTTAGAGGCTAACAGCATATTTGCCCAACCCGGAACAATGGCATCTGTTGAGCAATTCAGCGCTACAAAAGAATCTTGGTATTGTGACCAGTCATAATTCTCAACAAATGCTCTAAACTCTTTTTCACGAAGAATTATTCCTTCAAACAACCATTGCTTAATGTCAAGAACGAGTCGTTTGCCTTCAGGATAATAATCTTCAAGATCAAAAGTGATAAGTTTACTTTGCGCTACTCTGTTTACAATTTCTTCTGACATTAGGTTTAATTATAACAACCCTAATTCTAATTTGGCCTCTTCGCTCATAAGGTCTTGTGTCCACGGTGGATCAAAAGTAATTTCTACTTCAGCATCTTTAACCATATTGATTGACTTAACTTTCTCTTCAACCTCTACAGGTAAAGTTTCTGCTACTGGACAGTTAGGAGAGGTCAAGGTCATCAAAATCTTAACATCATTTTCTTCATTTACTAAAACATCGTAAATTAAGCCTAATTCGTAAATATCTACAGGAATTTCAGGGTCGTAAATTGTTTTAATAACCTTGACAATTTTATCTCCAAGTTCTTGCGTATCTACCGCTATTTCTTCGCTCATTTTTTCTTAATTAAGTTGCGTTTGATATGCTACTGCATACAATTTCAATTGCTTTATCATACTTACTAAACCATTAGCTCGTGTTGGTGACAAATGTTCTTTCAATCCGATTTCATCTATAAAATCAGTATTCGCTTCAATGATTGCTGCAGGCTTTTGATTGCTAAAAACTCTTATGAGTATAGCGATAATGCCTTTCGTAATTATAGCATCGCTATCTGCGGTAAAGACCAATTTGTCTTCTACCAGCTCGGCATGCACCCAAACTTTACTTTGACAACCTTTAATAATATTGTCATCTGTCTTGAATTGCTCGTCTATTAAAGGAAGTGTTTTGCCTAAATCAATCATGAACTCATAGCGTTGCATCCAATCTTCAAACATAGAAAACTCATCTACAATTTCAGTCTGTATCTCTTCTATTTTCATTTTGTTCAGATTAACTGAGGCTTTATTCAAAACTAGCCGATTCGATTGCAAAAATACGATAAGTTCAATAGGTTTTCAAGACTTTAAGAGAAGGTTAGCACTTGGCCTACAATAGCATTTTTTTGGCTTTTAGAACACTATCAACCAATACATCAATTTCTTCTTTGGTATTATAAAAACTAAAACTCGCACGAACGGTACCTGGTATTTTATAAAAATCCATAATAGGTTGTGCACAATGATGACCTGTTCGTACTGCGACACCAAGTTTATCTAATATTGACCCGATATCATACGGGTGTACCCCTCCAATATTAAAAGAAATAACTGCGGTTTTATTCTTAGCAGTACCGTAGATTTTCAATCCTTCGATTTGAAGTAATTTTTGAGTAGCGTATGTTAGTAATTCATCTTCATAGCGAGCTATAACATCAAAGCCAATTGCATTCATATATTCAAGAGCTGCGCCAAAGGCGATACCGCCACAAATATTTGGGGTACCTGCTTCAAATTTATGGGGCAAATCGGCATAGGTCGTTTTTTCAAAACTTACCTCAGCAATCATTTCTCCGCCGCCCTGATATGGAGGTAGTTTGTTTAGCCACTCCTTTTTACCATAAAGCATTCCGGCACCGGTAGGGCCACAAACTTTATGTGCAGAAATGGTATAAAAATCAACATCGAGCTTTTGCATATCTGCTTTGATATGTGGTGCAGCCTGCGCACCATCAATTAAAACGGCAGCACCTACTTGATGTGCCTTTTCAATAATTTTTTCAATGGGATTAACTGTGCCTAAGGCATTAGAAACATGATTACAAAAAACTAGTTTTGTTTTTTCCGAAAGTAGTTCATCATAAACATGAATCAGCAACTCCCCTTCTTGATTCATAGGAATCACCTTCATTATAGCACCAGTTCGTTCGCAAAGCATTTGCCAAGGCACTATATTCGAATGATGCTCCATGGCCGAAACCAAAATCTCATCACCTTCTTTAATTAAGGATGAAAATCCATTAGCCACAATATTGATACTATGTGTCGTACCTGAGGTGAAAATTATTTCGTAAGCTTTTGATACATTCAAGTGTTTCTGAATGGTTTGCCTTGCTTGCTCGTATTTATCTGTTGCTTCTTGAGATAAAGCATGAACCCCTCTATGAATATTTGAATTGTAGTTTTGGTAATAATCTACAATTACATCTATCACCTGTTGCGGTGTTTGAGAAGTAGCAGCATTGTCAAAATAAACCAAAGGATTGCCGTTTACCTCACGGTTTAGAATTGGAAAATCTTTACGAATTTTATGCACATCAAACATAGCCATCAATTTGGTTTACAAAGATACCGAGTATCCCCTAAAAATGCGTAGAAATCTATCGAAAATACAGCAGTCTTTGTAGTTATAAAAAGCTATAATTTACCGAAACCTGAATCGCTACATTATAGTTCTGAAGTGCGTTCTCTAGTCCGTTTAATCGATTACGAAGTCCCAAATAAAATCTTGGTTCTATTGACATCGCATCGGTCAGCTTCCATACAAGACCGACCGCTACCCCATAATCTAATTGAAAATCACCTGAAATCGAAGTTCGGTTTTCAGGAATGTTATCATCACGTTGGTCAAAATTCTTGATTTTAGTAATCTGATTTAAGAGAAAACCAAATTGAGGTCCGAACGCTACATCAAGCCGATCATTTAAACTAAACTTTGCGAGCAACGGCAACGTTAAAAAATTAAATTGAACGTTAGTTCTAAAATCATTTTGGTCAATGATATCACCATTATTTTGAATGGCATTTAAATCTGAACTAAACTGAAAGCCTTGTGAAGAATAAAGTAATTCTGGTTGAAATGAAAATCGATCTGCCAATTCTATGTCTATAAAAACCCCAGCATGACCAGAAAATCGAAATTTAATTCCGTTGGTTAAATCACCAACTACCGAAGAATAATTCAATCCTGCTTTTACTCCAAAATGTGTTTCTTGGGCATTTGAGGTCACAAAAAAACCTGAAAACAAAAGTAGTAGTACGAAGTTCTTTGTCATATCAAAAGTGGATTTACACTTAATTTGAAAAGATATTCAACGATGATTTTTTACAAATCAAATCCTAAATTCACACCTAATTTTTTAGCAATCAATTTGTTGATTCTAGCTTTCAATTCAGGAATACGAACACTCTCTAATACATTATTTGCAAAAGCGTACATCAACAAAGCACGAGCCTCTTTTTCAGGAATTCCTCTAGATTGCAAATAGAACATGGCATCTTCATCTAACTGACCAATGGTGCAACCGTGAGAACATTTTACATCATCTGCAAAAATCTCCAATTGTGGCTTGGTATTAATAGACGCCTTATCACTAATAAGAATATTGTTGTTTTGCTGAAATGCATTTGTCTTCTGGGCAAGCTTATCGACAATTATCTTTCCATTGAAAACACCCGTAGAATTCTCGCCGTAAATGCCTTTATAATCTTGATGGCTTTCACAGTTGGGTTCAATATGATGAACTAATGTGTGATGATCAACGTGCTGTTTTGCTCCTAATATAGTAACTCCTTTCATGGTAGAGTCCATATACTCACCATTCTGATAAAAGTTCAGGTTGTTACGCGTTAGTTTTCCGCCTAAAGAAAAGGTATGTACATTTACAAAACTCTTGCTTTTTTGATTGACGTAGGTATTATCAATTAACGAAGCAGTAGCTGCATCATTTTGAACCTTATAATAATCAATATTAGCGCTTTTTGCAGCAAATATTTCAGTTACACAGTTGGTTAAAACTGCGTTTGCAGTCAAACTTTGATGACGTTCTATAACCTGAAGTTCTGCATTTTCTTCAACAACGATAAGGTTTCTGGGCTGCAACATTAAAGAAGCCTCGTTACCTGTTGCAAAATGTATAATTTCAACCGGCTTTTTAGGCATCTTATTTTTTGGGATGTAAATATATGCCCCCTCTTTACAAAAGGCCGTATTTAAGGTAGTCAAAGACTCGTCTTTCGAAGCAACCTTATTAAAATATACATCAATAATCTGCTTGTACATGGGCTTAGTTAAAGCCGAACTCATCAAACAAATATCTACCCCATCATGTGTAGTTTCAGATAAATGAGAGCTAAAAACACCATCAACAAAAATAATCTTGTAGGTGTCGATGTCATGAATAAAATACTTCTTAACATCTTTATATTCAAGCGCATTTTCTTGCTTCGGAAAAATGCTAAAATCAACCTTCTGTAAACTATTCAAGGAGGTATATTTCCAAGCTTCGTCTTTTTTGGAAGGAAATCCTTTTGTCTCAAAATTCTTCATCGCCTCAGTACGAACATCATGCACCGGATGGTCGATATCAACGTTGTTTTCAAACGCCATGAAAGAAGAAACTAATTTATCTTTTAAATCCATATTTTAATAAGTATGTAGTAACTAGTATAAAGTAATAAGTACCTTGTACTTACTACTTTTTACTTTGCACTTTTTAAACCGCTGCCTCTTGTTTGATCCAATCATAGCCTTTGGCTTCTAGTTCTAAGGCTAGTTCTTTGCCGCCCGATTTTACAATTTTTCCGTTGTGTAGAACATGTACAAAATCAGGAACGATATGTTCTAATAATCTTTGGTAATGCGTAATTACGATAACGGCATTGTCTTTACTTTTCAATTTATTCACACCGTTTGCAACGATGCGAAGAGCATCAATATCTAAACCAGAATCAGTTTCATCTAAAATGGCCAATTTTGGTTCTAACATTGCCATTTGAAAGATTTCGTTTCGCTTCTTCTCTCCTCCCGAAAAACCTTGATTTAGAGAACGAGATAAGAACTTGCGGTCAATTTCTAACATTTCAGCTTTCTCACGAATCAATTTCAACATCTGATTTGCAGGCATATCTTCAAGGCCTTTCGCTTTTCGAGTTTCATTAATAGCCGTTTTCATAAAATTCGTCACAGAAACACCAGGAATTTCAACAGGATATTGAAAAGACAAGAATACGCCTTTGTGCGCTCTGTCTTCTGGTGAATCGTCTTCTAAATCTTCTCCATCTAGAACAACATTACCTTTGGTAACTTCAAATTCTTCTTTACCAGCAATTACAGAAGCCAAGGTACTTTTACCAGAACCGTTAGGGCCCATGATAGCATGAACTTCGCCTGCATTTACTTCGAGGTTAATTCCTCTTAATATTTCTTTATCCTCTACACTTGCGTGTAAATCATTAATCTTAAGCATACTTTTTATTTTAAATATTCGGGTGCCTTTGGCATTTTATTAAAATCTTCTTTTTGGTGCTGTAAATATACTTTTGCATTTTTTTCTTTAGCAAAAGCTTCAAAAGCATCCATACTTTTTAAAGTTTGTTCAACATCATAATTGAAAATCGGCACTCTTTTGTGTTCTCTGTTTTCGTAAAGGTGATATAAATCTCCAGTCAATAGGGTTGGTCCGTTTTCAACTAGATCAAGATATAAAACCTGATGACCTGGGGTATGACCAGGCATTGATTTTATTACAACGCTACCATCACCAAACACATCAAAATCACCCTTTAACTTTTTTGTTTTGGTAAGTTCTTTAATGGCGTTATAGTTATCTACATTGTTTTTTTGAGACATTTCACTCGTAATTGAATCATATTCTATCTCCTGTACTAACCAGGTTGAATTCTTAAATTGATTAGCATGCCCGCTATGGTCAAAATGGGTATGCGAAAGCGCGATATATTTGATGTCGTCAATTTCCATGCCTATAGATTTTAATTGGTTCACCACCGAATCTCTTCTCGAAACCGTAAAAGCTCCACCGGGTGCATCAAAAGGTGGATTACCCACTAACATTTCAGGTAGCCCTGCGTCCCACATTAAATTTCCATCAGGGTGGCTTATCACATAAAAAGCGTCTGCAAATTCCTTAGTCTGCCCTTGATATGTAGTGTCTTGTGAAAACAATTCTAGATCGTTGACCATCACCGTACCACCATCAAAGGTGTAGAACTTAACCGCTGGTTTTTGAACTTTTTCTGATTCAGCCGCCGCCTCTGTAACTTCTTTTTTAATCTCCTTACATGAGAAAACCGATACGGCTATCAATATTGCTAGTATTTGCTTTTTCATTTGTTAAAAAGTAATTTTCGTATTTTCTTTTTCCGAAGATTCGGCATTAAAATGAGTCTCCCCGATATATTTCATTCCTAGGTATTCAGCAGATTTTTTAAAAGGGATATAAAAATCATAATCAAGAATTGTTTCTCCCGAATTCGAAAGCACTCCCATTTTTTTTCCTTTTAATTTTCTACCTGTTTCCTTTTCTATTCGTACCAAATCAGAAAACCTATCAAAAAACACTTTCATAACTCCACTCATACTATACCAATAAACAGGAGTTGCAAAAATTAAAGTATCATATTTTTCTATAATATTTTTGATTAAAGGGAGAAAGTCATCGTCTCGATTTTTACTTTCATAATCGTAATATGAGAATTCATAATCGTTTAACAAAACAATATCATAACCATACTTAGACGCAACAGAACTTGCAATGCTTGAAGTATTGCCCTTATTTCGCGATGATCCTACTATTACTACTGTTTTCGTTTCCATTTCTTCCTATCCGACGCTACCTTCTAAACTAATTTCCAACAATTTTTGTGCTTCTACCGCGAACTCCATTGGGAGTTTATTTAATACTTCTTTACTGAACCCATTTACAATCAATGCAATCGCTTTCTCAGTATCAATACCTCTTTGATTGCAATAGAAAATCTGATCTTCACCTATTTTACTTGTAGTCGCTTCGTGTTCTATTTGTGCTGACTTGTTTTTTACTTCAATATAGGGAAAGGTATGCGCGCCACACTCATTGCCCATCAATAAAGAATCACATTGCGAAAAGTTACGAGCGTTTGCTGCTCGTGAACCTATTTGCACCAATCCTCTATAGCTGTTTTGCGATTTACCTGCAGAAATGCCTTTTGAAATAATTGTGCTTTTGGTATTTTTTCCTAAGTGGATCATCTTGGTACCTGTATCAGCTTGCTGATAATTGTTGGTAACTGCAATCGAGTAAAATTCTCCTACCGAATTATTTCCTTTTAGAATACACGAAGGATATTTCCAAGTAACCGCAGAACCAGTTTCTACTTGTGTCCATGAGATTTTTGAGTTTTTCTCACAAATACCACGCTTGGTCACAAAATTATAAACCCCTCCTTTACCTTCGGCATTGCCAGGAAACCAATTTTGTACCGTTGAGTATTTTATTTCGGCGTCATCTAAAGCAATGAGCTCTACTACCGCGGCATGCAGTTGATTTTCATCTCTTGACGGTGCCGTACAACCTTCTAAATAACTCACATAACTCTCTTTGTCTGCAATTACAAGTGTACGTTCAAACTGCCCCGTTCCACCCTCGTTAATTCTAAAGTAGGTTGACAATTCCATCGGACATCGAACCCCTTTTGGAATGTAACAAAAAGAACCATCAGTAAATACAGCAGAATTTAAAGCTGCATAAAAGTTGTCTGTTGTTGGAACAACGGTGCCCATATATTTTTTAACCAATTCAGGATGCTCTTGAATGGCTTCTGAAATAGGCATGAAAATGATTCCTTTTTCTGCTAAAGTTTTTTTGAATGTTGTGGCTACTGAAACAGAATCTACCACAATATCGACAGCGACATTTTGCAACTTCTTTTGCTCATCAACCGAAATGCCCAATTTGCGATACATTTCTAACAAATCAGGATCTACATCTTCTAATGATTTATTAGGGTCTGCCGCTTTAGGGGCAGAATAATAACTGATCGCTTGAAAGTCTGGTTTTTCATAACGAACATTTGCCCATTCTGGTTCTTCCATTTTTTCCCAAATGCGAAAAGCGTCCAAACGCCAATCGGTCATCCATTGGGGTTCGTTTTTCTTTTTAGAAATAGCACGAACAATGTCTTCATTTAGTCCTTTCGGAAAAGTATCGGACTCAATATCTGTATAGAAACCATATTCGTATTCTTTGGTTTCTAGTTCTTTTTTTAATTCCTCTTCAGTATATGCCATAGTGCTATTCTAAGTCAATGAGTAAAAAAGTTAAAGAGTTAAGAAAAATAACCATATTTCACAACTTAACCATTTCGCTTTTTTACATATTTTATATAGTTTTAAAGCTGTTTAGATATTTCAAGGATATCATTCTTCAAGTTATCTGCCTCTTCAGACCTAATATACTTTACTGCTTTCAAGACGTTAATTATACTTCTTACTTCACCTGCCGAGCCTTTTGAAAAATATAAGAAACGAGTTCATTCTTTTTTAAATTTATCTCTTTGTAATAATTCAAAAGAAGAATACTTCGCTATTTTTCACTTTTCCCTCTTTAACTCTTCTACTTACTTAAAGCGAAAAACTCTCTCCACAACCACAGGTTCTTTGCGCATTTGGGTTGTTGAAAACAAAGCCTTTTCCGTTAAGTCCACCGGAATATTCTAAAACTGTACCGACTAAGTACAGAAAACTTTTCTTTTCAACAATAATTCGAACATCATTGTCTTCAAAGACCTTATCTGTTTCGCCCATCTTATTGTCGAAGTCAAGTTCATATGACAGGCCACTACAGCCGCCACTTTTAACTCCTACACGAACATAATCTTTTGATGCATCAAAGCCCCCTTCAGTCATTAAACTAATGACCTGCTGTTTTGCCGTTTCTGATACTTGAATCATAATATTTTTGATTATTACCAAATTCTATTTGGTATGATTCTAAATAGTTTACAAATATAGGGTATAAGTCTCTTTTTACAAGAGTTCCTAACATTTATATAACGAATGATTCAATAGGGGTTTTCTATGTTCTGAAAGCCTGATATTTGGCTCAAATCAAAAAGGAAAGAATTCTGTCTATTTAACTTTCAAAATGATGAGGTCTGACTTCCCTTTATTTTGAAGATTTAAGAAATCAACACTAGTACTTTCACCAACTAAAACGATACTGCCTTCATCAGTTTCTATAGCATCAAAGCCATACTCACGATCTGTTCCACCAAAAGATTTCTGCCAAGTCATATTGCCATTTGCATCTGTTTTAATGAGCCAAATATCATTTTCACCTGCATTGGCATTTGCGTCTTTATCTGTACTTTTAGTGTTACCCGCAATAATAAAACCTCCGTCTTTGCTTGGGCTTACACTTCGGGCGTCTTCGAATTGGGAGCCTCCAAATGTAGATTCCCAAACTAGATTGCCTAAAGCATCTATTTTGATGAGCCAAATATCAGATTCCCCATTATTTTTAGAAATATCAACATCAGTACTGAATGTATTACCGGTAATCACAAAACCTCCATCAGTAGTTTTTGCAATATCTTGCGCACGTTCAATACCCGTACCTCCGAAAGATTTTTCCCAAACTAGATTACCCACCTTATCAATCTTAACTACCCAAAAATCATAACTGCCTCTCGAATTGTTAATATCAAAATCACTACTTTCTGTAAAACCACTCATTACAAAACCCCCATCATCTGAACGCACAACAGCATGTGATCGGTCATTATTGGTACCCCCATAATAACCACGCCATTCTAGATTTCCGTTAGCATCTATTTTGGAGCCCCAAAATTCACCAACGCCGTGGGCAGATAAAGAATTTCCTTTCTCTGTATTTCCATCAGCTCTCGCTGAAGTTATATCCAAAAATCCGGTAAAAAAAAGTCCGTTATCTTCTGTTTGCAAAATATCATAGGAATGGTCATGACCAGAAAAACCGAAGCTTTTTTCCCATTCCAAATTTCCGAAAGCATCTACTTTAATAATCCAATTATCATGAAAACCTTCATTATTACTGCTATCACCGTCATCACTCATGGCGTACCCTGTAAGAGCATAACCCCCATCAGCAGTTTGAACTAAACTCTGCCCTCTGTCGTCTTTACTTCCGCCAAAGGTTTTGTTCCATTGCAAATTTCCCCCTGCATCTAATTTCAAAAGCCAATAGTCATTTACCAAAGTAGTTTTATCTGCTAGGTCGCCATCAGCGCTATTTGAAAATCCTAAAATTGCATAACCTCCGTCTGTTGTAGTGATTACAGCCTGTGCAGTTTCTTCACCTGAACCGCCATAATTTTTGACCCATTCTAATTCGCCCAGAAAACCAAAGTTATTTAGTTGATCAGACGTTAAAATTTCAACGCCTTTAGAACACCCTATCAACACCAAGAGGGTAAAAACAAATAGAAATTTTTTCATTTTTAGTTCCCCTTTTTGATGACAAATAGGCCTGAATTAATATCACTTACTATGATATTACCACTTGCAAAATAGGGATAAACACTCCAGACCCCAGAAAATTGTGCTCTATCAGAAGAGGGGAAAGTATCAAAAAACCCTGCTTCAGAAACACTCTTACTTGCAATACCAGAAATATCTAATATTCGCACACCAGCCGTATAATTTGCTAAGAAATATTCATCGCCATTTACATATCCGTTATGATCAATTGCGCTTGTTGCACCTGAGTATGTATAATGTTGAATAGGATTGTCTAAATCAGAAAAATCAAAAATTAAAGTCCTCGATTTAAATCCTGAATCAATCTCATCTAATTCATCTCCTAATATGAAATAGCGCTGATCTTCAGTAAACCAGCCTTGATGTGTATAAGAAATACTTGGATACCAAACTGACGAAATTTGCCTTGGATTATCCTTATCCGTAACATCAGCAATAATAACAATATCTTCATTTGACCCAACATAAATTTCTCTGCCAGCGTAATCAGCATCTGGACCGTTATAAGTAATCACCTGCGCATCATGAGAGTATCCATTTTCCGCATATCCTCCTGCTGCAATTGGGTTTTTTGGGTCTTGTATATTGATAAAATGAGCCCCACCTCCAAAGTCATCATCGCGTGCTGTACCTACCACATAGGCAAAGCCAGTTTCTTCATTGATAACAATATTATGCGCGTTTCCAAAACCTGTATAGCGCGCGTCGGCCTGAAAAGAAGCTGGAGCATTTGCTACGTTGCGTAACTTTGTTAAATCAAAAACTTGCATGCCATGACCGGGCGATTCAGAAACAATAAACGCATGATCTTGGTAGACTTTAATATCTCGCCAGGAAGAAGGTGAGCCCACCGTCGACAATTTTCCTAAATAGATTAAATTCTCGGTATCAGAAATATCTACAAAGGCGGTACCATTATCAAGACCCATTAACGCATACTCTTTTCCAGTAGTTTCATCAGTCCAACCCCAAATATCATTTCCTTCTTGTGCTGAAAAATTGGTAATTGGAATTCGACCCATTAAATCATAACCATTACATGGGTAAACACCTGCCATACCATTATCGCAAGGAGTAAATTCGGTATCAGCAACATTTTGATCACCAGGGTTTATGGGGTCTATTGGATCAATGGAACCGTTGTCACTAGAACAAGCAAAAACAAGAAATAGTGATACCAACAAAAAAATAGAATTTTTCATAGCAGCTTTTTAAAGATATTCAAAGGTAGTATTTATTGTATTTACAGTCGTACCTTAATTTCTTATGCATATAACAGCTTAAAGAGCAATTACCCTACGGTAGATTGCACATTAAAACTATGAGTTGTTTAGAAGAATCCCCTGTAATTTAGGTAACCCTGTCATATCGATTAGTAGTTTGTATAAATAATAGAATAGAAGTTTAAAATGAAAAAGGAAACTACCACAGAGCATTTCCTTTTGGCATTCGATATAAAACAACCTTAACCTTTCAAGTAAGGTGTCGAAGCATTTAGATAATTACTTTCATATAAAATTGAATAGTCTATTTTTCTAACCAAGCTTTCATTTCAGCTGGTGTCATATTCATAGACTTTAAGGAAAATTTTGAAAAAAAGATAGTAGATTTTGACTTCATATCAAGTTCTAAAGAATCTCTTACTATAGAATAGCGTAACATTGTATCCTTCAAATTTTTATCATCTCGATACTTTTTTCTTGCGGTTTGAGCGTTGTTATTTTTTCCGAAATGCAAAAATTTTTTGTAAGACAATTTCAACTCATGAAACTCTTTACTTTCCAAGGCTTCGCCGCGTTGATACTCTACATTATACTGCCCAAAACAAGATAGGACACAAAAGAAACATAGAATAGGTAAAAAACAATTCATAAACAGTCAATTTTAAAATTCCAACCATTGCTCATTGGAGGGTTATTTAGTTATTCCTTCGGACAATCGTTATATGAGCTTAAACATTTTCGAACAGCAGCAACATAGTATTTTCCAGCTAGTTTTTCCGAGCCCTGAATAGTTCCTACCGTTGCAAAATACTCTACTTCTGCATCGTTCATACAACCTACGAAATTAGAAAAACATTCTACTTGAATTGGTCGCAGAGTAATAAAAGAACTGAATACCCCGAAAGAAAGAATGCCTATTAATACTATTTTTAAAAACCTTTTCATAATTTAATTATTTTTTTAAATTGACTAATTTTTGGGAGGGTCTACACAATCGTCATATTCATCGAGGCATTCGCTAACGGATTCCACGTACTCATCTTGGCTAGCTTGACTAAGCTGAGAACTATTAAAGGTGATTTCAGCAACGACATTACACCATTTAAAATATGTGAAACATTCTGCGGCTTTAGCACTCGTATTGGAGTAAGAAACAAGTCCTATCGTACAGAGAATAATTAAAGTTAAATATTTATTTTTCATAGCTATTTGTTTTCCGCTCTTAATAAATCACTCAGTTCTTTAGTGGTCATTTCTTCACCAACAATCGGGTATTTGGATAAGAATGCATCTCGTTTTCGTTTTGCTTCAAACATTTTTTCAGAGATTTTTTGAACATAATCATTTTTTCTAGTCTCAAATTCCTCAGTTGTCCATTTTTCTTTTTCTTCAAAAACTTGGACAACAGACTGTTCCACTTCTAAATAGCTGTCATATGAGGTTTGTAAAGCTTTAAATTCAGCACTTTGAAAAGCTGCAATGCTTGTTGATTCTGAATCTTTGATTGTTATATCCTTGGCACACGATAGCAGAAAACATCCTATTGAAATTATTAAGAATACTTTTTTCATTGTATAGTTTTTTACGTTAAAATTTGTTGTTTTGCATAAATGTAGTTAAAATATACTAATTATACAATACTATACTTTATAATATTGATTATTTTTCTTACTTTTTATAATTTCAATTAAGTCGAGTAAGTGAATTCGTTAGTTCATTATTTTTTTGGTAGATTTCACTCAAGGCTTCTCTATACCATGCCTAACAATTTCTATGCCTGACAAATGCGTAGCGCTAAATATGGAGGTGAAAAAAGGTATTCCAAAAACTAAAGAAAATACCTTTATTTTTGCCCTATGATAGAAGATAAAAACCAAGAGCGCACTTCATTGGAAAAATTAGGTGAGTTTGGCCTCATTTCGCATTTGACAAAAAACTTTACTGTACGGCATAGCGGCACAGAAAAGGGTGTTGGTGATGATGCCGCGGTACTAAATTTAATAGATAAAAAAACGGTACTTACTACAGACCTGCTGATTGAGAGCGTACATTTCGATTTAAGCTATGTTCCACTAAAACACTTGGGTTATAAAGCTGTTATGGTGAACCTTTCTGACGTTTATGCCATGAATGCTATAGCTACTCACATCACCGTTTCAATTGCAGTTTCAAATCGGTTTCCGCTAGAGGCTCTTGAAGAACTCTATGCAGGAATACACTTGGCTTGTGAAAAATTCAAGGTAGATTTAATAGGTGGTGACACTACCTCATCTACCACCGGATTAACGATCAGTATTACTGCTCTTGGCGAGGCAAATGCTTCAAATATTATATATCGAAGTGGAGCGAAACCGAATGATTTATTGGTAGTAACTGGTGATTTAGGAGGAGCCTATATGGGTTTACAAGTATTAGAACGTGAAAAGGAGGTTTTTAAAGTGAACCCTAATAGCCAACCCGACTTAGAGCCCTACTCTTATATTGTTGAACGCCAATTAAAGCCAGAGGCAAGAAAAGATATTTCAGGTTTGTTGCAAGTGCTCGGTGTACAACCTACTTCAATGATTGATATTAGCGACGGGTTATCTTCAGAAATTCTTCATTTATGCAAACAAAGCGAGGTCGGCTGCAATTTGTTTGAAGATAAAATTCCTTTAGACCCTACCGTTATTTCGGCTTGTGAAGAATTTAAAATTGATAGTACCATGGTCGCGTTGAGTGGCGGTGAAGACTACGAATTACTTTTTACGGTCGATCAAAAAGATTTTGAAAAGATTAAAGGAAATCCGAACTTATCCATCATTGGTCATATGACTGATGCTTCAGAAGGAGCGCATTTAATTACGCGTGGCAACACCAAAATTCCGCTGACTGCGCAGGGTTGGAATTCTTTTAGTAAAGAAGCTTAAAGAAACTGACAAAAAATTAACTCAGCTTAGCATTGACAAAGTTTTGGACTTTGTCAATGCTCATTTTACCAAAAGAAAAAATGAAAGCCCAAAAAAAAGTAGTTAATATCTCAAAACTCCCCGTAGTGTTATTGATAAGTTTGATTTTGAATGCTTGCGCCTCCATACCTCAACTATCCAAAGCAGACAAAAATATAATCAAGACCGTTGTACGGGCACCCATCCCCAAAATTATAAAAGGAGAAACCAACTTTGCCAGCTCTCAAAACCATACTCTTTGGTTTGAAAGTATTAAACCAAAGGGAGCAACTAAAGGCGCTGTAATTCTAATTATGGGTAATGGTAATGATGCGCTAACATGGCCGCCAACCCTAATTTCTAATTTAACAGATGCTGGGTACCAAGTAATCAGATTTGATCATCGCGGTACAGGGGTATCGACTTCAAAAGAAAAATGGAAAAAGAAAAATGCCTATTCGCTAAATGATATGGCTGATGACGTTATTGCGATTTTAGACACCCTCAATATTCAGAAAGCACATATTGTTGGCGCCTCCATGGGTGGTATGATTGCGCAAATTGTAGCCATCGAACACCCGGATCGAACCAAAAGTCTCACCTCCATTATGTCTTCTGGTGATGTGATGGATCCGCTATTACCCGAAATGTCAAATGCAATCGTACCTAAAATGATTAGTGCCATTCTAAAAAATGGCTTTTTTGGAAGTAAAAAGGGGCAAATCAAACGTCAAATTATTCAAAAAAGAATTTTAATGGGTGCAGCTACCGGTACTATTGATGTTAAAACCATGGCAGAAATTTCCTTATATAATCTTAAAAAAAGAGATGGGTATAAACTGATCTCTGCACGACATCATTATCAAGCGATTTTGAACGCACCATCTCGACTTGTTCAATTGAGTCGAATTGAAAGCCCGACCTTAGTTGTGCATGGATTGCAAGACCCTGTTATTCCATTTTTACATAGCGAAAAGCTTCTTAAAATAATTCCTGATGCTCAAGGTTTAATGATTACTAATATGGGACATGATTTTCCAGAAGTGGCTATTGAGGAAATTACGAAATCTATGATCAATAATTTTGAACGAAGTCCGATTGAAAAATAAATCACCTTTAACAAATACTCAAAAGATTTATTAAGAGAATAAATCTCAAATTTTGATAGTTCTTTACATTCAAAAAAAACCAATACCCCATAGAAAAAATTGATTTTTAAAACAAAAAATTCCCAAAAATCAAGCGTAATCCTTTCTTGCTGTTGTGGGGCGAACGACAGGTAAGAGTAGTGGAGTTTACTTAATTTCTAGGAATAAGTTTTGAATTCTAAACCTCTCAATTCAGAATTCACTTGCCAAAGCATAGTTAAGCCGCATGCGTTGCTGCTCTATGTCTTTTTTGATAAATATTTTCTAATGTTTTATTGATATCTTGTAACTCGGGTGTTAAAGTCGAAAGATTGCCACTTACATCTGTGGTTACCTCTTTCTCACAATGAATACATTTGTATTCTTTAATATGTAGTGTCACTTTTTTTGAAACGGAATAGTGATGTCCGAAAATGTTACAAAATACTTTTTTCATGCTGGTGGTTTTGTAGGCTTCTTCTTTGTTTGGGACTCGGAATATGCGTATTTAAAATTTGCGTCAATCTTCAAAAATGCTTTTTAATACATTTGAGATTTGAGAACGCCATCATCTTGATTTTTATTGGACGACTTGGTTTATTTTCTCGTTATTTTCGATGAACTGCATTTTTTTCGATGAACTACCTATTTTTTTCATTAACCATTTTTAAGTTGTTGTCGAATTTAGCTTATGAAAATCAACTATTTTAAAATAACAGATGTTCAACGTTCTCCTATTTTACTTTTCAAGATAAAATTGAATACTTTCATTTTTACCTATCTTTCAATCCAATTCCTACATGAATGAAAACTACCAAAGAAACGCTTGTTACCTCCTTTGCGCTTTTCTCTCTCTTTTTTGGCGCCGGTAATTTACTATTGCCTCCTCTTTTAGGGTATCACGCGGGTGAAGATTGGTTATGGGTAACTTTTGGATTCATTATTACCGCGGTGCTTATTCCAATTTTAGGTATTCTGGCTCATGCCCGATTGCAAGGTACTATGTATGACTTTGGCAAAAAGGTATCCCCCCTTTTCAGTACTATCTATTGTATCATAGTCTATCTAATTTCGATAACCATACCATCACCCAGAACGGCTTCCGCCACGCATGAGATTGCTATACACCCTACTTTTGGCACCAGCCCCTTACTAACTAGTAGTATCTATTTTACGCTCGTACTAGTTTTTGTATTAAACCGCTCTAAGATTTTAAGTTTCATTGGCAAATTCTTGACTCCACTAATAGTAATTATACTTCTTGCAGTTATCGGCATTGGTTTATTTTCTTCAGACGGGATTATGAACCTTTCAACTTTTAACGCCCCTATTGTTAACGGAATTCTAGAAGGCTATCAAACCTTTGATGCCATAGGCGCGGTTGTTGTTGGTGCTGTGGTTATTATTTCATTGAACCTAAGGGGGCACAATTCCTTCGAGGCGAAAAAGGCAATCATTCGTAAATCAGGCTTTATCGCTGGGTTCGGATTACTCCTTATATATGCAGGTTTAATTTCAGTAGGTTCTTTCTTCGGAACGGATATCGAAATTGATACCGCCTTAAGTGGCGATATGCAACGCGCCAACTTACTTCGAGGAATCAGTTTAGCATCATTAGGCGCATTCGGTAATAAAGTACTAAGTATACTTATTGCCTTAGCTTGTTTTACCACAGCTGTAGGTATTGTTACTGGTACTGCAGATTATTTTAAAGGATTATTTAAAGGTTCGCAAAAAGTGTACGTCATTACCGGAATTCTTGGTTGCGCTATAGGCGTTTTGATTGGGCAACTCGATTTTCATTCCATAGTCATTATTGCAATACCTGCGTTAATGTTTATTTATCCTATTACTATTGTATTGATTCTTTTAAACGTAGTTCCTGAAAAGTTTGCGACAGCCAAAGTATTCAAAGCTGTTGTTATTGCCACCATAGTTTTCAGTATTCCTGATTTTTTAGGAAGTGTTGGATTGGGAGATTCAATTTCAAGAATACAACCTTACATACCCTTAAGTAAATTTAGTTTGGGGTGGGTATTACCAGCTTTGGTAGTTTTTTTAGGTATGAATCTTATCCTTATAAAAAAGAAATCTCTTAATTAACTCTTTTCATACCTCCATTTAGTTTGAATATATAACCAAAAGGTCTTTTTTCTTCCATGGCTATTTTACATATTTCATTCCAATTTTTTGAAAGCGCCTGAACCATATCCCAAATACTAAGTCCTTGTTTTTTTGATGGACCTCTTAAAAAAAACATGCCAACACCGTTTTTTTGATAAAGCTCTAATTCGTCTTTTCTTTTTGAAATATTTAAATCCTGTGTTATAACACAACTCCTTTCTTTTCCAACTTTTGGAATCCATTCTAAATCATCAGCCCCATAATTAAATTCTTCTGGAAGAAACTTAACTTTGATATTGTGTCCAGTTTTTAAACCCTCTGGAAATTGTATGGTTTCAAAACCATGAGCAAGATGTCTCGGCATGTTTTCATCAAAGTAAATTATCATGCTGCTTTACAGTATTCTAAGGCATGACTAACTTCTTCCTCCGAAATTTGATATACATGAGCTATATATGGTATAGGGTCTCCAGCCCTGTGATGATTAAATATTATCTCTGGAAAAATATTCTTGCCATCAATAACAGGATGTCCAAATCGTCTTTTAGGGTCTACTAAAATGGATTTTTTCTTACCTATTGGCCAAAATCTGGAAGCTAGATTAGCATTGTCAAATTCAAGATTTACGAAAAATATTTCAATAAGGTCTAGGTTAAACTGTTTTGTTCCATTAAGTTCTAAAATTCCTTTCTTCGTTTGTAGATAAATGTGTTTACCGTCCGATTTGATACCCTCAAGAACCTCTTTTCTTGCAAACGGAAACGCCGTGGAATACATTTTGGATAATTCTGAATGTGCCTCCAACACCTGCTTAGGTTTAACTCCGGCCTCAGAAAATCGCATCATAACATAAAATTCGATAAAAGTGTGAAAACTTACCGCTCGTTTACCGTTTATATCCCAAGAATATTTAGACCCGTAAGCTATACCTATTTTACCGTCCCAATATTTATTCATCCAAGTATAAACCTTTCGGTATGGAATACGGAGTATTTTCGCTATTTCACTAGCGGTATATATCCCATATCCTATTTGTGGCTTATTTTCGAAATTCATTTTTATAGTTGTATTTCAAATTTACAAATAAAAAAACATAACATTGGCGGCTAATCTCAAAGTCTTCTCCTTGAAAATCAGATCTGAATAAACTAATATTCATGAAGACAATTATTCTGCTTTTAAATATTCCCACCTTGCATCAAACTCTCAATTTCATCTACTTCAATAGGTATATTGGCCATCAAATTGAACGGCTCACCGCTTTCTTGAATAA
>ENA-ORXR01000637-ORXR01000637.1-marine-metagenome-genome-assembly--contig:-NODE-637-length-44647-cov-25.118151_pt1 | contig 44647 bp, 38 predicted proteins | sample MGYA00237866_ERZ511479 | MGnify/ENA metagenome assembly ERZ511479
CGAAAAATAGGTGAAGAGTATCGGAAAAAGACAAAGTTAGCTGCATACAAAATTTTTCTAAATAAAGTCTAATAAATCCCGACGCCATCTCATGAGTTAGGTACTAAGGTGTTTAGGGCATCGAGGTGCGGTTCGAATCCGACACTTTCTACGAAATTAGTCGTATAAAAGCATAGTTTTATCTTATTTTTTATAATTCTAAATGATATTTTTTATAAATTGATAATTATTTTCATTCATAAAAATAAAACTATGAAAACTAAGTTCACATTTATCTTGCTAATTGGAATGTTATTATGGGTATTTTCCTGTAAAACAACCGATTCAACCACAGAAAAAATCACCAAAGAAGTACTTCCTACCGCCAAAAAAATCAAACGATACACCATCGAACAATTTTACGAAAACAAACAAGTTGGTGGCGGTGCATTTTCAAATGACGAAACAAAATTGCTCATCAGCAGCAATGAATCCGGCATTTATAATGTGCATGAAATCGACCTTGCTACGGGTAAGCAACGCGTGATTACAGACTCCGACAAGGAGTCGTTTTTTGCGAATGATTACGTGCCGGGTACAGATGACATCCTTTATTCGGCGGATAAAGGCGGTAACGAAATCTCACACATTTATCTGCTCAAAGCCGATGGCACAACTCAGGATTTAACACCCGGCGAAGAGGAAAAAGCCAGCTTCTACGGTTGGAGCGACGACAAAAAAAGCATGTATTACGGCTCCAATGTTCGCGACCCACAGTATTTTGATGTCTATAAAATGGCAGTGGGCGAGTGGAAAGGCGAAATGCTCTACAAAAATGAAGACGGTATCAACTTTAACGATATGTCTTACGACGAAAAAATCATTGCATTGAGTGAAAGTGTCACAACAAGCTCTAATCGTCTTTATCTTCACAACCGCACAACAGACAAACGCACTGAAATTTCAAACCCTGACAGCCCCGGCTCGTATGGTGCATCAGGTTTTAGCCGCGACAATAAATCATTTTTTTATACGACAAATGAAGGCAGCGAATTTACTTATCTCGTCAAATACGACATCGCTACGGGTGCGCGAGAAAAGATTTTTGAGACCAACTGGGACGTTTGGTATAGCTACCTTTCAGAGAATGAAACTTACCGCGTAACGGGCATCAACGAAGATGGCAAAACCACCCTTCGTATCACCAATAATAAAACAAGAAAACCAGTTGCTTTTCCTGATGTAAAAGGAAATATTACGGGGATTTCTATTTCGGATAGTGAGAAATTCGCGCGTCTATCAGTAGGCTCGTCCAAAGCTCCGCGAAACCTATATTTGTACAATTTTGAGACGGGCGACATCAAGCAACTCACCAATACGCTCAACCCCGAGATCAATCCTGACCACCTCGTCAATGCAGAAGTAGTACGCTACAAATCTTTTGATGGCTTGGAAATTCCGGCGATATATTATAAGCCATTGGAAGCTTCGGCGGACAATAAAGTGCCGGCGATGGTCTGGGTGCATGGCGGTCCGGGTGGACAGTCGCGTGCCGGTTATTTTGCTTTGATACAATATATGGTTAATCAAGGCTATGCTATTCTTGCGGTCAATAATCGAGGCAGTAGTGGCTACGGTAAGTCTTTCCACAAAATGGATGACCTCAATCACGGCGATAAGGATTTGAAAGACTGTATCTACGGGAAAAAATACCTAGAAACATTGGACTATATTGACACAGACAAGATTGGTATCATTGGTGGTTCGTATGGTGGCTACATGACAATGGCTGCACTCACTTTTGCGCCGGAAGAGTTTGAGGTCGGGGTCAATATTTTTGGTGTGACCAATTGGTTGCGAACCCTCAAGTCTATCCCACCGTATTGGGAATCGTTCCGCGAATCACTGTATAAAGAAATCGGCGACCCGTACAGTGCCGACTCTACACGCTTGTACAATATCTCGCCGCTATTCCATGCCGATAAAGTGACAAAACCCCTGATGGTACTGCAAGGCGCAAACGACCCGCGCGTATTGCAAGTCGAATCGGACGAAATTGTTGAAGCTGTGAAAGAAAACGGCGTATCTGTGGAATATGTCATTTTTGAGGATGAAGGTCACGGATTCAGAAAGAAAGAAAACGAAATAGAAGGTTACGGAAAAATCGTCACATTTCTGGATAAACATCTGAGGGGAATGGAGAAAGTTGAGTGATTTTTGATTCCGTGATTTTTGATTTTTGATTGCATTTTGCTTCGCAAAATTTTAATTCAAATTCACAATAAAGAAAGCCCTGTCGCATACGCGGCAGGGCTTCACTTTTATAAAACCACTATGAAAACTGCTTATCAATGTATTCGCCAAGCGAGAAAATAATTATCAATTATTAACTGATGTTACGCAAAATGCTTGTTTTGTATATCCAACTGCATTTTCCAGTAAAATAGTCCGCAGCTTGTCAGTCCGCAGACAGACGTGAAACACGCTCGCGTTCAACTGCGGACTGACAAGCTGCGGACGTGTTACTGCGTAACATCAATTATTAATTTGGCAAAGCCATGAGTCTATACTTCGTAATAAAATGCTTTCTGTACATGGTTGGTAGAAACACCACCATCACCAGTATGCAAACGTCTTTTTACGCTCAATGTAGCGATGTAGGCACATTTCACTAAATTCACATTATTTGGGGCTGCTGTGATAGATAATGAACTGTCAGACAAATGATTGAGCGCATCATTAGTATTATTAGTCAATGGTAAATTTGTTCCTGTTAAATTACTATTGACTGCTCCGCTATTGCTTTTCAGATTGATATTGACATCTTCCAAATGTGGGTGATGCACCGTATATGCTGCGGCAATAGCTCCCGTAAGTACCCCACAAGGGTCGGCTGCCAGTTGCGTAATATCAAACTCCATCAAAGCTCCTGTGTTATTAACCAACATTGCATTGAGCGTCTGACCACTGCCGGGCAGATAATTGAAGTTATTCGCTGCTTTGTCGATGACCTCTCTGATTTCAAAACGAATAGCGATTTTTTCAATGCCCTTCCGTTGAGCTACAGGTACGGCGTCGCCGGGTTTGGCAACAATAGGTTTGGTGTTCTCCGTCAATGGAGCGGTATTGAATTCCATCATCCCGTCCAAATCCACCCAATTCCACTTTGCATGCTCCGTAGGGTCGGTCAAATCGGCGGAGTTCAAATCTGCCCGGTCTGTGAAAGTTCTCAACACAGATTTATTGACATCCAACCAGCCTTCGGCATCAAGGTCGGCTTGCTCGGCATAGACATCCACCACTTTAAATGGATTGCCCAAATACCACATTTGCCCTACTTTTGTTCGGACAAATAAACCTGTCGTGACACCAACTGTTTTGTCGAAATTAGCCTCAGCTACATCTGCACCGCCATTTACACCCGTAACATCACTTATCCGAAAACGGTATTCAATCGGATTGCCTTGCAAGGCTTTGTTATTGCTGCTAATGGCTACCTGTCCCGTCATTCGCGGACTACCTGTGATGGCATATTTTAATGAACCTGCATAACCCGCCGTATCAAAATCATTCAAATCAACTCCCACAGGAATAGTAAATGCTGTACCAACACCCGTCCAGGCACTTGCCAATACATCCTGTTCCGGCACGATAGGTACGCATAATTCGATACAGAAACAATGTCCGATGTTTTTGCGACCTTGTTTTTTACCATCAGGACGTTCTTCTTCATAAATGATTTGTCCGCCTACAGTTTCGACTTTGAAATACACGTCCGGTCCGCTATTATACGGCGGAAATGGTGTTTCCACATTGATGATAGGTGAGAGGAAGGTTTGTTTGAAATCTTTGCTGGTATAATCAATTCGGAAATGTCCCTGATTGTCGGTAGTGCCGGAGCCAAGTTCGTCGTCAGTGAGCCAGTCGGCGTCAAAAGCGGTGACTTTTACACCTACAATTGGCGTTTCTTCATCTTCACAAGAAATAATTTTCCCGCAAATCACCCACGCATCAAACAAGCTACGGATGTAGCACCAAAAACGTGTGGACAAACAATAATTCCAGATAAAGGTCAAGCCATTGGCACTTTCACGCCATTCAGGTTGTAGGACGGTAATTGTGAATTGAACAGGGGCGCGTTCATCACTTTTTTGATTGGGTACACGCTTAGTGACAATATCAACCATCAGCGGTCCGCCGTAATTGTGATAGCTGTCGTCGAGTTCTGCTTCGTAATTGCCTTTTTCATCAATTTTAGCCTCTGCCATCAAGAGTTTTGATTTGGCTTTAACGGCTTTTTCATCTAATACTTGTAGTGTTGTTTTAGGTGGCGCAACTACCGCGACGACGCTCGTTTCGAGGTTTTCGACGCGGTAAAAGCGAATGATTGAGCCATACAAAGGCTCCCTGCAATCTGCACACAAATCGCCGCAGATGTTTCCTTTTAAAATAAACATTAATACTTAGTTTTTTTTGTTTAAAAATAAATTCAATAGGGTAATACAGGTGTGTTGGTATTCAGTGGTTGTCATTAAAATATCCAATGAATAACTATAAAGTCACCCGTTGAATGAGAATAGATGAAAAAAAACGTAAATTTGCGTTTTATTTCAGTTTATAACAGGTATTTCCCTGTGCGAAATAAAACGAATCACCAATTAACCAATCACTAATCACGAAACAAAGTGGCAAAGAAAAAAAAGAAAGAAATCATACTGGAAAACGTCTTGATAGAAGGCGTAGCGGATAAAGGTTTTTCGATAGGCAGGCACGAAAATCGTGTCGTATTTGTGAAGGATGCCGTACCGGGAGACATCGTAGATGTCAATGTTTATCGCAAACGAAAAGACTACTACGAAGGTTTTATGAAAGAGATGCACCAAGCCTCGCCGGATAGGGTGGAGCCTTTCTGCAAACACTTCGGCGTGTGTGGCGGTTGTAAGTGGCAACATCTTGATTATCAGGCGCAATTACGTCATAAATGGCTGGGGGTGCAAAATGCGCTCACGCGCATTGGCAAGTTGGATATTCCTGAAATTCCACCGATTTTACCTGCCCAAGCAACACAATATTACCGTAATAAACTTGAATTCACTTGCTCGAATAAAAAGTGGCTCACACGAGAAGAAATCGACGCGGGAGTAGAGCCGGAAAGCTTCAATGCAGTGGGTTTTCACCGTCCGCGTGCCTTTGATAAAATTGTGGACATCGAACATTGCCACCTGCAAGCCGAGCCTTCGAATGCAGTGCGTAACGAAGTTCGCAAATTTGCACTTGAAAATAATTACACTTTTTTTGACATCAAGCGTCAGGTGGGTTTTTTGAGGCAGATGTTTGTGCGTACTACCACAACGGGAGAAGTGATGGTCATTATCGGTTTTTTCTACGAAGATGTAGAACGACGAATGGCATTGCTCGATCATCTTCGCGCCAAGTTTCCTGACCTCACTTCGCTGATGTATGTCATCAATGAAAAGAAAAATAACACGATTTTTGACCAAGACGTAAAATGTCACAGTGGGCTGCCTTATATTCAGGAACAATTGGGGCATGTACGTTTCCGAATAGGCGCGAAATCCTTCTTCCAAACCAACACACCACAAGCACTTGCACTCTATCAAATCGTTGCTGATTTTGCCGAATTTAAAGGCACAGAAAATGTGTACGACCTTTATACAGGTATTGGCAGCATTGCGTGTTTTGTAGCGAAAGACTGTGGACATGTCACCGGAATTGAAGAAATCGAAGCTGCAATTGAAGACGCTAAACTCAATTCTGATCTCAACGAGTTGACGAATACAACTTTCTACGCCGGCTTGGTACGCGATATTTTGGATGACTCTTTTGCCGAGAAACATGGCAAACCGGATATCGTTATTACCGATCCGCCACGCGCAGGTATGCACGAAAAAGTGGTTAACCTTTTATTAGAATTGGCGGCACCGCGCCTCATTTATGTGAGCTGCAATCCCGCTACACAAGCGCGAGATCTGGCACTGATGAAACATATGTATAAAGTTGATAAGATACAAGCTGTTGATATGTTTCCGCATACACATCATATTGAAAGCGTTGTTTTACTTTCAAAAAAATAAGGAATGAGACATAAGTAAACTCAGTTTTTTGACGACGTTATTTTTTCTTTAGACGAACCAAAATCGACGCGAATAGCCGTCCCGATACCGATAACTATCGGTATCGGATTAAGGAGAATTTGGTGAAATATAAAGAGAAAAGAACAAGTCAAAGTCTGAATTTATTTTTGTGTCATTCCTAAAATAACTGGACTTTACAGGCTGACCGCGAACTCGTAATGACTGCTTTAGCTGTCAAGTGAGACAGGAAAATATATTTATAAATCATTGTTTTTATTTTAGTTAAAAATTAAAATAAAAACGCACTTGACAGCTAAAGCAGTCATTACGGTATTCGCGGTCAGCCTGTTTAGACAAATTGGGAATTAGGAAACAGGGAAATTAGGTTTAATTTTGTAAATTACTGATTGTTAGTTATTTACGTTTTATTAAAAATAAAATATACGTAATATTTTTACTTTGTAAAATATCGAAAAACAATTTTTTACAAAATTTCTAATTCCCCAATTCCCCAATTCCCAAAGTCCAGTAAAATAAAGATGAAGGCAGGTATATAAGACAATTACCTGCCTCACATCTCCATCTTATATTTAATTTATTTGCCTGAAAAAGTGGTATTTTGTTGCGAAACTCGCATTAAAATTGTACTTTTGGTAAGTGACTCATTTCCCTACAACCTACCTAACTAATGTCACAAGAATCTTTATTGGTGAAAACTCTTGAAAATGAATTGCAGAGGTATAATGGTGCTTTTCGCGAAGTAGCAGATACTACCATGACTAGTGATGTCTCTAACTATCCGATTTTTGTCGCACACCAAAAATCAATTGAGATAGGTATCTCACTGATTTCAAGAGAACAAGCCAATACATTTTGGTCGTATAATATTTCGACGCTCGAAGAATTTGTGACAAAACGTATTATTTCCGATGAAGGTTTAGAGGACTTTAAACGGGTGTATAAAGATCCGAACAAGTTCATTTGTTTATTTATCATTGAAGACAAAGGAGCTGCATTCATTTTCTATCCTTACAAATAGGAATATTAAATTTTACACATCAAATCTACAGTATTTTTTTTGAAACATTGATTTTATCCCGTCACATTTTGCGGCTAACTTGGTTTTTAGTATTCCGAATAAAGCTTTTTATTGAAATGTGACACAATGATTGGTAGAAAAGTGATGTAGAATTTGGCTTGCCAAGCCATTTTATCAATTGACTCTTTTCTTTTAAACCATTCATAAGTAACGAGCAAATAATAAGTTTACGATTTGGACGGATTCTAAATAACCCGTCCAAATCGTAAACTTATTATTTGCTCGTTACTAACGTGGCAAAGCCACTACTATAATGAGTGAATTTTGAATGAGTGAATGAATGAGTGAGTGAGTGAGTGAGTGAGTGAATATTTAAATTAACTATCAATTATTCATTCTCAATTCTCAATTTGGCGAAGACATTGAAATTATAAAACTATATTTTATTCAAGTCATTATTCCCGATAACACAATGAGATAAGTATGTATAGAGATGCCCAATTTAGAATATTACTGGTAGAAGACAATCCGGGAGATGTTCGCCTTGTGGAAATATTCCTCGGCGAGTCTGACCTGAAAGATAATGAGATTGTCAATGAAAAGACGCTTGTAGGTGCCATAAAGGCATTGGATGAGCGGCTTTTTGATGTAGTATTGCTAGATTTTAATTTGTTGGACAGCAATGGTTTTGAGACCTTAGAAAGGTTATTGGCGGCTCATCCGAAAGCAAATGTCATTGTATTTACAGGCATGGAAGATACCAATTTTGGTATTCGTGCTTTACAAGCAGGAGCGCAGGATTATCTTGTTAAAGGAAATTTTGGTTCAGATTATTTGGCAAAAACACTGCGTTATGCCATAGAAAGAAACCGAACCAACCTCAGATTGGAAGAAGCACGAGCGCGTTATAAGCTGATTTTTGACCAATCGCAAGATGCCATTTATATTACAAAAGAGAGTGGCGAATTTGTCGAGTTTAATCAAGCTACACAAGAGTTGTTTGGTTATACGGAGGAAGAAATCAGAAATATTGATGTGAGTAGTTTGTATGCAGATGAAAACCAACGGCAAGTTATCACTGGTGAATTAAGAGAGAAGTCTTTTGTAAAAAATCATCGACTTGACATTCGCAAAAAGAATGGTGATGTACGACATTGTAATGTTACCGCAAATTTGGTACATACTGATGCCGGAGAAATTGAATATCATGGAATTATAAGGGATATTACGGAGGAACTGGAGGCTGCAAAACTCCGCGAAGAGAAAGAAAAAGAACAACTCAAAGGACAACTACTCACTATGGTGAGTCACGAAATGCGTACGCCGATGAACGCCATTATGGGCTTGGTGGATCTGCTGCCGAGAGAAAATTTGATAGCCGAACAAATAGGATATCTGGATTCAGTCAAAAGTCAATCTGAGCATCTGCTCAAGATGATTAATGACATTCTTGAACTCCAAAAAATTGAGTTTAATATCAAATTGGAAAATGGAACCTTTGATTTGCATGACTTGCTGATAAACCTTATTAATATTCAGTATTCGGCAGCAAAAGATGTAGCTATCAATATTAAAATTGATGAAAATGTACCCCGATTTGTGGCAGGTGATGAGAAACGCCTAAATCAAGTGCTGATTAATATCGTCAGCAATGCCTTCAAATTTACAGAGAAAGGAGAGGTCTGCATACGTGTAGCAATGATTGCCTCTAATGAAGAGGGAACGGTAAGGCTGAGTTTTAAAGTAGAAGATACAGGAATAGGCATACCCGAAGATAAACTGCTAACGATATTCGACCCATTCGTGAGGGTGAGAGACGGGCAAAAGAAGTTTTATGAAGGTATAGGCTTAGGTTTATCTATCGTTCAAAGAATTATTAATTTGATGGATGGAAATATCTCTGTAACTAGCGAACTTGGAGTTGGTTCCACATTTTCATTTGATGTACTATTGGAGCACGGCGATGAAGAATCCGGGTATAAACTTAATCCAACATTCGAGGCGGCACCAGAGGTAAATGGCAGCCATTCGACCGAAAGCAATAATGAGGTAGAAACGATTATCACAACATTAGACAGTAGTAACAACTTATTGACCGATAATAATGGTGGTAAAGTAGCTGCAGATACTGAAGATGGTACTGACAGGATTAAGAAAATCTCGATACTACTGGCAGAAGATAATGAAATGAACCAATTAGTGACCCAAAAACAACTGGAGAGAACAGGAAGATTTGAAGTGACTATCGTAGAGAACGGCTTATTGGCAACCGAGATATTACGCGAAAACGAGTTTGAACTCGTACTGATGGATATACAAATGCCCATCATGGAAGGAGACGAAGCGACTAAGTACATTCGAAATGAACTCAAAATTTCTTCGGAAGAGCTTCCAATACTCGCCATGACGGCTCATGCTGATGTAGTAGATGAAATTGAGAAGTATAAAACCATCGGAATACAAGACTGTATCATAAAACCAGTACACGACTGGCCCGCAGCTATCGCAAAAATTGATACATATTTGCAAAAAAAAATTAAACGCAGTAAAAATAAAATGGAAGTGAAAGTCGGGCTACCCGTCTAACACCAATATTGAATATTGAATGAAAAATTTTAAATAATTAAAATATATAATTTATTAATTACCAGTAAAAAATAAAATAAGATTTAAATTTATTTGTTGTTCAGAATTCATAATTTGGCGAACACATTGAGGGGTGACATCTTATTATTTTTAGGAGAAAACATTATCTAAATATTATTTTAAGGAACAATATGGACAATTACAAACACATTGATTTAAGTTACTTAGAACTCATGTCGGATGGAGATGTAGATATGAAAGGTATCTTGCTCGACATGTTACTTACAGAACCCGCAGGAGAGTTTGAAAAAATGCAGAAATTAGCTGCCGAACAGAACTGGGATGAACTCAAACAGGTTAGTCACAAAATGAAATCTACACTGCCTTATATTGGCTTTGAAGAATTGAGCGAAACCAACAAAAGAATTGATAAAACGCTTTGGGAACGCCAAAAATCAGGCTTATCTAATGAAGCAATTGCTGAGACTATACCAAAACTTGTAAATACGGCATCAGGGCTTTATGCAAAATCATTGCCCGAACTACAAGATGCAAGGACTAAATTAATGAACCCTGCATAAAAATAGTACAAATTTAATTTGAATTATTTGATAAAATTTTATATATTCATGTGATATAAGTAGATGGGGGGCTTATAGCTTAATTTAATTTTCTGAAACAAAAAACAGTATAAAAGCAAACTAAGCTGCAACCTTTAACAAGCTGCGGCTGTCCTTCAAAATTATATCATTTTTATTCGCCTCTAAATGTTTATCCACGATGAAAATTCTTATTTGTGAAGATGAAGAAATCATGCTCACGGCACTCGAATTTAGATTAAAAAAACAAGGCTACGAGGTCATCAGAGCAGAAGATGGACAAGTTGCTATAGATAAAATACAAACAGAAGACCCGGATCTGATTATTGCAGATATTATGATGCCGCATGTCAGCGGACTGGAATTGATCACATTTGTGCGTCAAGACCAGCTCAAAGACACGCCCATTATTGTCATATCCGCATTAGAATTGGACGAGGTCGTACTGGAAGCATCCCGTTTGGGTGCCAATGATTTTATCTCAAAACCATTCAAACCAATTGAACTTATACTCCGGATCAAGCGGATATTTCAGGAAATGGAATTGAGTGCCTAGTTTGGTAGTTTATAGAGTTTTAGACCTTGGACAGAGGAAATTAGGGAATTGGGAAATTCGGTAAATCCCTCTTTTTTAATTTTTTATGAAAAATAATTATTTACATATTTTATTATGTTAATAAAATTAGAACAACTGATAATCAATAGATTACGAATTTTAACCTAATTTCCCAGTTCCCTAATTCCCATTCTGTCCAAAGTCTAATAGAGTTCATAAGGTGAAATTTCGCGCAGCGAAATTGACTCCTTATATTTCGACCTAATAAACTCAATGAACTCTATAAACCCAATAAACTTCCCCTCAAATCCTCTTCTGTATCAATATCCGTAAGTTGTGGTAGCAGATAATACGTCAAACCGGCGTTTTCAATATCCATCTGTGTATCCCCCAATACCGAGGGGGTACTCCATTGTTTTTGCTCAAAAACGGGCGTAAACAATTGCCTCATCCCCAGCAAATAATAGCCCCCGTCATTAGACGGTCCTATGACCGTGTCGTGATGTTCCAAATGTTGAAAAGCAGCAGTGATTGTATCGGTTGTCAAATCGGCACAATCACTGCCAATTATCACTACCTTGCGATAAGCATATCGCTCAAAAGCCTCTTCAAAAGCAGCCTGCATACGCACACCTAAACCGCTGCCTACCTGTACAAATTTCTTGAAATCCTTGTCCTGCCACGCATCATCCTGGTCAATAAAATTGCTGTAAAATAACAAACGATCTGCCGCTACTCGTTCGCAGATTGTCCGCGTATGTTCAAGGAGTTCTTTATAAATTGACAAGGCTTTGTCATCGCCAAGCGTAGCTGCAAGGCGTGTTTTTACCTTGCCGCGTTCGGGGTTTTTTATGAAAATGATTAAAGCTTTATCCATTATTGAATGAAAATAACTATTCTACTGAACAACAACTTTATTTAAAATGTATTTTACTGGTTATTAATGTTTTATAACGAAATTTAAAAAAAAAGCACGATATATCTCCCCCTTTGGATGGGGGTTGGGGGGTGGAAAACAGCCGAAAGTCCACCCCCCTGCCCCCTCCAAAGGGGGAGATAGTCTGCGTTCTAATTTTATACTCTAATTTGAATCGTGCATTTTACTGATAATTAATTAAATACAAATTATAAAAAATCGTTGTTCGGTAGAATGGGAAATAACAATGAAAATAATAATAAATATGACAAATATGATAAATTTAAATTATCATAAATTTAAATAAAATTTGTTTCTTATCTAAACTTTTTTATGACAAACTTGTTTTACTAACCTATCCAGCGTCAGTATCACCACAGATTGCTGATTTACAAGGGTTTGGGTTGGTTGTCTCTTTGACTATGAACTATCGACCCTTGATTATTGACAAACAAATGGCAGTATATTCGATAAAAGATCTAGAACAGCTATCAGGCATCAAAGCCCATACCATCAGGATATGGGAAAAACGCTATGAGTTGATACAACCAAATCGTACTCCAACGAATATCCGCTATTATACAGACGAAGACCTGCGTTATTTGCTCAATATTGGAGTTCTCAACCGCAACGGTTTCAAAATCTCCAAAATTGCTAAAATGACAGATGGCGAAATCGCAGAGAAAGTTGCTACCCTCTCCGAAGTCAATTCCGAACACGCCACCCAACTCGATGCCCTCACTATCTCCATGATAGAGATGGACGAGTACAAATTCAACCGAATAGTCAGCACCAACATCAAGCAAATCGGCTTGGAAAAAACCATGTTGGAAGTCATCAATCCCTTCCTCAGCAAACTCACTATCCTCTGGATGACCGGCTCCGTCAATCCCGCGCAAGTACATTTTATCACTTGTCTTATTCGCCAAAAAATCATCGTTGCCATCGACAATGTACCGCTCAAACAAGATAACGAAAAACCTACTTTTTTACTCTACCTTCCCGAAGGCGAGATTCAAGAATTAATCCTGCTTTTCGTGCATTATCTCCTGAAAACCAGAGGAAATAAGGTCATTTATCTTGGACAAAACATCCCATTAGATGAATTACAAATCCCTTACAAAATTCATGAACCCCAATATATTTATACCATACTGTCGCCCTCATTCACCAAACTGCCTACACCAAATTATATTGATGCTTTGAGCAATACCTTCCCACAGTCAGAGGTGCTGCTTTCCGGCTTACAATCTACTTACGAAGGCAATGCCGCCAATATTCGTATCCTTGATACCTTGGATGATACCATCAAATTTTTCGACTCGTAGCAGCATTTTCATTAAGTTTTTTCATTGTTATTTTTCATTGCTAAAACCGCCTTATACGTTTCCCAATAATCCTCCCCATTTAGCACCAAATTAGAATTGTGCCACAACAACACAAACTCTCCTTCAAATCGGCTCACGGTTTCCACAATTTCCTGCACTTTCACCAATGCCTCCGCCTGTGTCAAACCCATATACGCTTCCGAAAACAAACTCACTTCCATCACCAAAAGCGGACGCTCTACCAAGTCCAACTCCCTGCGAGTCAATACATTAAATACCGGAAACGGATAACAAGTTCCACACCGAAAACCTACCGCACCAGCATAGCCCATCGTGCTATCCCATTCCATGCCATTATCCTCCCATGCCTGCCAGGTATGCGGCACAGCGAATCGCAAAAAATGCTGTCGCCCCGTCTTCACCGATTGTGGTGATACTTGCCTAAGTGCTTCAATTTCCCAACTCAACATCGCCGCGTCTTGATAGGTATCGTAGCTCGGATGTATGCCTATCTCATGCCCACGCTCATGTATGCGTGTGATCAGTTTTTCTATGAAAAAATCACTAATTTCGTAATTATTATCAAAGCGCGTATTTCCGCCTGTGATAAAGAAAAAATGAGATTGAAGCCCCTGATTTTCAGACAAATCCATTAATTCATCAAAAGTATCAAAAGGGTCTTTTTTCTTTTTTATAAAATTAAAATGCTGCCATATAGCGGCTTTATTTTTTCTTTTAAAAATATCTCCAAGCATAGTTTTCGCAGGAGAAAGCGCATTGCGCCAAAGTTGCGGTATATCCACATCATGCGTCAGCAGAAATGAAAAATTACGAGGTTTTCGCGCTTGTTGTACACCTAAATGTGTCAGTATATTCCACAGCAATTCTATATACTCATTCACCACAGCACGATGCAGAAAATTACCTTTAAATGCCAACGAAGCCCGCACCGGAAAACGCTCATGTGCATCCCGTAGCGGATTTGCCAATTCCTCCCAACGACTCAACATAAAAAATGAACTTGCGAAGACATCTATACCACATTTAATGGTACGTGTGTCCACCCCCCAACCCCCTCCGAAGGGGGAGACAGACGTGTTTTTCGTGTTAGTATCTCCCTCTTTGGAGGGAACCCCACGTTCATCTCCCCCTTTGGAGGGGGCTGGGGGGTGGACTTCACGTACATTTTCATTCCCAAAAATAACAGGAATATCATCAAGTGGCGCAAATCCTGATTTTAAAAATCGAACACGTTTAGGAATATTTTTTTGATGTAAATAAGTTGGTAAATTTTGTAAAATCTCCTCTCGCGCACCCTTCGATTCCCTAAAGGGAGGCACTTCTTCTTTTGTTTTTCGAGAGGGCGTATTTTTTGTTTCTGAAAAATGCTCAAAAAAATCATCCGCGAAGGTGAGTGAATTACCATTTTTCAAAGTTATTTTATACGTATGTTCCTCTCCAAATTCCAATGAATACTCCAACCCCAAATACACCTCCATCAGCACACGAATGATGTACTTTTTTTCGGCGGAAAAATTTGGATGAATCGTAATTTTCATAATGATTGTAACCTCCGTAGCACGGTGCTTCCAGCCCGTGCCGCGATAGCTTGGCATGACATACGCGAGGCACGGGCTGGAAGCACCGTGCTACGGAGTGCGTTCATCATAAATTCTTTCTATGATTTCCACCACTTTCATGCCTTCTAAAGCGTTGGTTGTGATAGTTTTGCGCCCTTTTAAGACATCAATGACATTGGCAAAAACGAAGCCGTGATTATTGGTCGAGCCTTTGTATGTGCCGTAATCGTTGGGTGGGTTGGTGGCTTGGAGGTCGGGCATTTTGTAGCCTTGAATGTGGCAATATTCGACCTTATCCATGTACTGACCGCCTACGCGCACGCTGCCTTTGCTGCCGGTTACGGTGATGCTCGTTTCCATATTTTTCCCCCAGATAGCCGTCGAATAATTCAGACAACCCATGCCGCCTTGCACAAAATCAAAGGATACAACACCCGTATCTTCAAATTCAGTAGAATGACGATGAGTGAAATTTTCAAAACGCGCCTCAATATTTTTAATATCGCCAAATAGCCAATACATCAAATCCACATAATGAGAAAATTGGGTAAATAAAGGACCACCATCTTGTGCTATTGTACCATGCCATGCGTGGGCTTTGCCATCCTTCAAATAATAACGGTCATCCCGATTCCAATAACAATTCAATTGCATCGTATGCAGGTCGCCAATAATCTGCCCATCTATCAGCCCTTTCAACCAAACAGCAGGCGGCGAATAGCGGTTTTGCATGACACAAAACACCTGCTTACCCATTGTCAATGCCTTATGAATGACTTGCTCGCAATCTGCCTTTCGCAAGCCCATTGGCTTCTCACACACCACATGTCTCCCCGATTCGAGTACTTGTATGCACTGCTCGGTATGATAGCCGTTTGGTGTGCAAATACATACGACATCTACTTCATTTTCAGTGTTTAATAAAGTATTTAAATTGATATAAAGTGGCACATCAAATTCCTCAATTCCCAATTTTTCTTTTGCTGCAATATCACATAATGCCACCAACTCGGCTTCCGCGTGTACGCGTATGGTCCGTGCGTGTCGCTTGCCGATGTGTCCGCAACCGACTACCGCAAATTTGATGGGTGCATCCTTTTTGTATTGATTATTCATTCGATGGGCAAAGATAGGAATTTCGTTTGTTCGTTTATCCGTGATTCGTCAATTCGTTATTCGTAACGTGGTACTTCCAGTCCGCGCCGCGTAGTTTAACTTTTTGTAAGGAACGGGCTGGAAGCACCGTTCTACATATTACCAATCCGGTATCCACAATACTTCCTCGAAATTTTGAATCACATTATCTACGATGACGATTCCCTCACTTTCCAATAATTCCTGCATCAAAGTAGGTGTAGCAAAATGAATTCTGCCACTCAATTCCCCTTTACGATTTACAACGCGGTGCGCGGGTACGGGCGGTTCTGCACCAAAGCATTGATTCAGTGCCCAACCCACCATTCGAGCGGAACCTAATGCAAGTGCATTGGCAATTGTACCGTAAGTCGTCACACGTCCATGAGGGATTTCGCGGACAAAATCATATACATCGCCGAAGTAGCTTTTTTTAGTCATAATTTCTCTTTACCAACCAATATATAACGTGAATTACGATTTGCAAAATCGTTTTACATTTTCATCAAAAAATCACGTACTACCTGCCTTAATTTTTCTTCATTGACTTCCATCTCCAAACCTCTAAACGATGACAAGGAGTGAATGGCAGCTTCCAAATTCAATTCATGCTGATTTTGATAGAAGAATATATTTTGCTGATGGAATCGCTCGGCGAGATATTCCTGTTCGGTCTGTCCGGGCGTGGGGATGAGGATGACTTGGCGTTTTTGAAGCGCAACTAAATCCATCAAAGTGCTGTAGCCGGAGCGTGTAATGACAATATCGGAGGCAAGCATGGCTTCATTCAAGTCATTTTTAGTGAGATAAGCGACCGTATGAATATGGTCATTTTGAGTGTGCGTGTCGCTGTCTGTTTTCCCTTTAACGATGAGGGCAGAGTAGGATAGTTTTTGTAATTGTTCGATAATTTTTTCTTCAAAAAAAGTACGTTGCGGTTCGGGACCGGAGAGGACGGCGATGATGTCATAACGTTTTTCGACATCCATTTTTTGCATACGCGAAAGGACGCCTACATAACGCGCATTGGGCAACATGCGCCCGTGAGAGAGTGTGCCGGAGAGGTTGGGTTCGCCTTCCATGTCAGGAATCCAACATTCATCGTATCGTCGGATGAGTCGCCTGTTATTCCACTTTGAAAATGTACCCAGACCCAGCAACGACGGTACTTTCAAATGAACTTGATGTGTCAAAAAGACCGATGGAATCTGCGCCGACCAACAGCCAAAACGATTGTCCGAAATCAAAGCATCGACTTGATATTTATGGATAATTCGCTTGACAGCATGTTGTTCCTGTCGCATGGCGCGTAAGATTTTGGGCATTTGCCAAGCCATATTCCAGACCATATTGCCTGTACCATAGCGGATATTGTACGGCGGCAATTCGAGGGTGAGCAAATCGGGATATTCTTTTTCGAGCAGCCGCAGGGCGCGTCCATCGGAGGCAATGATGACCCGTGCGCCTTGTCGTTGCAATTCATCAATGATGGGCATACAGCGCGTGGCATGTCCGAGTCCCCAATTTAAGGGAGTAATGAGAACCGTTCTTGGATTTCGTTGGCTCAACTTTCTAAACTGTCCTTTATCGCTTGTATATAAGCAGCACCAACATCGAAAATTTCAGCAATTTCTTTATCGGTAAACGTACCTTTTTGCAATAGTTTTTTGATAGCTGACTGCTGTGCTGCTTCTGTCTGTTCTACCTGTTGTTTTGCTGCTTCCGCTTTTTGTTTTGCTGCTTCCGCTTTTTGTTCTGCTGCTTCCGCTTTTTGTTTTGCTGCTTCCGCTTTTTGTTTTGCTGCTTCCGCTTCTTGTTTTACTACTTCCACTTTTTGTTCTGCTGTTTCCGCTTTTTGTTTTGCTGCTTCTACATCCGTCAGTGCGTCTTCTACTTTTTTCATTCCCTCCTCGTATATTCTGTCCATTTCGTCAATAGATGCTTGTCTGGCAAGTGCCATTTGGTAGGTCACACGTTCTTCGCTTGTGAGATTATCCATTTTCAATTTCTCAAGTATTCTTGCTGTCCATTTCTCTTTAAGCAAGACTTCAGGAATGGGGTCTTGTGCGGTGGCGGTATCTGTAAATTTCATAAGCAATATGAGTTTATCCAAATCGGTTTTGACTTCGTGTTCGGCTTTATTCCATTTGCCGAGTTCGAGCATAACATGTGTGATTTGATTATCTATCAATTCACCGTGTTGATTACGAAGACAGACTATGTGATGGAATTCTTGGGTTGGGTACACTTTTCCATCCAGAAAAGAGATGGTGTAAATCGGATGAAGTTCATTATACTTGATTTCACCTCCTTTTTTGACCATCTCATTGAGCAAAAAATAAGAGTAGAACTTGGTGCGGTGAATGAATTTGTTCAACTTAGAACGCTGCATTTCTACAATAAATCTACGTTCATTATCATCAATACAACTCACGTCATACACTGCGCCTCTATCGTCCGGCACATCAGCTTTTTTGTGTGTATTAGTGATACGTACTTCCCGAATAGGCACTTTCGACCCAATCATTATTTGTATCGTCTTTCGTAGAAAACTCGTATCTTTTTCGTCGGCAAATACCTGTTTAAAGCCAAAATCCGTCAGTATGGATATAAAAAGTCCTATGGATGTCATTGGTTCATGTTTAAATTTACATTTTTTTTGGGAAATTAGCAAACTTGGGGAAAATACAAATTCCAAATTCCAAGGTTTTGTTATTTGGTGCTTGGGATTTGGGATTTGGATTTTGGTGCTTGGTACTTGGAATTTGGATTTTGGTGCTTGGGATTTTGGTGCTTGGTACTTGGATTTTTCCCTTTACTCTTCCTCGTAGAAAAAATTAACGGGCGCGAGTACGCGTTTGAATACGCGGTCTTGTACGAGCATAAAGTCGGTATTGTCATCCACACTCGCGAAGTAGCGGTCAACGGCAGCGCGGACGGGTGCGCCTTTTTCATTCTGCCCGATTTTGCGTCCGGGAACGGGATAGAGTTTGACATTTCGCAAGTCGCCGGTGGTGGTCATCACTTCGATTTCGCAGAATGGTTCGGCATTGACGAGGCTTTTGCGCTTGGGATTGTCGTTTTCAAATGCCTCTGCTACAAGGCTTTCAAAGCCTTTGATGTAGTACATTCCTTTTTTGTTGATGGGCAAACCCTTCGTTGGGAGTCCATAGAGTTTTTGTATATCTACGGCATTGCCATTGCGAATAAGTTTAAAGGAAAGTTCCTTTTTTTCGGGGGCAAAATATTCGACTTGTACGGTCTTGATTTTATCCGAAGGAATCCGAAAAACAGCCCTGTCGCGCCAGTCGATTTCATTGAGCATAAAGCGCGGTTTGAGGACGCCCTGCCAATTTGGGAGGCTGATTTCGTAGGGATATTTGCTGCCTTTTTGCATCATGTACGTGGTCGTGCTGGCGCGTGCGCCATCGCCTACGTAGAGTTCTTTCATCAATTTACCGTCTTTATTATAAATCTCGGTAATCGTGCTATTGATATTGATGCTGCGTATGACATTTTCCTCTGCTGCCTTTGGCACCTGCGCTACAATATCCAGATTTTCAAAGGTTTGAAGCAATATATCAATTGCCTCTTTACGTACAGGATATTTGCCGTTGACTTGCCAACCATCTTTCTTCCGGGTGAGCGTAACGCGCTTTTTGGTCTTGTCCCACATGACAATTTTTCCGATTTGGTTGGTGTTTTCGATAGCAAAATCATCGCTTCGCAAAGCAGTATCTTCCTGATTGAGGTAGCGGTAAGTAAAAAATGCTAATACCGCAAAAATGAGTAGTAATATCCAAGTTTTCATAATTCGACGGACGGCTGACGGTAGATGGTAGACGGGTGTGTGTGAGCCGTTTTTTTTTATTTTATGGTTAAAAAATAAATTAATTTGAATTTGCTTGTTGTAGGGACAAGACATGCCTTGTTCCTACAACAATTTTCAATTATCTTTGATTGATTCGTTCTAAGTTTGCTCTGAATTTATCAGTGAGGTCTTTAACAAAATTATCAGAAACCCCTTGTTCAGCATCGGATGTACCTGCATGTGCGGCAGCCACTTCCTCTAAAACTTCCATTAAAAAGACATATTCTTCTTCCGGTCCGTGTTCTTCACAATAATACACGACTTTTTTGTAGAGGTCTTCGAGGTCGCGCCCTTTTTTGACTTCGTAATCGAATGACCATTTAATATCTTCTCCCCACGGGTGTGCTGCCAGGCGTTTTTCGATGACTTGGAGTTCTTCGGCTTGTATTTCGCCATCTGCCATAGCGACTACGTAAATCAATTCGCCGAAGGCTTCGTATAGTTTGTCTGTATCTTTCATTGTAATGAATAATATTTGTTGTTTTGGAAAACTTTCTTTAATTTTGACAAAAATTGACAAGTCTAAAAAATACAACATTCTCTATGAATGAAAATGTACATTTAGGGCAATATATCAAAAACTTACGGAACACACAAAGTTTGACACTACATCAGGTATCTAAAAGTACGGATGTAGATATGACAATGCTTTCCAAAATCGAACGTGGCGAACGTCTGCCCACGCAAGAACAAACCAAGCGCATTGCTGCTTTTTTTCAGGTTAATGAGGATGAATTACTCACAAAATTAACAGCAGAAAAAATCATAAAAAAATACGGTGCGAGTGAAATCACGCTCAATGCCCTTCAGTTGGTAGAAGAGCGGATTGAAGCATATTTGAAAAACGAAAATGCAAAAGAATGAATTGGAAAAGCGAAAATACCGAATTGATTTTGCAAGATGCGATGGAAGGGATGCAAGATATGCCGGATAATTCATTTGATTTGTGCATTGCCGATCCGCCTTATGGAGCATCTTCTAAAGCAACGTGGAAATATGATAGTGAAAAGAAACTCAATGGGTTTGGAGGTAATTGGAAATTGACGAGTGAAGTATGGGATTTACTTTCGCAAAATGACCTTTTTGAAAGCACTTTTGTGTGGTTAAAAGAAGTTAAGCGATTGGCAAAGATAGAATTGTCATTCGGAAACACCCGACGCAGAAACCGCAGCGTGTTTCAGACCGTCTGCTGATGATTTCGGGAAAGAAAGACGGTAGGTTACTCGTTCCATTTACGGGGTCGGGTACGGAATTGATTGCAGGTTTGAAGTACGGTATGGAAGTCGTTGGTTTTGAGATAGATAAACAATATTTTGAGTTGGCACAAAAACGCATTGAGCATTTTTTGACGACTCAACAACAAACATTATTTCAATGATAAAACCCAAGTCCACGCTTAAGCCGGTCATCAAATGGTCGGGTAGCAAACACCTGTCATGCCCTGCGAAAAGTTCAATTGAAGCAATTGCCTTTTTGTTTACAAATAACTTAAATTCAGGCAAATACAAACAATTGCTAACTCGTTTTAATTCGCCCTCGTAAGCAGCATTTATCAGGTCTAATGCCCGTTCACATTCGATGATATTGTCACCGTGAATACGTAATTTCATATTTTAATTCGGGTTTTACAACTACTTCTTTCGCTTCCCTTTTTTCTTATTAGTCGCCTTCTTCGGCGTCTCTTTCACTGTCTTCACCGTCTTTTTCGGTACAGCTTTTTTCGTTTGACCGACTGCGGGTTCAGGGTCATAAATTTGACCTGTTCTCAATTCGGAGAAATTTGTATTTCTGCCCCAATACACCATTCCACCAACAAAACACAGCAATGCCATTAAAGAGCCAATTAAAGAAATCGTTTCGCCTGTATAAAAAGAACGCGGCTCGAAACGCATTTCGATTTTGTGCTTGCCTGCGGGTACGCGCATGGCGCGGAGTACGTAGTCGGCTTTGATGAAATCGTCGTCTGTGGCTTGGTCGTCGATATAGACTTGCCAACCTTTGTTTGGTGGATAATATATGTCTGAAAAAACAGCAAGCTGTTCGCTATTAGCATTGGATTCGTAAGTCAATCTATTGGGGTGATAATCCGTGAGACGAATGGAATTTCCGGCATTTGAAAGACTATCAGAGCGGAGATTTAAACCGCTTAAATAATCGCTGTATTTTTTCTGCACCAATGCAGTAGTACGCGGATTGAGATTTTTCAAACCCTGAAGTTCCGCGTCCGCATTTTCTACTAATTTAAAATCATTTACAAACCACGCATTACCCAAATTTGTATTGCGCGGAACGGCTTGTGGTGGGTTTTCTCTGCCGCCTGTGATGAGGTATTTGGTATTGAGCATGTCGAGAATATTGCTGTTGGCATTGACATCACCTAAATTATAAGCCTCTATCAATTCTTCGTAAATCATCAGTTTGGCTGCATGATAACCGCTTAGACTTTTGTGGAAATAGGAAGTTGTTGCATTGCCTCTAAGCCCACCACGCGCGAGGTCGAATACGCGGAAATATGGGTCTTTATCATTCATAATTTGGGTGTCGGCAGGTGTGGCTTGGGCGGCAGAAGTGATGCTGGATTTTTCTTCAAAACTATCGCTATTGACATATCGTGTGGATACCGACCACGCCTCAATCAAAACCAATATGGCAATCGTCGGAATAGCAAATGCGGACTTGAATCGTCCTGTGGTGTATGCCCACAATGCACCCGCTGCCGCAAGAATGAAAAGGAAGGCACGAATGACATCTGCTCGAAGCAGTCCTGCCCGGTCAGCACTTAGCATTTCGCGGATTTCGGCTTGGGCAGGGTCATTTGCTCCACTAAAACTCAACATACTACTTCCCAGCAACATTAGCAGACAAATACCTCCCGCGATACCTCCCGCGTACATGAGCGCACGACGTTTTTGTGCGGTAGAAATTTCATTACTGAAGAAACGCTGCAAACCTAATGCGCCCATTAAAATGAATAACATCAAACCGAGATTGAGTATCATTTTGACAGAGCGAAATTTATCATAAAAAGGAAAATAATCGAACATGAGGTCGTTGAAAAAGAAATTTTTCCCCCAACTCAATACTATCACCAATATACTCGCAGTAATCAGCCACCATTTAATCGGACCTTTGACCAAAAACGTTCCTAAAAAGAATAGAAAACAGACTATCGCGCCGTAATGAATCGGTCCGCTGGTAAAGGGTTGGTCGCCCCAATACATGATGCTGCCGGCTTGTTGGGCGGCGTATGCTTTGGCTTGGTTGCCGGATGCACCTTGCCCTTGTACCTGTCGGAGTAAAACATCGTAAATCTCTGTACCCTCGCCGCTTTGGAGCGAACCGCCGCCGCGAGCGTTGGGAAACATCAGGGTCATTGTCTCGCCGATACCATAGCTCCAACCGAAGGCATATTCTTTGGTCAAACCATCTTGTCCTGCTTTCTTAGCAAGTTCAGATTTGCCGCGAATGGTTTCTTTGGCGTATTCTTGGGTTGTCCAGAGGTTGCTGGTGTTGGCGGCAAAGGCGAGTATCGTAGCGATGACTAATGCTCCGGTGGCTTTAGCGAAGTTGGGGAGTTGGTTATTTCGGATGGCGTCTATGAGTTTGAAGATGCCATAGATGGCAAGAATCAGGAGTAGGTAATAGGTGATTTGGAGGTGATTGGCGGTGATTTGTAAGCCAAGAAAAAAGGCGGTCATACCTGCACCGAGCAAATATTTTCCACGATAAGCGAGCAGCACCCCCGCGAGCGCGGCAGGTGTGTAGGCGAGCGCAATGAGTTTGGTGGAGTGCCCTGCCTCCATCAGAATGACGTAGTTGGTACACAAGCCGTAAGCAATCGCGCCCATGATACCGATACGCCAGTCCACACCCATCGCCACCATTAGTATGTAAAAACCCAACATCAATAAGAACAAAGCCGTATGCGGTATCGTGACGCTGTTCCAAGCCACAAATGCACGGTAAGGATGTAGCAGTAGATTGTTTCGTGCCGAGCCACGCAATTGGTAAGTAGGCATGCCCGAAAATGCGGAGTTGGTCCAAAGGATAGGTCTATCTCCGGCTTCTTCGTATTTTTTCATTTCGGCTTGCATGCCATAGGCGTTAAAGTTGTCCGTTTGTCGGAGGACTTTACCTGTTACAGAAGGCAAAAAATAAATAAAAGCTACCGCCATCAGGATGAAAAATGCGGCAATGTGGGGGAGGAAGTGCTTTATGGTTGAATTCATAATTGCGTGATTCGTTGATTCGTGTATTCGTTGACTCGTGATTCGTATATTATTTTGCTTCGCAAATAAATAAAACGGATAAACGAATAACGAATTAACGAGCCACGAATTTTATGATGAACCGCAATTTACGACAGTTTCATTAAATTTTGGTGTTTTTTGAGCTTGATAATTGTCTGTACTCGCCCCAGCCCCTAAAGGGGAGTCAGCCCACGTCAAACTATGTGCGAGGATACTCCCCTTTAGGGGCTGGGGGCGGGTGGAGCTAAGTCCAGATAGAACAATGCTCCAAATCAATACTTTCTTCGTAGAATATTTTGGTGGTTTCTTCAAATGAATGGGTATAATCCGAAACGAAGAATTGATGTGGGTTAGCGCGTTTGTCATTCAAAAGATGATGCTGCGAAAGGAGTTGTTCTACACGCTTGGCGACAACATCTATGGAGTCAAATACAGTTACGTCTTTGCCTAAGTATGCTTCTATTTCCTTGCGAATCAATGGATAATGCGTACAAGATAACAGTAAGCCATTTATTCCTTCAAATTCTTGTCGCCCCAAATAATCCTCAATGATGGCGCGACTGATATTGTTTTGAAAATAGCCTTCTTCAATCATGGGTACGAGTAGGGGCGTAGCGAGTGAGGCGACTTCAAGCGTAGATTGTTTTTCGAGTAATTTGCGGCGATAAATGCCGGTATTGATGGTGGCTTTGGTGGCGATGACGCCGACTTTACGGTAATTTTCTGCCGTAACTGCCTCCACAAGCGGGTCAACGACATTCACAAATAATGCTTGTCCTCTGAAAAAATCGACCAAAACATCATACGCTGCCGACGACGCGGAGTTGCAGGCAATGACGATCATTTTACAGCCTTTTTCCAACAAAAATTTACTAATCGTGATGCAATAATAACGTATCGCATCCGCTGATTTTTCGCCATAAGGCAGGTGTGCAGTGTCGCCGAAATAGATGATTTCTTCGTTCGGAAGGTGCTTGGTGATAGCATTGGCTACGGTCAAACCGCCGATGCCGGAGTCGAATATGCCGATGGGTTTTTTATTGCTCAATTGTTTCATTGCTGTATTGTTGTATTGTTTCATTGCTGTATTGTTGTATTGTTTTTTTTGCAAAGCAAAAATAAAATCAATTTAGCAATAAAAAGAGAGTGTTCAAAAAAGTGTGTCATGCAGAGGGCGCAGAGAACGCAGAGGTCTGATAATCAATTCTCTGCGTTCTCCGCGTTCTCTGCGTGACACAGAATATTGAACAGTTCCAATAAAAAAGACGGCATAAAGCCGTCTTTCGATTATTTTTCAAATGTATTACATTTCGATTAAGTGAGCTTCAAATTCAATCAAAAATCACTCAATCAAAAATAATTACATCCCGAGTTTTGCTTTCACCAAAGACGTAATATCATCGGTATTTCCTGCGTGCAATAATGCGCTTGAATCAATGACCAAAGTATAGCCATTTTCTTTAGCGACAGCTTCGATGGTACTTGCGAATTTATCTATGGCAGGTTGCATAATTTCCTGCTCTTTTTTGAGAATCTCCACTTCGTACTCTTGTCTGGTTTTTTCGAGTTCCATGGCTTCTTTCTGTATTTCTTCCTCTTTCTCCTTCACTTGGTTAGGAGTAAGCGTATTGATAGATTGTTGGATAGTTTGCACTTTGGTTTGAAGTGCTTTTTCCATTGCCATGTACTTGTCGTTCAATTGCTTAGAGTAAGTTTCGAGCTGACTTTGTGCGGATTTTGCATCAGGCGATTGAGCGAACACAGCTTGCGAGTTCATGTGCCCGATTTTTTGTTGTGCGTCTGCAGTAGTTGTTGCAAAACAAACCAATGCAAGGAGCATTACGCCCCATTTTATGAATAATTTCATGTTTTTATTTTGTAATGAGTGAATGAGTGAGTTTTGAATGAGTGAATGAATCAATTCAGTGGTTTTAGATTTTGTGATTTTTGATTGGCAAAATATTGACAGTTTTTCAATCAAAAATCAAAAATCATCCAATCCGAAATTATTCATTCATTCATAATTCACTCATTCACTCATTAATTATTACATATTTAATTTAGCTTTTACTTTATCGGTTACGTCATCTGCATCTTCGGCATAAAGCAATGCACTGGAATTGATGATGAAGTCGTATCCGTTTTCGGTAGCAACAGATTTGATAGCATTCGTAAGTTTTGCTACTAAAGGTTGCATTTCTTTTTCCTCTTTTTCAATGAGTTGTTGTTGGAATCTTTGTCTGTCCTGCTCCAGTCCTGTCATTTGTTTCTGGATTTCGGCGCGGATAACTTCCAACTCTTTTGGAGTCATGTTGCCATCGGAATATCTCTTTTCAGCGTCGGCTACTTTCTTCTGCAATTTTTCTTCTTTAGCTATATAGTCGCTATTAAGTTGCTTGGAAAAATCTTCCAAACTGCTTTTAGCGGACTTGGTTTCAGGCATTTCGCTGAAGACCAACTGCGAATTCATATGACCAATTTTTTGTGCAGTCACACTAGTGGCGGCAAAGGCAATTACAGCAAATACCATCACGCCCCATTTTGCTATTGATTTGTAATTCATGATTCTTTTAATTAATGATTAATGGTTAATGGTGAACGATTAATGATGAATAAGATTTGGCTTCGCCAAATTACTAACTATTAATCGTTCATCATTCATCATTATTTCAGTTTTTCAATGACTTCTTCTGTTTTATCCATTTTGGGAGAAGCGAATATCATGCTCGGCATAGTGCCTTTATCGAAGATGAAATCGAAACCTCTGTCGGCAGCAAATTTCTGTATCGTGGCATATACGCGGTCTTGAATTGGTTTGACCAATTCCTGACGTTTTTGAAACAGCTCGCCTTGCGGTCCGAATTTTTGTTTTTGTAATTCGCGGACTTGTGCTTCTTTATCGACAATTTCTTGCTCGCGTTGTGCGCGGGTGGTTTCGCTCATCAAGACTTCCTGTGCTTGATACTTGCGGTACATGGTTTCGATTTTGCCATATTCGATGGCGATTTCTTGTTTCCATCTTTCGGCAGTTGCGTCGAGTTCAGCTTGTGCAGCTTTATATTCAGGGATAGTCGTCAAGATGCGATCCATGTCAACGTATGCAATGCGTTGTGCTTCTACGGAGAAGGCGGTGGTCATGGCTACTGCCATGATAAGGAGTAATTTTTTCATATTTTGATTCAAGTTGCGAGTTGCGAGTTACGAGTTACGAGTTAGTTCATTTTAAAAACCCGAAACATAGTTATTCGCAATCCGGATTATTTTAAATTAATTGATTATGTGAATACAAATTTAAATGACCAAATTCCGCGATAAAATTGAATTGGAATTTGGAATTTGTTTTTTGGAATTTTTCACTTGTGGTATTACAATAGCTTTGCCAATTTTTATACGTTCAATTGTTTTTCTAATTAGAAATAAATTAAATCATTCATTTTCAATAGAATAAGAAAAAAATAAACACCCATGTAAGGGCAGTCATTTAACAGGAGTTTAACAACGTAACGCGAGTTTCCAGCTCGCAATAAAATAATTTTTTATCTTATTACGGATGAAAACTCGCGTTATAGTCGCTACTGCGAGCTGGAAGCTCACGTTACGTTACTCCGGCTCAAAACCGAGAATGATACTAAACCTGCCGTAATCCGACCATTTTCCGGTACTGGGAATGTAGGGCTTGTCAAATCCAATTCCGTAATCAAATCCGAGTGTACCAAACATCGGTAAGAATACACGCAATCCTGCACCTGCCGAACGACGCAAATCAAGCGGGTTGAAGTCGCGGAAATTCGTCCACGCATTGCCACCCTCCGCAAAACCGAGTACATAAATGGTTGCTGAAGGATTGAGCGACAAGGGATAACGCAGTTCGAGTGTAAATTTGTCGAACACCGTTGCACCAAAAGCATTTGCCGAAAGGTCGATAGTGCCATCGTCGTATCCACGCAGCGAGATAATATCTTTTCCTTGTATATTGAAATTGGCGATACCATCACCACCAAGCTCGAATCGCTCAAAAGGTGTTGTGCCAATATCTTTATTATAATGTCCTATCATACCGATTTTCGCAGCAGCACGTACTACAAATTTGCCGTAAATTTTGGAATACCATTCAGCATTAAAACGCCATTTGTGATATTCCACCATTCTATAACGACGTGAGTTTTGGCTGTCTTCAACGAGTTCTGCAGCTTGTCGTTCAATAAGCGTCGGAAAACCGGCGGCTTGAAGATTGGCATTTTCTTCTGCGACAATAGCTTCGGCTTCGCTCGCTGAAAGTTTCCAGAAATTATCCTTTTTAAATAAAGAATAGGGGAGTGTAAATTCGGCAGAAAGCGAAAATTGCGACCCCGAAGTCGGGAAAATCGGACTGTCGATAGAGTTGCGCGAAAAGGTTTGATTGAGCGTCAGGTTATGATAATTACCCAACCTAACAGCACGCCCGGTTTCTTCCAGTACAAATGCCTGATTTTGGCGGAGTGCAATGTTTTGATAACTCAAAGTAGTTCTGGATACAAAAAAGTCATCCGGTACTTTGAGACGTGTTCCCAAACCTATAGAAGTACCTGTGATGGAGAGTAGGCTAAAACCCGGATTATCAATACGATTGCTGACACCATCATCCGTAGTCACGTCAATACGTCTGGGCGCACCATTCGTTTGGCGGGAATGAAATGCCGCGAACGTAAATGAATTAGGTTTTTTGCCACCCAACCACGGCTCAGTGAATGACATATTATAGGATTGGAAAAATTTCCCGTTGGTTTGGGCACGTAGGGAAACCCGTTGTCCGTCGCCCTGTGGCAGCGGACTCCAACTCTCCAAGTCAAATAGATTTCGCAGCGAAAAGTTATTGAATGTAACCCCTAATGTACCAATCACACCGCGTCCGCGTCCACCCCAACCGGCAGATAGTTCGAGTTGGTCAGAAGGGCGTTCTTCGACGGTGTATTCGATGTCCACCGTACCGCGTTGCGGGTTGACGGGCGTATTGATGCCCAAATTTTCCTGACTAAAATACCCCAAAGCCAATATCTCGCGCTGCGAACGAATGATGTCCGAACGGCTGAATTTTTGTCCCGGTTTGGTACGCAGTTCACGACGAACAACATGCTCATGTGTACGATCATTACCTTTGATAACTACGCGGTCAATCGTTGCCTGCGGTCCTTCAAATATCTGGATTTCAAGGTCGATAGAATCTGTTGTTACCGTTTTTTCAATCGGATCGACTCGGAAAAAGAGGTAGCCATTGTCCAAATACAGCGAACTCACATCGCGTCCGTCTTGGCTAAAACTCAGGCGCGTATTTAGTATTTCTTCATTATAGACATCGCCCTTTTCGATACCGAGTACTTCTGTGAGTTGTTCGGTGCTGTAAATCGAATTGCCTCGCCAAGTGATGTCGCGGAAATAATAACGGTTTTTCTCCTGCACCGCCATATCAATAAACATCTCATTGCCGATTCGATATACCGAATCTTTCGTAATTTGTGCATCACGATAGCCGAGCTTATTGTATCGTGCAATAATACCGCGTTGGTCTTGTTCAAAGTCGTCTTCAATCAATTTGGAAGGCTTAAACCAGTGTTTTTTGCGTTTGGTTTCTTTCATCAAACGGCGTATTTTTCGGTCTGATAGTGCCTCATTGCCGTCGATATTGATTTCCTTGATGCGTACTTTTTTCTTTCGGTCAATATCAAATACCAAACGCACGGCATTGAACATAGTAGTATCGACCACCTCTTTTACATTGACATCAACATCAAGAAAACTGCGCTCAATAAAGAAATCTTTAATCGCATTGGCGGAGTTCATTTTTACACTTTCCGTAACGATACCACCGCGTTGTACAAAGCGTTGTACCTCGTCATTGAGGTCATCATGCAACTGCTTGTTCACGCCTGTATAGGAGTAACGCGAAAGGCGCGGACGCTCTTTGACCTTGATAGTCAGGAAGAGGACGTTTTCTATGCGATTATTTTCAATAATTTCAATATCGGTAAATAAACGCAAGCGCCATAAATTGCGAATGGCATCAGGAATATCATCACCCGGAATCTGAATCTCGTTATCTATTGCCAAGCCGGATACCGCAATTACGGCATTAGGCTCACTGAACTGTAAACCTTCTACCTCGATGCCACCAATGACAAATTTTTCTCCGACAGAAGGTGGTGTTTGCGCGTGTGCGAGTGTGGAGACGAAACAAAATATTAAACCGAGAATAAATTTTGAATGAGTGAATTTTGAATTTTGAATAATCCGAGATAAGATTTTATTTTTATTAAAATTCATATTTATATGTTCAAAATTTCTAACCAATTTTGGCGTATAATTCATATTGTTATTTTCTATAAATATTTGGATATGGGAGCATGTGTGAATTTTGTAATTATAAAACATCAAATATTCGTAAGACATTCCAACAATATTCAACATTAAATCCACTTTGCAACTGATTCGTGTAAACAACGTTGCATTATGTTTTTTTGCTGCTTTTCAGGCTGACCCTGAATACTGTAATGACTGCTTTAGCTGTCAAGTAAACAATTATTTTAATTTTTAATTATTTTAAAAACAATTATTTACAGATATTTTTGCAAGTCACATGACAACTAAAGTAGTTATTACGGAGTTCTCGGTCAGCCTGTTTTGCTACCTATTCAATGGAACATGTTCCATTTGACGATGCTAAAAAGCACACAAAGATAATGCTATGTATTGATTAAGTAAGAAAAAAACGGGCAATAATCTTTAAACGTACTACATTTGCCAATATTTTTCAGTCCATAGTCGATAGTCCGTAGTCCATAGGCAGCCGCGAGTCGATTTCGTTTCACGTTCACCTATGGACTATGGACTATCGACTATCAACTCATGTACATGAACAAAGTCGAAGAATTTAACGCCTATCGAAAGGTGATGAACGAAAAAATACTCGGTCAAAAAAACAAAGTCCTCAACCGCTTTTTCAATCTTGATACTAACGCATATGCCGATGGTGCATTGCCCACCAAGACGAAAGAATTGTTGGGGTTAGTGGCGTCGATGGTCTTGCGTTGTGATGATTGTATTGCATATCACTTAGGTACCTGCCACGAATTGGGCGTGACCAAAGCGGAAGTTTTTGAAGTATTTGCCATCGCCAATCTTGTTGGTGGTTCTATTTGTATTCCGCATACTCGCCGTGCAGTGGAGTATTGGGAAGCACTTGAGGGCAATGCTTAAATGCTTAAATGCTTAAATGTTTTTCAATGAGTGAATTTTGAACGATTTTAGATTTTATGGTTTTTGATTGCGAAAAATACAATACAAAATTTTACAATCAAAAATCTAAAATCACCTAATCAAAAATGATTCATTCATTCACTCATTCAAAATTCACTCATTCACTCATTGAACTCATTTAAACATTTAAGCATTTAAGCATTGCATAAAGCATTGAATATGAGGATTTTGCTATATAATGACAAGACGGGCGTGCGGGGTGGCACGGAAACTTATGTCAATTCCATTAAGCGGGAAATGGAAGGGCGTGGTTTTGTGGTGGAACGACTGACAATTGATGTGCGGGAGTTTTCGGTGTTCGGGAAAAGTCGGTTTTCGCAGGTGCATAAATTTCGGGATGGCTTGTTTTTCAAACGAAATGTGGGCGAGGCAATTGAACGAAAATTGCGCGAGTTTCAGCCGGATTTGATTCATATTAATAATAATGCCTACTTCACGACGACGATTTTGAAGGTGGCAAATCGCCATAAGATTCCAACGGTGCAGACGATTCATGATTATCGACTCATTCCGAAGGATGGCGAGGGCGTATTGGCGCGTTTTATCAAAAAAGTGCGTTTGAATATTGTTAAAAAAAATACGACTCATTTTATTGCGCCTTCTTATAAATTTGAGAAAATATTACGCGCTCGCGGCGTGGAAAATGTCACTTATATTCATCATTATATTGAGGTGGATAAATGGAAAACGACGGAACAACACATGCGCCAAAAACGCATCTTATATATTGGAAGGTTTGAGGTGGTAAAAGGGATTTTTGTCTTATTAAATGCTTGGAAAAAAATAGCGCAGGATGTAGCGGATTATGAGTTGATTTTTATTGGTGAAGGTGGCGAATCGGAAAATTTACGCGCAGCGATTACGAAAGATAATTTACAAAAACAAACAATAGTATTGCCTTTTCAGCCGCAGGAAACGATTAAAAAATATTTGCATGAATCTGAATTAATTGTCGTGCCATCTGCTTACAGGGAAATGTTTGGATTGATTGGTTTAGAGGCATTTGCGTGTCAGATTCTGGTGATTGCGAGTGATGTGGCGGGGATTCCCGAATGGTGTATTCACGAGAAAACGGGCTTGTTGGTAGAAATGGAAAATGCGGACGAACTTGCAGAAGCTATTCAACGAATTTTGACCGATAAAGACCTTGCCAAACGATTGGTACAAGAAGGTAAAACTTTCCTACATGAAGTACATGATAAGCAGAAGGCGTTGGATGTTTTGGAGGAGTTGTACAAATCTTTGTCAACTTGATATTTCAGGAAACTTATCCGGTAGTTTTATATCTGTAGATTCATTTACTTTTTCTGCAAAAAATAATTGATTTTGCTTTACATACTGATAAAGTGCTTCAATAATATCGGTGATTTCTGTCTTCATTGGAGTTCCCGGCTCATGTTTGTAGTCGGGATAAATGATGTGTGCATGTTGTGTGACACCGTTTTCAGGGCAGGTTTCAAAATCACAGCCCAAAGTAAGGGCGTGTTTGATTTGTAAAACAGCAATCCCTCTATAATTTTCGCCAAAAATACCGATAGCGGTTTTTCTTGTATGCTCAAGGTTGCTGTATTCTATGCGCTGAGTTGATAAACGACATTCGCCGGAAGCCGGATATTTGTATGGGTAAAATGCCCTACGATTGAGCTTGCCCTTCTTGATTGTACCTGTTTTTAGAAATCTGATGATGCGTTCATTCGGCTGATATTGTACGGGAATTTCGCCAAATTCATCATCAATGTAGTGGGCTTCTTCGGTTTTTATATACATTATAGATAGTCATTATAAAGCGCAATTCCACGCTCTACGTCTTCATTATTTGCATGTAAAATATTTTCCATTTGGTCGATACGTTTTCCTTTCATACGAAATTGCCAATTAATCATAGTTGTGCCAACTTCAATGTGCAAGTAAATATCTTTTTCATCTTCTGTACACTCTAATTCTAATGAAATTGTACCATGAGCATTAACAAAATAATCTAAATAACACAATAAAAATTCATCTGTTATGCCAATGGTTTCAATGATAGCAATTGACTTTGTAAGTATATTTTCATGAACGTGAATACCATTATTTTCCACCCCAAATTGGCGAACAAGTAAGGTGATTTCATCCGTAATTTGCTGAATATCTTTTATTTGATTGTTTTGTGCGACCATTGAAGCGTAATTTTTATACAATATGCGATTTTTTTGTCGAATTTCAAAATATGCCCTCACGCCCCCAGCCCCTGAAGGGGAGTCCGCCCACATCTTCAGCACATCAATTCGACAACTCCACAACTCGACAATTCATCAACTCGTCAATTCGACAACTCCACAGCTCGACAATTCATCAACTCGTCAATTCGACAACTCCACAACTCGACAACTCAACAACTCATCAACTCGACAACTCAACAACTCGACAACTCAACAACTCAACAACTCGTCAATTCATCACCCCATCAACTCGCACACCGCCATCCAAGCCATCAAACCTGTACTCAATTCGAGGGAAGATTCATCAATATCAAAGGTGTTCGTATGAACAGCGGAGGTGATGCCTCGCGGCACATTGCCCGTACCCAAGCGATAGAAAACGCCCGGTATCTCATGCGAATAATAAGCAAAATCTTCTGCCGACATTCTGATGTCCAAATCGACGACATTTTCTGCGCCCATATAGGCGATAGCGTGTTGGCGAACTTTCTCCGTCAATGCTTCGTCATTGATGAGAAATGGATAGCCTTTATTGATGCGAAATTCGCAAGTGCCGCCCATGCTTTCCGCCATCATTTCTGCCATTTTTTTCATTTTGATGTGGGCATCGGCACGCCATGCTTCGTTCATTGCACGAAAAGTACCTTCCATATATACTTCGTTGGGAATGATGTTGGTAGAGCCATTAGCGATGACTTTTCCAAAGGTGAGAACGGAAGGCGAAGTGGGGTCAACTTTCCGCGAAATAATCTGCTGTAATGCCGTGATAATATGTGCCGTAATCACCACGGGGTCAACGCAATCGTGGGGCAATGCACCGTGTCCGCCTTGCCCTTTTACGGTGACATAAAGTTCGTCCGCCGATGCCATGTACATGCCTGCCCGCATCCCGATTTTTCCGGCTTCGAGGGGCGGGTGTACGTGCTGCCCGATGATGCTCTGCGGAGCAGGGTTTTTCAAAACACCTTCCTTAATCATAATCGACGCACCGCCGGGGAAACGCTCTTCGGCGGGTTGGAAAATGAGTTTGATGGTGCCTTCAAATTGGTCTTTGAGTTGATTCAAAATATGCGCCGTACCCAGCAAGGAAGCCGTGTGTGCATCATGTCCGCAAGCGTGCATGACGCCTTCGTTTTGGGATTTGTACGGCACGTCATTGGCTTCGATAATGGGCAGCGCATCCATATCCGCACGTAAGGCGATGACTTTTTTATCGGGGTTTTTGCCGCGAATGATACCGACTACGCCGTTTTCTGCCATACCGTGCGTGTGTTCGATGCCATAATCCGCGAGTCGTTCGGAGACAAACTTTCCGGTTTGGACTTCTTGGTAGGAGAGTTCGGGGTTTTGGTGCAGATGTCGGCGGGTAGCGACGATGTCGTTGTGTAGGGTGGTAGCGAGTTGTTTTATTTTATTTTGTAGCATTATAGTAAAATTACAGGTAAGTGAACAAACAAGAATAACTTAATCCAACCTGCTGTATCTTTTTCCGTTATACTTCACCAAATTCTCCTTAAATACAGTGAGTATTCGCGTCAAATTTGGTTCGTCTAACAAAAAAATATTTCGCATCTTGGATTAATTTATTCTCGTTTGTTCACTAAGTGTGGAAGAGAGGGGAAATTTGTTTCTTGCAGTGGTTAGAAGTACATAGTTCACCGTTTTCTGAAAACCAAATAACGGCGATTTCTCTATCTATACAGATGTACTCTTGTAACCATTCGATGGTTCGTGGTTCGTGTGGATAAACTAGACATAGCGTTACATCATTATAACCAATTTCTGCTTTATACCTGAATCTGTATTCGTATAATTGGCTGATACCTTTTCGGGTCTGCCCTAATAGATTATCTTCAAAAATACTTTTTACTTCAAATAAAAACTTCCCATCATCGGGGACTTTGGCATACAAATCTATATGTTCATTTTCGTAAGGTTCTATTCCTTTATTTCTAAGGTATTCGTCAAGTTGTTGTAAGATTAACTTATGAGATAAGTTACTTCTTTGACGTTTTATTTTAGTGATTTCTGGATCTGCAAATTGCTTTATTTTTTTTATTTTTTTAGGAGGAGATATATTAACCCCGCGTTTTTTTAAGGGGTAAGTTTTAGGGGCAGTCTTTTCCTTGTCTTTAATAAGACTATCAGACGGATAAATCACGGGGTCGTTAGATAATGTCTCAATAAGATTTGCACTCAATGTATATAGGCTGTCAAAATACCTACCCCAAGTTCCGTTAAGTATAATTTTTTCAAGTTCTTTTTCGGATTTAACCTGCTTAAATCCATCAAAGCCAATAGAGAGATTACAGATTGTATGGAATTTTTTCAGAATATCTTGCTTGTCAGGTTCATTTACATGAGGTCTGAGTGATAATTTTCCTCTTTTTGATTGAATTATATCTGTGTGATTAAGTATATGCGATCTGTTTTCAAAATGTGGTGGTGGAAAAAGTGTACCATTTCTTGCTTTGGTCAATACTGATATAATGTCGGAAGTAATTGGTAGGATTTTATTGTTTGTACTACTATGATTTGCTAAAATAAATAACTCGTTAGCATTAATATTAGCTTCAAAGATAGAGACATCCTTCATAATTGCGTCTGCCTCTAATGCTTTACATATTAATCTCAAAGGGCTAATCTGGATGTTGTTATTGATAATATTGAGTGTTCTGTCTCTGATATTCGCTTGAATTCTAAATTTGTCCGAATTAGAATAATATGCTACTCCCATTCCATTAGGATACTGAAACAGCAGAAGTTGGAGAAGCATGAAGGCATTTACATTAGGTTCTTCGGAGGTTAGAAACTTTTTTGCTGTTTTGCTTAATAAAAAATGCCACTTATTGTTTTGGAGTTCTAAACGATATAAACCTAAATATGCAGGATACGCGCTTATCTCATCTCTAAATTTGGAAGGGTCTCTTGCGACAAATGTACCTCTTGGGCTTATTGTATTTAAGCGTTCTTCGATAGCTTTTCGGTCATAGATATGTCCATCGAATTCCTGAAAAATACAGGCTAACTCAATGAGTTTATCTGCCCATTCAGGTTTACTTGAATGAATTTTATGACTGAATAAATCGGTAATCATTCTTCGAGAAAATGTAATTTAAGCTTTTTTACAAAGCTATTATAGGTATCGGTGCTTTTGCTATCAAATATTTTTTCTGCTAAATAATCAGCTAATTGAGCAGCAAAAAGTGGAGGAACTGCATTTCCAACTTGTCGGATAACATGGCGTCCTCTACCACAAAATTCCCACCAATCAGGAAAAGTTTGTAACCTGGCACTTTCTCTTGGTGTGACCTCTCTTGGGAAGAAAGGATGAACGTGTCCTTTTCCTCCTCCTTTATCAGAACCTACAATAATCGTATAGCTTGGTCGTTGAGGGTCAAGTTTATTAATTCTTGTATTGGGGTCTCTTTCTCTAAATTTCAAAGAAGCGTATCTATCAATAATTCTCTGACTGTGCTTTCTGCCTACATGACTATCAATTTCAGGTTTTCCGCGCCAATCTGTGATAGGTTTGGGCATGTCAGATAAGGCTATACCAACTGTTTTGTATGGCATATGACCGTTAAAAATCGTATTAGGACTAGTGTGATTAGTGTCCATTGGAGGTATTTTATCTTCTCCTTGACAGCCTACTATAAATATTCTTTGTCGAAATTGAGGTACACCAAAATCTGCAACTTGGTACTCATGTGCAGACACCTTGTACCTACCACCAAATGATAATTTTTCTATGAGTTTTTCAAATAATTGACCACCATGAATTGTTTTTAATCCCGCTACATTTTCAAACAAAAAACCTTTAGGATTTAATTCATCAATTATTCTTGCATACTCAAAAACTAAGTTGCCCCGAGGATCTTGAAGCCCTTTACGTTTGCCAAATATTGAAAAGGCTTGGCAAGGGGGACCGCCAATTACAAAATCTATTGAATTATTATTAGATAGTTCTCTAAATTTTGCAGCAGAAATATTTTTAATGTCATCACAAAGAACCGGATGAGATGTAAAATAGCCTGTTTTATTTTGATTGGCTTGGAGTGTTGAACATGAATATTCATCAACATCAGAAGAGCATAGGATATTATAACCTGCGGCAGAAAACCCCAAATCTAACCCACCACCCCCTGAAAATAATGACAAAGTATTCATAGACTACATTTCTACAAAGATACGATTTTTTATTCAATTTGTTTTAAAAAAACATTTTGTTTTTACTGGGAATTTGGTTTTCCCAATAACCGAAACATATTTCGCTTATACGCCTCCACGCCCGGCTGGTCAAATGGATTCACGCCCAACACATAACCGCTTATCGCACAAGCTTTTTCAAAGAAATAAAACAAATAACCTAAGTGATACGCATTAGCTTCGGGCAGTGTGATAATGAGGTTGGGAACGCCGCCGTCGGTGTGTGCCATCAACGTACCTTCTGCGGCTTTTTTATTGGCAAAATCGAGGGTTTTTCCGGCGAGATAATTTAAGCCGTCGAGGTTTTGTTCGTCGGGTTGAATAGTGAGGTCGAGTTCGGGCTTTTCTATTTGAATGAGGGTTTCAAAGAGGTGGCGATGTCCTTCTTGAATGTACTGTCCGAGCGAGTGCAAATCGGCTGTAAAATTTGCCGAAGCGGGGAAGATGCCCTTACCTTCTTTTCCCTCAGATTCGCCGTAAAGTTGCTTCCACCATTCAGCGATATACTGTAATCGCGGCTCATAATTGATGAGCATTTCGATGTATTTTCCATCACGATATAGCAAGTTGCGAATGGCTACGTATTGGTGGCAAGCATTATCGGCAAAGTCGCTTTGCGAATCTTTGATGGCAGCTTGCGCCCCTCGCATCAATGCCTCAATATCTGCGCCCGACACCGCTATCGGCAGCAAGCCCACCGCCGTCAATACCGAAAATCTACCGCCCACATCGTCCGGCACAATGAAGGTTTCGTAGCCTTCTTGATTGGAGAGTTTTTTGAGTGCGCCGCGTGCCTTGTCTGTGGTGGCGTAAATGCGATTTTTGGCTTCGGCTGCACCGTATTTTTCTATTAATTTTTGTTTGAGAATGCGAAAAGCGATTGCAGGTTCGGTAGTCGTACCCGATTTGGAAATCATATTAATGGAAAAATCTCTGTCGCCAATCAATTCCATCAAATGAGTGAGGTAAGTCGCGGAGATATTTGTTCCGGCAAAGTAGATTTCGGGTGTATCACGTTGGTTTTTTGATAAATTATTATAAAAACTATGTGTCAAAAAATCAATCGCCGCTTTCGCACCCAAATACGAACCACCAATTCCAATGACAATCAAAACTTCTGACTGCTGCTGTATGCGTTTGGCGGCGGCTTGTATGCGCCCAAATTCTTCGCGGTCATAATCTTCGGGAAGCGTCATCCAACCCAAAAAATCGTTGCCTGCGCCTGTTTTGGCTTCGAGTGTAGCGGCAGCTGTAGCGATTTCGGCTTGGATGCTTTTTAGTTCGTTTTTATCAATAAAAGATAGGGCGTGGGTATAATCGAATTGTAACCCGGACATTCTTGTCCGGCTTTCTTGTGTCTTATTCATTTTCGTACTCTTTTAACATGACCAGACAGGAATGTCTGGGTTACGCCGCAAAAGTAAGGAAAAACTATCGTCAGAAAAGTTGAAGTCGAAAATTACTCTACATGAGAAAAAATATTTTTTGTGATATGAATTGAAATTAGAAGTCGAATCTGCCCTAAAACTCGCCTTGCATTTTGAAAATGCAAGGCGAGTTTTAGGGCAAAAGCAAGTTCACACTACCAAATCCACAAACTCAAATTTAGCCCCATCAAACAAGCCCAAATCACTCAATTTCAAAGCAGGAATCACCAGCAATCCCATGAATGATAAGGTCATAAATGGCGCATGTAAGGGATACGAATGTAGGGACAGGGCATGCCCTGTCCCTACGTTCGCGCCTACGTCCGGCGCATGTGTTAATTCTTTGGCGAATTGGTCGATTTCTCCATAGGCACGACCAACGGTATGTGCATCTTTATCCGACATAATACCGGCTACGGGCAAGGGCAAAACCCGTTCCCCCGCACTGCCGACTGCCGAGATACCACCCGTATTTTCAATGATTAAATTTACTGCTTTGCACAGCGATTCATCATCCACACCAACCGCAATGATATTGTGCGAATCATGCCCCACACAGGAAGCTATCGCACCTTCTTTCATTCCAAATCCTTTGATAAATGCAGTAGCTACGGGCGCATTTTTATAGCGATTGACCATAGCGATTTTGAGAATATCATTAGCAGAATTTGAGATGAGTTCTCCATTTTTAATGGTGGCTGGAGCTTCGATTTGATTGGTAATTAATTCACCGTCAAGGGCTTCGATGACGCGGATGGTTTTTGCATTTCCCGAAATAGAAAAATCACGCACTTGTTTTTTGTTGGTATTAAAATTATTTAACACAGAAAAAGAAACAGGTTCGATATGCGATTTGCCGTTTTTGGCGACTAATTTTCCGTCAATATATGTTTGTAATACCTTGAAATTTTTCAAATCATTGACCACAATAAAATCTGCCGCATCACCTTCTCGCAAATAACCGACCTCCAAATTATAATGCTCTATAGGATTGATGCAAGCGGCTTGCAAGACCTTATATACATCCACACCATGCGCGACGGCACGGGCGGCAACTTGGTTGATATGCCCCAAGATAAGGTCGTCGGGATGCTTGTCGTCGGAGCAAAACATCATGCGCTCGTAGTGGTCGGGCAGCAGGTCGATGAGGGCATCAAAATTCTTGGCGGCACTGCCCTCACGTATGATGATTTTCATGCCGAGTTGGAGTTTTTCGAGGGCTTCTTCGTAGGTGAAGCACTCGTGGTCGGTGCTGATACCTGCGGAGATATATTTTTTGGCTTGTTCGCCGCGCAAACCGGGTGCGTGACCGTCGATGGGCTTGTTGTGGCGGTGAGCGATTTGGATTTTTTTGTGTACCATTTCATCGTCGAAAATGACGCCGGGATAGTTCATCATTTCGGCGAGATAACGGATGTCGGGGTCAGTGAGTAACTCGTCAATATCTTCGGGTGTGATGACTGCGCCTGCTGTCTCGAAGGTCGTGGCGGGTACGCAAGAGGGTGCGCCGAAGTTGAATTTGAGGGGCGTTTGTTTGCCATTTTCGACCATGAAGCGGACACCTTCTACGCCGAGTACATTGGCGATTTCGTGCGGGTCGGATACCGTTGCTACTGTACCATGTGTGACGGCAATTCGCGCAAATTCGGAGGGTACGAGCATGGAACTTTCGATGTGAATATGAGCATCCACGAAGCCGGGTAAGATGTAGTGGTCGGGCGCATCGTCAGTCTCGATTATGGATTTGATGTGACCATTTTCAATGGTGACTTCGCCCTTGAATGTACGGTGCTTGGGGATGTCAACGATATGTCCTTTGATTTTCATGGGGTAAAAATATGGAAAAATCTAAAATTAAGCATCATGTCTCGCTATGATGTCCAGACTATCGCAAGACACGGGCTGGAAGCACCGTGTTACATTACTCAAACTCATAATCCAACCAACATTTACGCCCTTTTTTCAACGTAATTTGTGCGCCGGAGTCATCATTCAAAATGAGTTTTTTTCTTTCATAATTCCATTGTTGTTCGGTCATCGTCATTTCGCTGAGGTGTTGAAAATCTAATTGAATCGTGTGATTTTTTTTAGATAACGAAATATCATGTTCGGCAATTATTTCGCCCAATTTTATGCGTATTTTCGTGATATTATTTTTGTTAAAAATTTGTTGGTTTGTATTAAGCGATTTCCAATTTCCGCTATCGTTAAGTTCGATTTTAATTTGCTGCAAAAGCGGTACATCGTCGCTTATGAATGTCAATGTAATACCTTCCTCTTCGCTTTCTCCGGGCTGAACGGCAGCGATTTTAATGTCGGGCTGAATATCGGAAGTTAGATAGGCTGCCTTGCCGTCGAAACTGTATTTGCCATTAATATATTTATCGCTGGCACAAGTGCTAATCGACATCATAAATCCTTCATTATCAAATAATTCAAGGCAAATGTATTCGCCGTGTTCGCGGTCCATTTTACCGTATTTTCCGGCGATTTTTTTAGCTGAATTTTGTGGTACAGCAAATGAAAACAAAGCAATTAGAAAGAAAGAAAAAAGTTTTGACATAATAAAAAAGTATTGAGTATCGAGTGCCGAGTAGCGAGGGCAGCGACAATATAAAACTCGCTACTCGTTACTCGGCACTCGATACTCATTCCGTTAATTTCTATTTAATCTGAACGAAAATTGCGCCGAATTATTTGTCAAGGCGTAGATTTGTCTCATGCTAATGACAGTTTTACGGATACGAGGGCGACAATTTATGCGAATCTTGGCGGAGATTGGTGTGGTGCTGTTTGTGCTGTTGTTGTTGGTTTCTTTTCCATTATTGATGGGCGTCTTGGCTCAATTGTCGGATATGCCACCCATGTGGGCGGTGGGTATCACGCTCGCGCTTATTCTTAGTATTCACCTCAATCGACAAGACAAGGATTTTGTCAAACTCATTTTACAACGTCCGTTTTTGATGTTTTTGACAGAATATTCAGTATTGGTTGCACCCATTGCAGTTTGGAATTTGTACGCTGGAAATTGGCTGGCGGGACTTGCGCTCGTAGCAGGTGTATGTGCGATAGCGTGCATACCTGTGACCGTGCGATTTCGTAAGCGAGAGCGTCCGCTTTGGCGATTTCCGAAAAATTTTACACGACATTATGAGTGGGTGAGTGGCTTGCGTAAGTCTGCTGTTTGGATGATACCAACGTATCTTTTAGGTGCGGCATTAAGCGGTTTTACGGCAGCGATTCCTGTCGCGCTTCTGGTGCTTGGCTTGATTACGACGGACTTTTATATGGATTGCGAACCGCGTATTTTTCTCGAATTGTATAGTGGTCGTGCGCGTTCTTTTTTACGGAAAAAAATATTCGCGCATTTAGGGATATTTTGGTTAGCTTGTTTGCCTTTGGTGATGTTGTTTTTGATTTTTCATCATTCGTATTGGTATATTTTGTTGGTGGTGATGTTTGTCGTGTCGGTATTTCCGGTGTTGAGCATTACCTTGAAATACGCAAGCTATCAACCGAATATTCGCTTGACACAAAATGCCTTTACGATGGGCTTGATGGTGGCGTTTTTGTGTTTTCCTTTTACCCAACCCGTTCCGTTGGTGATGACGGTGGTGTATTATCGAAGGGCATTGAATAATTTAGATAAATTTAAATGTAAAATGTAAAATAATAAATCCCGTCATTCGTCGGGACAAGTTGCAAAATGTAAAAGTGCTAATAGTACGCAAGTCAACGAATGTTATTTATTTTTATGTTTATTGTTTTATATTTTGACTTTCAACGAATGTTATCAATAAAAAAATTACAGGTTGCTTACGGCGAAAAAAAGGTCTTGACGGGCTTGGATTTTACTGCAAATGTCGGAGAAATTACGGGTATCGTAGGCTTGAATGGTTCGGGGAAGACGACTTTGCTCAATACGATTTACAGCGAAATAAAACCGCGTGAAGGGGAAATTGTATTTGATAATCTTCCCAATAGCTATCGGGATTTACCAAATCGAATTGCATATTTGAAAACACAAAATTTCTTTTACCAGCGTATCACGGGCGCAGAGTATTTGGATTTATTCAGAATGAAGCATCCGAATTTTAATGTGGAGGAATGGAACGCGGTGTTTCGTTTGCCATTGGAAAAATGGGTGGACAGTTATTCGACAGGCATGAAGAAAAAACTCGCATTTATGGGTATTCTCAGCCTGAATCGCGAGGTGATTATTTTGGATGAGCCTTTCAATGGTTTGGATTTGGAGACGAATGAAACGTTGAAAAATATCCTGAAAATTTTGCGAAGCAAACAAAAAACTATCCTCGTTACATCGCATATTCTTGAAACCTTGACGACGATTTGCGACCGTATTTATTATTTGAATGACGGCATAATGCAGCATCATTTTGAAGCGAAAGGTTATCATCAATTGGAGGCATTATTGACGAAGTTTGAGTATGATGATTTGGATAGATTGGTGGAAGGGTTGGGGTGATTAGTTTATTTGGTTTATTGAGTTTATTTGGTTTATTGAGTTTATTTAGTTTAAACTCAATAAACTTAGTAAACTCAATGAACTCAATAAACTTAGTAAACTCAATAAACCACTTCACAAAGGTACAAACCATGTGCTGGTACGCTGTAACTTTTCTCCAAAGGCAGTTGATTTTCCAATGAATGTTGAATGGAATCTACCGTAATGCGCCCTTCGCCTGCATATACACAGGCACCTACGATGAGGCGCACCATGCCTCTCAGGAAGCGATTGGCGGAGATGTGAAATTCGAGTTGATTTTGAGATTCGTTGTGTATCCATTCGGCGCGATGGAGGTCGCAAAGCATGGTTTTTGCGTCGGAATTGCTTTTGCAGAAGGGCGTGAAATCTTTGTAATTGAGCAAGAGTTGGGCGACTTCATTCATGGTGTCTATGTTGAGTTTTTTTGCATTGAAATGATACCAAGCCGTTTCTATACGAAATGGACTGCGTTCTAAATCAAGCAAATATACATAGCTGCGTTTGGTGGCATCAAATCTGACGTGTGCATCATTTTTCACCTCAAAAATACGTCGGAAAGTGATGTCTTTAGGCAGGAATTTATTGAGTCGTTTGACAAATTCTTTCGGAAAATCGCCTTCAAAATCGAAATGTAGGAAAAATTGACTCGCGTGTACACCCGCGTCTGTGCGTCCGCAACCGACTACGGGAATCTCACTTCGCAGAATGGTGGAAAGTGCGTTTTCGATGACTTGTTGGACGGAAACGGCGTTGGGTTGATTTTGCCAACCGGCGTATTGTGTGCCTTTGTAGGCGAGTTCGGCGAAATATCTCATGGGTGGTTAGGAGTGACAAGTAAGTACAAGTTCAAATTTATATGTCAATTTAAATAATTGATTCACTTTCAGTGAATTATGATAACTTAAAGTGTCGTTACTTAGTTCAGTCCGAACACTTAATTATCGTATATTTTGGCATGTTTAAATTTCTCACAAAAGTAGTTTACACTTTTTTTCTCAATTTAAAAATAAGGAGGTGTTCGAGTAAAATAGGGAATAGTCGCAAGGCGAATGTTTTTGTGTGAAAATGGGTGTTTTAATA
>ENA-ORXR01000641-ORXR01000641.1-marine-metagenome-genome-assembly--contig:-NODE-641-length-44471-cov-24.399739_pt1 | contig 44471 bp, 32 predicted proteins | sample MGYA00237866_ERZ511479 | MGnify/ENA metagenome assembly ERZ511479
AAACCAACAATCACAGCATCGAGTGTATACTTTGGCTTGATTTTGAATCCACCAAGTGCTACAGTTTTTACGACGATCCCTTCTGCGTTATGACCATCAATATGTTGGTGAAACATTTCTTCTATCGAACTCTTACTTTCAAAGATTTCATGATGCGCTACATGTAGGACACCTTTTTCTGGTAAAATCGTTTTAAGGATATCAAACCGATCAAACACAGAAGCCATGATCGTTGAGCTGTTGTGTTCTAAAACATCAAATGCTGCAAACCTAAGATTTGGATCTTGATCTGATATCGCTTTTGTGGCATTAAAGGAGCGGGTTCTCTCTTCGCTTTCCAAATATAATTCTCCTGGGATAACTACTTGCTCTACATCTTTCAACGCTTCTTTGGCTTGATCGATGATCGCATGATCTTCAATCACTTTGTCTCGATGATTCAGAAAAACGATTTGATCACCTTCTTTAACTAGTGTATAGAAATGACCATCGTATTTTGTAGCTGCTAAATATTTATCTTGTTTTGGAATAGACTCTTTTATTTTTTGACCTTCTACAGATCGAAGTCTCCCAGCAACATAAGTCTTATAATTACTGACTCGTTCTTTATATAGCATAATATCAATCATCTGTTGGTAATGGTTTTAATTCTAAATTAGAAATGTGAAGTAGCAATAAATACTGATCTCCTTGAATTCTGCCTTCTAGGAATGCTCTAAACGGTTTTCCTCCATCTTGGAAAACTATTGGACCTGTACCGTTTCCACTACCCATCAACATCAGTGATTCTGATTCGTGTAGTTTCTGGGCCATGTCGTACAAAAAATCGTAAGTCAATCCACTGTCGTGCTGTAGTTGGTATTTTCTTACAAACACAAATTTGTTGTAAACTGCAGCTTTTTTAAACAGTTTTCCTGACCACTTGATTGGAATATCTGAAATAATATTAGCTGGCAAGTGTCTCGGCTCTCGTTCTGCAGTCATTTCTCCTTTCGTGTTAAATACTTTTTCTGTTTTCGTTATGCTGTAAACTAAATTGATATTTTCATCAATAAACACTCGAGAAGTACTGCCAATAAACTTACCGACCAACTCAATATCTACTTCTGGATTACCATCAATAAGTGCTTGTGCAATTTTAGCTGGATCACTATCGTTCGCTGCACTGATTGCTGGGTAGTCAGATTTTATTGTGGCCTTAATAATCTTTTTACTGGAAACGCTTTTGTTGTTTTTATCAACAGAAACGACATCCTTTGTTTGAGTAAATGGTTTGAAACCAATTTCGGCATTTCTGCCTTTCTCATTTGCTAGGTTAATTTTTCTCATTTTGCTTTAGTTTTATAGCATTCCCATTCCAAAATCCATTTCATCTGTTTCCTCTTCTTCTGTTATTGTCTCTACAAACTGTTCGCCTAATCCTACATACTCATAGGGAATTTTGAAACCTGTAACTACAAAAAAGTGACCATCTTTACTAATCAAAAATGCATCATCTTGCTGATAATCTGCTCTATAGTTAAACTTAAATGATAGTACTTTTGATTGATCTAATTGGCCTTGAGTTCCTTCTTCCACAATAGCGAGTTGATAGATAGACTTGACATTGATATCTAAGTAATCTTCAATGGTAGACTCGGTAAGCTCGATGGCTTCATTGTCAAAAACGGATGGAATCTTTTCCATGGGATTTCCTTCTTTATCTACTACCTTCAATTCTGATCGCCCTACAGAGTGACCATCAGAATTGACAGTTACGATTCCTGTACAGCCAGAAGGAAGGATAGACATCCCATCAGAAGTTACGTTGGCAAGGGTACAGAGTTCTCCCTTGTCATTCCTATACTCTACTTGTGAATAACCATATAACTTCTTTCGATCTACTTTTTCTATATTTGCGGAGAAAGTATGATCTTGAAACTTAAAGTTTAATGCTTTAGCCATTTTGTATTTTTCTGCAAATGTATTATTTTTTTCTCTAATTTCAATCTATGTCCAAATTTAGACTTTATTTAGAATTAGGATTTGAACACATTCTTGATCTAAATGCATACGATCACATTCTGTTTTTAGTTGCACTTTGTGCTATTTATAGAATCATTCACTGGAAAGTTGTACTAATTTTAGTCACCGCTTTTACTATTGGACATTCTATTTCATTAGCTTTAGCTGCTCTAGATTTAATTGTTGTTAGAACTGATATCATTGAATTTTTAATACCCGTTACGATTTTAATTACCTGTATTTATAATGTTTTTAACCAAAATATATTATTAGATAAAAAGAATTTAATGATAAAATATGGGATTGCACTTTTCTTTGGATTGATCCATGGACTCGGCTTTTCCAATTATTTAAAAGAAACTATTGGTGCATTAATGAAAGGTAATTTTAGTATCATTAAACCTTTACTTGGTTTTAATGTTGGTATAGAACTAGGACAAATTGCTATAGTATTTGTAATTTTGATGGTTTCTTATGTAATGATGAATATTATTTCAATAAAAGAGAAGCATTGGAATTATCTGGTATCTGGTTTAGCTGGTATAGTTTCAATCTATTTAATGACACAAACAAAATTTTGGTAATAATGAAAAATCTCCTATTAATCCTCACCAGTCTCGTGTTCTTCCTAGGTCAGCTATCAGCTCAGGAAAACCTAAACAACAATAAGTTTAAACAACTTGGTCAGGAATTACCCACACCCAACGTCTATCGCGCAGCGTCCGGTGCACCAGGACATGAGTATTGGCAGCAAGAAGCCGACTACGATATGAATATTGAGTTGGACGATGACAAGCAAAGAATACTAGGTGAGCAAACAGTTACTTACCATAATAACTCACCAGATATCCTAGACTATTTATGGGTCCAACTAGATCAAAACGTGAGAGCACTTGATTCTGATTCCTACAAAATCACGAACTCAAAGTTAGATGATAAGAATCAGTCCCTAAGAAACTTGAAAAGACTCATCCCTACATTTGATGGCGGTTTCAATATTGACTATGTGAAACAAGATAACGGACAACCGATGCCGTATACTATCAATAAAACAATGATGAGATTGGACTTACCCAAGGCATTAAAGCCAGGAGAAAAAGTCAGTTTCAAAGTAAAATGGTGGTACAACATCCAAGACAGAATGCAGTTTGGTGGAAGATCTGGTTATGAGTATTTTGAAGAAGAAGATAATTACCTCTACACAATTGCACAATTCTTTCCTAGAATGGCAGTTTACAATGAAGTAGAAGGATGGCAAAACAAACAGTTCCTAGGACGTGGGGAGTTCGCTTTAGTGTTTGGTGATTACAAGCTGAACCTAACACTCCCTGGTGATCACGTCGTGGCTTCAACCGGTGTCCTACAAAACCCGGACGAGGTATTGACCAAAGAGCAAATGAGCCGCTACGATAAAGCCAAAACAGCAACCAAACCTGTGATGATCATCAATCAGTCTGAAGCTGAAAAGAATGAGAAATCCAAAAATAAGTCTAAAAAGACATGGACTTTCCACGCTGATAATGTTAGAGACTTTGCTTTTGCGACAAGCAGAAAATTCATCTGGGATGCGATGGGTGTCAAGCAAGGCGACAGAACTATCATGGCAATGAGCTACTACCCAAAAGAAGGAAATCCATTATGGGAACAATATTCCACAGAAGTAGTCGCACACTCCTTACGTGTCTACTCAAAACACACATTCGATTATCCATATCCTGTAGCAATTTCAGTGCATGCTGCTCGAATCGGAATGGAATACCCAATGATCTGTTTCAACTTTGGCCGCCCAGAGAAAGATGGAACGTATACTGAAAGAACAAAGCGTGGTATGATTGGTGTAATTATCCATGAGGTTGGCCACAATTATTTCCCGATGATCGTTAACTCTGACGAAAGACAATGGACTTGGATGGACGAAGGACTCAACAGTTTCTTACAATACCTCACCGAACAAGAATGGGACAGAGATTGGTATTCAAGAAGAGGGCCACCGGAGAATATCGTGTCGTACATGAAAGGAGACAAGAGCAACATCTCACCAATTATGATCAACTCTGAATCCATTCATCAGTTTGGAAACAATGCATATGGCAAACCAGCAACCGCATTATCTATACTAAGAGAAACAGTCATGGGAAGGGAGTTATTCGATCATGCCTTCAAAACTTATTCGCAACGTTGGATGTTCAAGCATCCGTCTCCAGCCGATTTTTTCCGTACCATGGAAGATGCATCAGGTGTTGATTTAGATTGGTTTTGGAGAGGTTGGTTCTACACTAACGATCATGTTGATATCGGAATTGAGAATGTACGTTGGTTCAAATTAGAGAATCAAGATCCCGCATACACTAAACCATTAGCTAAAAAGGAAAATGATGCCAAGCCCAGAGCACAATATGATATTGCCAATGACAAGGATATTCCACAGACAGTCCTAGAAAAGAATCCTAATATGAAGGATTTTTACAACACCGATTATCAGTTTAAAGTCTATTCTGTAGATCGTGAAGACTATAAAAAGTACTACGATAAACTTTCAGCAGAGGACAAAGCCTTTATCCAAAAAGGATATAACTTCTATGAAATCACTTTCAAAAATCATGGCGGTCTAGTCATGCCACTCGTTCTCAAATTTGACTATGTGGATGGAACTAATGAAGTGCATCGTATCCCTGCCGAAATCTGGAGAAGAAAACATATCGAAGTTCAAAAGGTATTCGTCACCAAAAAAGAGATCAAGCAAATCACATTCGATCCATTCCTTGAAGTGGCTGACACAGATAAGAACAATAACTTCTGGCCACCGAAAAACGTACCTTCTAGGTTCGAACTATTCAAAGATAAGTCCTACGGAAACCCAATGCAAAAAGCGAAGAAGTAATGATTAATTATTGACGCAAAGAACTAAAGAAAAACCGATGATTCTGTCATCGGTTTTTTTTATGTCCTAGGAATCGAATAAATTGGGAATCAAACAAACTACCAGATGATAGATTTAATTACGGCAGAAAATATTATTGAAGATTATCTTAAGAGAACTCATGGAGATGGATTAGCTATTTATAGAGAATATACTAAAGTTTTTTCTGAAGGATGGCTATTCATTTATCAAAGCAAAGTGTACGTAAAGACAGGAGATAAAAATTATAGACTTGGAGGTAATGCCCCTTTAATTTTAACTCATCATGGTGATGTTCATGTTACCGGAACAAGGTTGCCTACTGAAGTGTATCTAGAACTATTTGTCAAGCATAAATACAATGTAGAACAGTTTCATATTGAAAAGAGATATTTTGTTCCAGATTCATGGAAGTAACTATTGATTATTAAAAAACTTACACTTTTCGGGATCCAATATTTTGGTCTACACGTCAATAATTAAACACTAACCACTAACCATTAATCACTATTAAAAAAGCCATTCTTTGAAATCTTCAAACTTAGTACTCATCTGAATAGCCACTTTCTTCTGATCCTTCAATACAGCCAATCGTTCAGGTATTTCAACTCGCTCACCAATTACCTCCTCTACCGTATCCAGAAACTTAGATGGATGAGCTGTTTCCAGTACTACCCCATTCGCTCTAGGATGTTTTTTATAGTATTCCTGTAATGCTAAATACCCAACTGAACCATGAGGATCAATCACATAACTGTGTTTTTCCCACACTTCAGCTATGCCATTTTTAGTAGTATTGTCATCATAAGAATATCCTTTAATTTCTGCTTTCATAATGTTCCACGTGGAACAATATAAATCTAACATCCGAGCAAAGTTACTTGGTGCTCCTACATCCATCGCATTACTCAATGTGCGCACGGAAGGTCTTGGTTGGTAGCTGCCAGAATTCAAATACTTGGGTACAATGTCGTTCTCATTTGTGGCAGCAATAAACTGATGTACTGGCAATCCCATCCGCTTAGCAAATAACCCCGCAGTCAGATTTCCGAAGTTCCCACTCGGTACACTAAACACCAACGGACGACTCTTATCAGTGAGCTGCTTGTAAGCCTCAACATAATAAAACATCTGAGGAATGAGACGTGCGATATTAATCGAGTTAGCAGAACTCAGTCGATGCTTCTTGTTCAACTCAGCATCGAGAAATGCCCGCTTCACTAAGTGTTGACAATCGTCAAACGTGCCAGCAACTTCAAGGGCAGTGATATTCCCCCCAAGTGTTGTCAATTGTTTTTCCTGCAAGTCACTGACCTTTCCACTAGGATACAAAATAACAACCTCAATGCCTGGCGTATTCAAAAAACCAGCAGCTACTGCCCCACCCGTATCACCAGACGTTGCCACCAAAATCCGTAATGGCTGATCACTGTCGTTGAAGAAGCTCATCAATTGCGCCATAAACCGTGCACCAAAATCTTTAAACGCTAAGGACGGTCCATGAAACAATTCGAGCACAGATACATCATCTGTCAATCGAATCAACGGCGCAGGAAAATTCACAGCAGTATCAATAATCCGTTTTAAGTCATTAGCGCCAATCGAATCTCCAATCAAAGTATGCGCCATCTTATAAGACGATTCCGCGAAAGACAATTCCCCTAGATCCGAAAAAAAAGAATCAGGAAGCCTAGGAATCGATTCCGGCATAAACAAACCATTATCATCTGGCAACCCTTTCAACACCGCTTCCTTCAAACTGTAAAGCGTTTTTGGATCCTTTGTACTATATAATTTCATTAACCTAAGTTTTGAATCTTGAATTTTAATCTATGCTAACACAATAATTAATCACTAACCAATAAACAGTAAACACTAAAAAAGTAAAGCACCTTCATTATTTATAGTCGACACATACAAATTATGCTGAATTCCCAATCGCTCATAAACTTCCCCCATCGCCTTGCCGACTTCTTCTGCAATCAAACTATTTGAACTTAAAGCAAAAATTGAGGGACCGGCTCCCGAAATACTACAACCCATTGCTCCAGCTTCCATCGCTGCTTTTTGTACGTCATAGAATCCAGTAATTAATTTCGCTCGTTGTGGTTCAACGATGACATCTTTCAGTGAACGTGCGACTAGATCCAAATCACCATTTATAAAACCAAGTAACAATCCTCCTAGGTTGGCTGATTGCTCTACATGTTGTTTTAACGTCGTAGTCGGACTCAAGATATCTCGTGCATCCTTCGTCAAGATCTTGATATGTGGATACACCAACGAACAATAAATTCCTTTAGGTGTATAAACGCGATGAACATCAAACTCGGCATTATTCCGATTAAAGATCAGACCACCTAGTAAACTCGGTGCCACATTATCTAAATGAATCGCTCCCCCACTCGCTATCTGTTCTCCTTTCGAAACCATCGGCAACAATTGCCATTTCGTCAATGGTCGGTCCAATAATTCATTAACCGCTACTGCCGCACCAACTGCACTCGCCGCACTACTCCCCATTCCACTTCCAAACGGCATTTTCTTATGAATCTCTAACTCAATTCCGATTTCCTTTTCCTTCCCCAAGAACTCCAATACTGCCATCGCCGAAACGCCTGCTGTATTCTTATGGGCTTCTCTCGGCAACATCTTCCCTTTCGTGATCTTCGTAATCCTAATGCCTGGCGTATCACAAAACTTTGCCTTGATCACATCTCCTGGTCCGTTAATCGCAAATCCCAGCAAGTCAAATCCACAACCCAGATTCGAAACCGTTGCTGGAGCAAATACCTTAATTCCTGTTTTCATTATTTGAGTTTAATCCTATTCTTCTTTCTGATCTTTCCTTTTAATCCGTCTCTAAACCGTCGTCCTTGCGTAAATAATTAATCACTAAACACTAAACACTAACCCAATGAAATCACTTCAGCAAACACACCAGCAGCAGTCACCTCCGCACCAGCTCCTGGCCCACGCACCACCAAAGGACGTTCCTTGTACCGAGCAGTAGTAAACACAATCATATTATCACTACCAGACAATCCATAAAACGGATGATCGGCTCCCACTTCTTTCAAAGAGATTGTCGCCTTTCCGTGATCTAGTGCTGCAATAAACCGTAACTTATTCCCGTTAGCTGCCGCCTGCTCAATCATATTACTGAAATGCGCTTTATTAGCTTTCAGTGCCTCAAAAAACTCAGGAACGGTTGGCGCGTCAACACATGCTTGTGGTAAGATGCCTTCAATCACAATATCTTCTGCCTCCATTGGCAATCCAGCTTCACGACTTAAGATCAACAACTTCCGCCGCACATCCATCCCACTCAAGTCTTCTCTTGGATCGGGTTCTGTGTATCCTAGTTCTTTCGCCTCCATCACAATATCGGAAAACGGCATTCCCGCTTCAAACTTATTAAAGATATAAGACAAGGAACCAGACAACACACCTTCGATTTTTAAAATCTCATCCCCACTTGAAATCAGATCACTCAATGTGCGTATCACAGGTAATCCAGCACCAACGTTAGTCTCATAAAGAAATCCGACATTTCGCTTTTTCGCTAACGATTTCAGTTTCACATAAATTTGATAATCAGAAGATGCGGCAATCTTGTTTGGAGTAATGATTGAAATACTTTTATCCAATATCGAAGCATAGTATCCAGGAATATCTTTATTCGCAGTATTATCAATAAAAATTGTGTTTCGAAGGTTCAATCCTTTCATATTATCAATAAATTCCTCAATAGACATTTCCTCCTTGCTATCCGCCAAAGAATTTTTCCAGTTATCCAAATCAATTCCATCCGAATCCATCACATATCTTTTACTATTGGCCAATCCAGATACTTTGATCTCAAGTCCTCTGCTTTTTCGCAGATAATCACGTTGTTGCTGGATTTGTTGAATCAGTGTTCCACCAATCAAACCAACACCAATCATAAACAAGTGCAAGACCTTAGTATCAGACAAGAAAAATGCCTCATGTATAGCGTTCAACGCCTTCACTTCATTTTTGTGATCAATGATCATTGAAATGTTAAGTTCTGAGCTTCCTTGTGCAATTGCCACCAGATTAACCCCATTCTTTCCAAGTGCTTGAAATACCTTTCCAGCAATTCCGGGTTGGTACCGCATATTCTCACCTATCACAGCAATAACAGATAAGTTTTTCTCAATTTTCAACGGTTCTATATAATTGGATTTCAGCTCTAAAGCAAACTCCTCTTCAATCGCTACTTTAGCTAGCTGAGCTTCTCCTGGCATTACCGCAAAATTAATAGCATACTCCGATGACCCTTGCGTTATCATAATGATATTCACACCTGAAGCCGCTAATGCCTGAAAAAGTCTGGCAGCTGTTCCCTTCACACCAACCAATCCACTTCCCTGCAAGGTCAACAAATTAATATTTGAAATTGAAGTCACGCCTTTTATAGGAAGGTTAGTCGCCACGATTTCATCACTAATTTTTGTACCCGGAAAATCAGGCTCAAAAGTATTCTTTATTCTTATCGGTATTTTCTTATTTAGCGCGGGCTGTAATGTCGGAGGATAAATGACCTTGGCTCCAAAATGCGACATTTCCATTGCCTCAGTATAAGTCATATTGTCAATACTGAAAGCAGTTTTCACTTTTCTCGGGTCGGCAGTCATCACACCATTCACGTCCGTCCAGATTTGAATTTCCTCAGCATCCAGGCAAGCAGCGAAGATGGAACAAGTATAATCAGAACCACCTCGTCCTAATGTTGTAGTAATGCCATCAGCAGTCGATGCAACAAATCCCGTAATTATCTGTATATCAGTATGTTGTTTAAAATGTGCTTGAATATTGGCTGTAGTTGTAGCAAAATCGACCTTAGCACCACCAAATTGATCATCGGTTTTAATGAGCTTTCGAGCATCTAGATAACTTGCAGCCACATTATGCTCCTTTAACACATGCGAAATAAGAAATGAGGAATTCCGTTCACCAAAACTCAATAGATAATCCATAGTTCGTTTAGAGACATCTCTCACAAGATAAATCCCATGCAGAATATTTCCGATTTCTGTAAAGGCAATTTCCTGTTCCGAAAACACTTGATCCAATCTTGGTTTACTGATTAACGCTTTCGCAGCCTCTCGATGTCTTGTTTTGAAGGCGGCCAACTGTTCTCGGTATTGCTCATCACCGTTTTGCGCTAGTTGCGCCATATTGATGATACTGTCAGTCACGCCACCGAATGCGGAGAATACGGCTGCAAACTGTTGTCCTTGTGCTACATAGCGCTTTAAGATGGTTACAATCTGGCTAATTCGTTCTGGCTTAGCAACTGATGACCCTCCAAATTTTAGTATTTTCATTGAATAGTTATGCGTTTGTCTATGCAAATGTATTTATTCTCTTCTATTATGCAATAACTTACGGATTTCTTTTCCATTAGTTCCTTCAATAATTTGCTTTATTAATTCATTGATGACCCAATATCTAATTGTTTGTTAACAATGCTGCCATTTTCTGTTTATTGGGAGTCGTTCGAGATGACAGAATGGGTTATGGATTCTTTTAAAGTTGGAACTAATTTTGCACCAGAAATACTAAAATAATAGCGATGTTAAAATTACTCTTTCTTTTACCTGCTCTACTGTACAGCTTTTCAGTATTTGCATGTGGATGTAGTCCATTACCATTCAATGGGTTGTCAATGAAGGAGTTCAATACCTATGACGCTGTCATGAAAGCCATTGTCCTGGAAATCGATGGGCCAGAATCAGTAGAAAAAGCGACTGAGTATGACTACCACAATAGTTACAAATACAACCCACCTCCCAGTAAACCTAGCGTTTTAAAACTCAAAGTCACCAAAAACATTAAAGGGCACACAGCACAAAAAGCAAGGTTAGTAGTGATGCCCTCCAGCAAAACTGACTACTATTGTTCCTACAATAAGTTAGAGGTCGGAAAAACCTATTATTTCTTTACAAACAAGAAAAATGGAGAATGGACTAGCACCTATACCAGCAGAGTTATTGCTCCGAAAAGTAAACTTCCAGCAGTAAAAAGCCTATCCGCAATAAATAAAAAGATGGCCAGCCTTTCGACCAATGACCAAAAATATAAAAACTTAAAAAACCATAAACCCTTTATAGAAAGGCAAGTAGTGACACAACAAAAAATACTTGAACACAACTTAGCCTTTTTAAATAGAATATTGACCAACACAAATGATATCTGGTTAGGATATTCAGAGAAAAAAGAAGCAAAAGGCAAATTGGTAAATGGACTACCAGTTGGCTATTGGGAGTATTACAACGCCAACGGCACGACTATTGAAAAAGGGACACACAAAAAATATAAAAGACATGGTCTATGGATCTCCTACTCTCGCGCTGGAGAAGTACAGAAGAAAGCCAATTACATAAACGGGAAAAAAGAAGGGGAAGAGGTTTATTTTCATGACAATGGAGAAATACGATTAGTAAACCAATTTATTGACGGTAAAAAAGAAGGGGTTCAAAAACATTATTATCAAAATGGGAAACTATTCTCCTCCACACCCTTCAGCAACGACAAATTTCATGGAATCTGCACAAGGTACTCGTCCTCTGGACAGTTAAAGTCAAGTAGTCCATACAAAAATGGTGTACCCAATGGCCAGTTTATCACCTTTTATAATGGAAAGGAAGCATCTATATGTACCTACAAAGACGGCAATCTGATAGGTGAATCTTTTGCCTACTACCCTGATGGAACATTAAAGCAAAAGTCCCAATACAACAATAAAGGTAAGCTTGTAGGAGAATTGATCTCTTACAACCCAGATGGATCTGTCAAATCGAAAAAAATCTATGACATAGATGGTAAATTAAGGGAACTTTTTCCTTAGAGAAAAGAAAATAAAACGCTTAGAATCAAAAATGGTGCAAATCATCAGCAAAGCCCTCTCTATTTGTAACTCAACAAAATTCCTAATTAGTACCATTTATATTACAAATTTCGTTAGTATTCTGTACCAATGTCTAGGAATATAACTAGAAAAAAACTATAGTCTATTAAATTCAAAAAGTTTACAAATTAAATCATTGTTAATCAATTAGTATAAGCCTTTTTAGTTAAAGTAATGCTATAATTAAATAATTCTATCAAAAATTGGAATATTTCCATATTATTATTCTTTTAAATGCTTTGAAAATTAAATAATTTTGTTATCAACCCAAAACCAAAATTGAAACCTTAACCCCACAGAATAACCTCTTTTACCCACTCACTACATTATTTTTGTAAATTTGACAATGCAATCTCATTTTCATACCATCATTGTAGGAGCAGGATTATCTGGAATCGGAGCTGCATATTATCATCAAACCAACAGATCAAACAAATCATTTGCGATTCTTGAAGGAAGAAGTGCATTAGGAGGAACGTGGGACTTGTTTAGATATCCCGGCGTTCGATCTGATTCAGATATGTACACCTTAGGATTCTCATTCAATCCTTGGAATTCACCTAATCCAGTAGCGGAAGGACATGCCATCCTACAATACCTAAAGGAAACAGCCAACAGATTTGAGATCACCCCAAAAATCCAGTTCAACAGCAAAGTGATTTCAGCCGAGTGGTCAGACAACAGTAAACAGTATACCCTAAAAATAAAAAATCCAGAAACTGGGAAATCCAGAAACCTGTCCTGCAATTTCCTAATCATGTGTAGTGGCTATTACAATTATAAACAAGGGCATAACCCAGTTCTAAAAGGAGAAAACAACTTTGAAGGAAAATTTGTGCATCCACAGAAATGGGATACGTCAATAGATTATTCTAATAAAAAAATTGTGATTATCGGTAGTGGTGCTACAGCTGTGACATTGCTGCCAGCCCTACAGAAAAGGGCCGCTTCGATAACAATGCTACAGCGATCTCCATCGTTTATTTTTAATCTCAATACCAAGGACAAAACAGCCAAGTACCTAGGAAAAATTTTACCACGAAACCTACTGAATTCAATACTGAGAATGAAGTACATACTAATGGCAACAGCATTTTATAAGTTGTCAAGGAGTACACCGAATACAATTAGAAAGTATCTGCAACGTCAGGCAAGAAAAATAATAGGGAAAAAGTTCAAAAAATCAGATTTTGATCCTAATTATCAACCCTGGGATCAGCGGGTATGTATTATTCCAGACGGCGATTTCTACAAAGCACTTACAGCTGCTAACGCCAACATTGTAACAGACAAAATCGAAGAAATCACAGCAACAGGAATACAATTAATTTCCGGAAAATCCCTTGAGGCAGATATCATTATCAAGGCGACAGGCCTCCGCCTCCAGTTTTTTGGTGGAATGAGCTTAAAGATCAACGGAATACCGACAAAAGCTGCAGACCTGTTTATGCACAGAGGTACTATGCTCAGCGGAATTCCTAACCTAGCAGTCATTATAGGATATACCAACATCACTTGGACACTTAAATGCGAATTGACACTAAAGTACATCATGAAACTATTGAACCATATGGATAGTAATGAATACACAGTTTGCACACCACAAGCATCGCCAAACTTAAAAAAGGAACCTTTATTTAATCTGAATTCCGGTTACATTAGTAGAGTGCAAGATAAATTACCCCATCAAGGAAATCAGAAGGAATGGAAGCTCCATCAGAATTATTTCAAAGACAAAAAGACCTTCCGAAACGCTTCCCTCGATGATGAGTCTCTAGTTTATTTGAAATAGTGACAGATTAAATCTGTGCGAATTCTGCGAAAATCCGTGTAATCCGCAGTGAACCCTCATAATTTCGTAAATTTGATCATGCAATCTTACTACGATACTATAATTGTTGGAGCTGGCTTATCGGGTATCGGTGCAGCCTATTATCATCAAAAAAAGAGACCCAATAAGTCCTATGCGATATTAGAAGGCAGAAGTGGGATGGGCGGAACATGGGATCTATTTAAATACCCAGGGATTCGGTCAGATTCAGACATGTACACCTTAGGGTTTTCCTTCAATCCTTGGTCATCACCGAAAGCCATTGCAGATGGCCCATCTATCCTGCAATACATCAAGGAAACCGCAGAGAAATTCGAGATTACCCCCAAAATCCAATTCAACAGCAAAGCAAATTCCGCAAACTGGTCCGACCAAACAAAAAAGTACACACTTGAAATAGTCGATTCGAAAACTGGCGCCACCCGACAATTGACTTGCAACTTCCTGATTATGTGTTGCGGCTACTACAATTATAAGCAAGGCCATAAGCCCAAATTCAAAGGAAAATCAGACTTCTGTGGAACGGTTATCCACCCGCAACACTGGGATCCAAGCCTTGACTATGCGGACAAACGAATCATCATTATTGGTAGTGGGGCAACTGCAGTAACACTGCTTCCGGAGTTTCAAAAAACCGCAGCAATGGTCACTATGTTACAGCGATCACCATCCTATTTGGTGAAAATTCCTGAAGTAGATACCGTCGCTGATGTTTTAACCAAAATTTTTCCCAAGCGATTGAAAAATTGGATTGTACGCTGGAAGAATATTCTCATCGCCATGATATTTTACCAATTTGGACAACGTAGACCAGAAATGGTTAAGAAAGGCATTCAAAAAGAAATCAAAAACATACTTGGAGATAAATACAACAAAAAAGACTTTGACCCTAGTTATAAACCTTGGGATCAAAGAATCTGCTTCGACCCTGACAACAAATTTTTATATGCTTTGAAACAGCCCAATGCCCAGATTGTAACAGACACTATCGATCGATTTACAGAAAACGGAATCCTATTAAATTCAGGCAAAACGTTAGAAGCTGATATCATTGTATCGGCAACCGGATTACAAATTCAGTTTTTCGGAGGCATGAATGTAAGTATCAACAATAAACCAATGGTCGCCAATGAAGTATTCACTTATCATGGTGTCTTGTTAAGTGATATCCCAAATCTGGCATTCGTTGCTGGATACACCAATGCCACCTGGACATTAAAATGTGAATTGAGTTGTCAGTACATCATCCGTTTAATGAAATATATGGATAAGAAAGGTCATGAAGTCTGTACACCCAAAATAGATATCACCAAGATTAAGGAAAAACCATTATTAGATTTGACATCTAGCTACATTTTGAGAGCTCAAGACCAATTGCCAAAACAAGGAGATAAGAAACCATGGACGTTGCACCAAAACTATATTCTGGATTCAATCGCTTTAAAGATGAGACGTATAAAATCTAAATCTTTAAAATTTCAATAATAAAATAAGATTTAAGCATCAAATAAACATGGTATATTGTACAATGGTAAGGCGGAGAAAAATATTTGGTTGTTATTTTAAGTAGAAATACTAAAAAATAATCATTATTATATTGATTTACAGGTAAGTAATATACTTTCATTAAAGTAAAACTATAGATAAAAAATTTTATGAAAATTTGTTCATTTTTCGGAAATATTCTATAATTGAAACCAACAAACCCAATAATTCACTTTTTATTAAAGTCATTTTTATTTTTAATGATTTTTCTAGGCATTTCATTGCTCATTGATACTTTTCATAAAAAAGTGATTATGGAGAACAGCATGCTTAATCGAAAAGAAAATATCCTACACAATAAGTTATCAGACATCAGAACATTAGTCATCGGTGATTCGCACTTTGCCGCTGGCTTCAATACAAAGCACTTTGGACATCAGTCTTACAATTATGCCACCTCCGGAGAAAATTATCAGCAAAATTACTATAAGTTGAAATCGATATTGGAAATACCCAATTCAATCATAACAGTGATCTTGCCCTACGATTTTCACAGCACCTCCTCCTTCAGAAACAACAGAATAACAGACCACAGTTATTGGGGAAAACACATCCCTTTCCTCAAAGAAGCCATCAGTCAAAAGAATTCAGACTTGTTAGTAGATTTCGTTAAATCAAAGGCATTCAGTTATTTAGGACAATCAAACAACTGGAAATCATGGTATGACGGCCACAAAGTCAAAACAATAAAAGAAGGTGTAGAAAACCGTACGGTCAACTTTGCCTCCTCCAACAACAAACAACAAATTGCTAACCGATATGCGAAACTACAGTTTAAGGGTGCAATAGTACCCAATACATTTGCCCTAGCCCACTTAGTCAAAATGATCACCCTTTGCAAGAAACATAACAAACAACCAATACTTGTCCGCATGCCTGTTTCTCAAAACTATATAAATGAAGTCGTCCAATACCAGAATCTAGAGCAATTGGAAATAACCAATATGATTTATCGAACCACCAAGTTTCCAGAAATCCCCTATTTCAATTTCAGAGATTCCGTCCCTTCCCTAAAGTTCTATTCAGACGCCAATCACCTAAATTTTGAAGGCTCAAGACAGCTGAGTAAACGACTACTTGATGCAATGCTGAAAGCTGGGATTGAGTTATAACAATAGATGCATTGAAATTACGCTCAAAAAACCCCTGGTATGAGTAGATAAAATTATAGGTTTTCCCGCAGGTAAAGTATTATATTGATAGGAGCTCATCCTTATTTTGTATACAGGGCGAACCAATAACATCCGCGATTGAGTAACTAAAACTTATTTGCGCCGACAAATTTTGCATTACAGTAAAAATGATAATTACAACAAAATAAATCTTGCTCATGCATTAAAATTTACATGAGTGATGTTTGTAATTAAAATAGGTGTGAATGCGAATTGGAACAACCTATACTGTTTAGTTTTGTGATATGGGAAACATGCTCCCTTACTTTCATGTGAGAAAATTTAAAATAAAACACCCAACAAAAATAAAGCCTTACAAATCGGCTAAATACCACTACATCGTTGGTTATTACGAAGAGTTTAGCCTCAATAAGAAAATTCACAGAAATAGCAGCAGCTACCAGGATTCTGCACATCTATTAATCAATTATTTCACAACAAAACATATAAGGATTTTATTACAATATTAAAATCTATTTTTTGAATAAAAATTTAATAGATATATTGTAATTTACGACATGGAAAATTCAGAACAGAATTCTTTGAGTCTAGAACAAGAAGCGATTCAAAATTGCGAGAATGAGCCTATTCATAACATAGGATATATTCAGCCATTTGGTTTTCTTTTTGCAGTAAACCCCACAGATTTTATAGTTATGAATGTTTCCGAAAATTTGGCGGATTGGTTTGATTGCCCAATTACTAAAATACTTGGAGCACATGTAAGTGAATTCCTAGATAAGGAAATTATTCATCAATTTAATAATGCCTTATCTCATAGTACAATCACAACGCAGCGAGAATATGTTGGACGTCTTGAAAAGAAAAATTCTATTTGTGAAGTCTTTGTTCATTTAAAGCAAAAACGGTTAATTGTTGAGTTACAACCGTTACATGATGAACCACTTAAGATAAAATTGCTTGACAGGGTACAACAAGTCTTACAACGTTTAAGAAGAAAAACGGATGTTCAGAGTTTTATGGAACAAGCAGTTCAAGAGCTTCGTTTTATTTCTGGCTTTAATAGAGTGAAAACATACAAATTTCTTTCGGATGGCTCTGGCGAAGTAATAGCGGAGTCTCGGGAATCGTGTGTTGATTCTTTTCTAGGTCTCCGATTTCCAGCGTTTGACATTCCTGATACAGCAAGGAAATTGTATACTACTACTCCAATACGCATCCTGCCCTCAATAGATGCAGAACAAGTTCCTATCTTGTCACATAAGTCTAGCCCTGAAAAGCTAGATTTGTCACTTGCCATATTACGTGGTATTGTTCCTGTGCATAGCATGTATCTTAAAAATATGGGGGTAAAAGCGACACTTACTTTACCAATTGTCTTAAATGGAAAAATGTGGGGACTTTTTGCTTTTCATCATGAAGAAGAATTGATGTTAAGTTCAGAAATCCTTTCTTCATTGGAAATTCTTGGAAATACTATCGCAATGACACTTGGTACAATTCTTCAAAAGCAGCTATTGACTAGTATGAAGGAGTGTACTCGATTGGCATCGATTCTCTTTTTGCCAGACGAAAGCCCGCTTGGTTTTTCTACTTATTGGGAGTCAGCAAAGAATGAATTAGCTACTTTAATCAGTTGTCAAGGGGTTAGTTTAGTTAGTAAAGAGAAAATTCATACATATGGAACTTGTCCACATAATGATAGCATCAGGTTACTAGCTGAAAATTTACAAAACCACTTAACAATAAAAGAAAATGATTCAAAACCAATCGCTATAGAATCAATTCCAACAAAATATCCTAATTTAGATTGTGGAGAAATTGCGGGTGTTCTTGCTATTCCTAATCCGGCTGCTCCTTTCGATTTTCTGTTTTATTTTCGATTGGCTACAGACAAAGCAGTCCGTTGGGCGGGCAATCCTAAGAAAGATATAGAAAAAGTGTACGGTGGTGTGCGCTTAAACCCAAGAGCCTCGTTTACTGAATACATCAATTCTAATCAGAAACGATCAGATAAATTTAGTGAAGAAGAAATGGTAATTGGGGAGAGCTTAAAAGATGCACTCGATAAAATAACATCAATTTCCGTCATTCAAAGTCAACATCGAAGTAGACTAGGCTTAGTTATCCGCGAATTAAACCACCGTGTTAGAAATACGTTGACCCTTATAGGTTCAATTGTTGCCCAAACCAAGAATTCTTCGCATACACTTGAGGAGTATATTAAATCACTGGAAACACGAATTCAATCTTTATCAGCAACTCAAAAACTATTAACGGAATTTGATTGGGAAGAAGTTGATATTAAAACACTTTTTAAGCATTCCTTGATACCCTATAAAGAACTGTTGGAGAATCGAATAATGCTAAGGGGCCCAAAGGTGAACCTAAAGCCTGCAATGGGATCATTGTTGGCGCTAGTTATAAATGAATTATCACTAAATGCCGTAAAATATGGCGCACTTCATAATTCAGAGGGTATTGTCGATTTAAGCTGGAAGACCACCTCAGATAAGCTGGTAATATCATGGATTGAGGCGGGCGGCCCTCCTGTACAATCACCGACAAGACAAGGTTTTGGAACTTCATTGATAAAAGAGGCACTGGTATATGAATTTAGTGCTGATTGTACGCTCAATTTCCTTAAGAAAGGCATTGAAGCCAAGTTTATAATTCCTTTTGTTAGTAACAAATCCAAAGTAGAAACTAGTACTCCTGATAAAAATCTTACGTCCAATAAAAATAAAGCATTCAGTGCACTCGTTCTTGAAGACGACTATGTCATTTCTAAAAGTCTAGTAGAAACACTAAAAGAACTGGGAGCATCTAATGTTGATGCCGCACCAAACCTAAAAGTGGTGAAAAACCTTATAAAACTTAATGAATATGACATTGCTTTTTTAGATGTCAACATTCATGGGGAGTTTAGCAGTGGAATTAGCAAACTCTTGGATGAAAAAAATATTCCCTTTGCTTTTGTAACAGGCTATGGCAGCAGAGATCAAGAATTAAATGACCTCAATAGTCTTGCAGTCTTATCAAAACCAGTAACCAAAAAAGAATTAACTCATATTTTAAATTTAGCAAACTTAAGATGATTAATAATACTGAAAGTAAATATTCTGTTTTAATTTTTGAAGATGATTTTACACTTGCCACTGAATGGAAAGATGTGTTAACTGAAATTGGTTTCGATGTCGAACATTCTTGGGATGTAAAAGATGCCCTAAATTTATGTGAACAAATTAAATTCGATATTATAATTTGTGACATTTTTATTAAAGATAACTATGGTCAATTGAAAGCTCACGCGGGCATAAATCTAATACTTAGGATGCGGCGTCAACCCGATGGTCCTCTTTCATGGGGTAGAGATGTACCTATCTTAGTAGTTACTGGAGCGTCAATAGCGCTAGGGCCTGTTGTTCATGATAATATAAAAAACATGAAAACATCGATGTTTTTGAGAAAGCCATTTACAACCAGTCAATTAGTTGAAAAAATACAAGAAATAATATCGGAATTAGAATCTAAAGAAAACGACCATGCATAGCATATTAAATGAATTAAGACAAGAAACAAAGGATATCCATCTTGAACTCCATAAGAACCCAATCCTTGAACGCTGCCAGAAAAATAAGCTAGACCTAAGCGATTATGTGCAAATGCTATTGGCCTTTTACCAACCGTGGAAAAAATTAATGAATTCACTTGACGATGTTCCAATAGCCGATCTCAAACCTATTTTAGTAAAGCGTCATCAATTATTATATAATGATTTGATTGCCTTAAGTGTTGACGAAAGACCATTAGCTCCTGAAAAATCAGAAAAATCCAGCCCTGGCCAGTTGTTAGGAATGTGCTATGTTGTGATTGGCTCTAGTATGGGTGCTACTCAATTAAGTCAAAATGTCAAAGAAACACTTGGTAACCAACCCGTCTCTTATCTATCCATGTCTCCTAAGGAAGCAGGCTGGCCTTTGTTATCCAAATTCCTCAGTTCCAATGAAACTAGTGATTATCCTAAAGCAAGCACTAGCGCTCGAAAAACTTTTGAACTCGTTGAAACTTATCTTTCAACGTAGCTAACTAATTGATTTATAGGGAAAAATTTGAGACATGAAAAAAATCATATTGCTGGTATTTGTTTGTTTCCACTGTTGCCTATTTTACGGTCAAAAACAAACGAATGTTGTTCTTATTCCCACTGGTGAAGATTTTTTTGCTTATTGCAAATATAATTCCTTTAATGTAGTCGCAAGACAAAGTACTCCTATTACCATTGATAAAATCAAAGCCAGATTAGTTATTGGGTTTGACCCTGATGACTACGAGCCGATCTACGGTGATGAAGAGTTAATCCTTGAACCATTGGGAGAAAATGAGTTTAAAATTTCTACCAGTTTAAGTCAAGGGACTATTGAGTTTGAAATAGAATTGGAAAGTGGCACCGAAAAAATATACCAAGAATTACAAACGATTCCAGTCCGAGTCACGATTGGAGGAAAGGAACTAAGTAGCCATTCAAAGTTAAGCGTTCAACGTCTTAAGCAATGTGAAGGCGTATCTGCAAGGTTAAAGTATAACGGGCTACTGGCCAAAGGCACAATTCTAGAATTTAAATTAATCGGAATAATTAAGGGACAACTCCAACCAGAAATTTTGAATACCGGTGGTAGATTCAATCAAGAAGCATTAGCATTGTTACAACAACTGAACCCTAGGGATTTAATTCTAGTTAGAGATGTATATCACAAGAATTGTCATCAGACGGAAAAGTATAAAAATGATTTTATTATTGAATTAGAATAATTATACAAATAGTTTCCAGTCAGAGCTAATTACATCCCCTTTTCTATTTAGTATCTATTGACTGAATGAAAAATCACTTTTTTAAAGCAATGAACGAGCGACCTGTTACATTTTAAAAATGTGAGAGGTCTTTAATTGTTGGACTTGGTATTGAGTTACTCACTAGGAACCGCTTCCTCCTTCCCCTTCCATTTACTATAAAAACCAATAGAGACAGAAGGCGACTGTGGTACCTGGTTAGCAGCAAAAGCAATCAGTGTACTGGAAGCAGTAACCCCCATATTCGAATTAATCTCAAACAACAGTTTCAAGCCCAGAGATACCCATTCCTGATTATTAACATAGAAACCAGAATCGAGATTGGCACCCGACTCAACCCGCGTCCCATTATAAAAAGAGCGATTAATATCCAAAAACAACATAGTGTACAGCGGCTTCAGCACCTTGTACCCGCCCTCCATACCACCAACAAAGTTATAACTGTAATCGTTGGTGCGAATCCCGACACCACCATAAGCATAAGCATACCCCTTGCCGAATCCAGTACCCACACTTACCAAAGGGGTAACCGTCCAAGCATCATAAGACGTACGTAGCCCAGAATCATCATCATAAGACCCAATCGGCACTTCGACCCCCAATTGACCAGCAACTGTGATCCCATCCGAGTAAATACGTTGTCGCACAGCTAACTTTAGATTCCCTGGTGCCACCAGATTATCCTCCTCCGTAATGCCAACAGTAGTAACCTTATCACCAGCGTGCAAAAACTTAAGCGGGATACTGCCTACGATAGTCGTACCATCTAGCAAACCATATTCTGCATACGCCTGAATGCCTAATTCACTGTAATCCCTGTTGGAAATCCTGGAACCAATTCCAGTACTAAAAAAATCACTGTACGTAGGAATAGCGCCTAAGGCTAATTGAGCAAAACCGCCACCCTTTTCTTGGGTCCAAGGACTTTGCGTATGGCCAATTGTAGTAAAGAATAATAGAATAATTATTGAAAATAGATGTCTCATTATGAATTAGTTTTGTTATAGATGTTCAAGTATGTCTTTAACTGATGCACGGTTTTTATAATCCAAATCAAATTGTACGTATTTTATGATTCCATCCTGTCCGATAACATAAGTTGCTGGAACCGGTAACCGTGCATCTTCCTGACCATTGTTGGTCGCAATGTCTGATTTTAGTCTATCCCTTATCTTTTGTTGGTACTTTTCAGTAACATGAAACAACACATCATACGCAGTCATAACCGAATAATCCGAATCCTGAAAGACTGGAAAACTAATACCTGTTTCATCAACAATTTTCGCGATATTCTCATTCGTTTCAGGTGTCACCGCAATTACTTTTGCGCCTTTTGCTGTAATCTCCGGCAAATCCTCCATAAACGCAGAAAAGTATCTGCTGCAAACAGGGCACCACTGCCCACGATAAAATAGCATTACAATCGGTTGTTGCTGCAAAGATTCACTCAGTGTAAAAGAAGAACCATCCATTGCCTTGAGTATAAAATCTGGTGCTTTAGTTCCTACCTTCAGCCCTTTAGGGTGTCCCTTCTTGAGATCATACCCAACATTTGTCCATTTCTCATCTTCTTGTGTTGGTACATTTTCTATTGCTTTAAGCTTAGGATCATTAGCCGTTTTTTCTTGGTTGCTGTTGCAGCCACTCAATATCAAAAACAGACTGAATAAGGTGATAATCGTTTTCATGTTCAAAATTACAATAAGATTTAGTGATCAATTAGCGTTTAAACGACAAATCTATATATTTTTATTCGTATTCAAATTATACTTCATTGTAATCATGTTTGGGGCTTCATCAAACTAAATTTATATTTGCATAAAATAGAACTCTCCATGTTGCGTAATATAATTGTCCCTTTAGCCTTATTTATTACCATATTCGGTGCACTTTACCTTAGTTTCGGTGATATAGTGCTGCAGCCCAATCGTTTCATGCTGAACGGTTTGAGTGATGGACTAAAAAATTATTATACGCCAACCTATTATATCCAAAATGACAATGGATGGTGGTTTACCGGATTGAATTATCCTTACGGGGAACATGTTGTATATACTGATAACCAACCGATTGTGTCAGCGGTCTTAAATTTCATTGATAACAATATTGTTTCTATAGGGAAATATACTGTTGGTATTATCAACAGCCTTATGTTCTTGAGTCTGTGGCTGTGTGCTTTTTTTCTGTTTTTAATTTTAAACAAACACCTAGGACTACCACAGTTCTATTCCTTTCTGTTTAGTGTTTTGATCACGCTATTATCTCCACAAATTGCAAGAATGACGGGACATTACGCGCTTGCCTACAGTTGCTATATTCCCATTCTCTGGTATTATTTGATTAAAATGCAAGAGAGTAAAAACATGCTTGGCGGAATGCTGAGTTTATTGGTGATTTGTGTGTTTTTTGGTTTCATCCATCTTTATTTCCTACTCATCGGCACCTTATTTCTACTAGCATACTGGTTCATATTTGCACTTGAAAACCGAAAATCGTTTTCAAAAGTAAAAAAACGTTCAGCGTTTCTACTGATTGCGGCATTGGCGCCCCTAGTGATAGCCAGATTGTTTATTGCTATGACGGATCCCGTAATCGATCGCCCTACTGCTCCTTGGGGATTTTTGTTTTATCGGTCTTTCCTCGAAACCGTATTCCTACCTGTATACGGACCAGTCAAAGCATTGATTTTAAAGGTTTATGCTTACAAAACAGATCGAGCTGAAGGTCATGCCTATATTGGTTTAATAGGGTTGATGATCGCACTATTTACACTTGGTCGGCAAATCCTGAAATTATTTAAAGGCGACTTCCGATTGCAGTTTACGCAGCACAGAGAGCTCAATCGATCATTAAAAGCGGCGATCCTGGTACTCTTATTCTCTATGGGTATTCCTTTTATTTGGGGAATGGAGTTCTTACTCGAATTACTACCACCTTTGAAACAGTTTCGCTCTTTGGGGCGTTTCGCTTGGGTATTCTTCTATGTCTTTAGTGTTTTTACTGCTTATACGATCTACTTGTGGTTCAGAAGATTCACTATCAAAAATAAACCAGTATTGGCGACAGCATTGGTCATAGGAGTCATTTGCGGTTGGGCTGTGGAGGATGCGATTCATTTAAGGGAAACAAATAGGCGGTTTCAACCTGTTGAAAATTATTTTAGTAATACTTCAATTGATATCATTAAAACCCTTGAAGATCAGGGATATACTACTGATGAATTTCAAGCAATATTGGCAGTGCCTTATTTTCATATCGGGTCAGAAAAATTAGGGATTCATCGGGATGGTATTGCTTTCGTTAAAGCAGCCCAAGTATCTCAACAGACCGGACTACCATTGATTCAATCTCATTTATCAAGAGCTTCTACTAGTCAAACGACTAAAGCAGTACAACTCTTGAGTGATACCTTGATTCCAAAGGAAATTCTTAAAGAATTGCCAAACGATAAGCCGCTGCTGCTTGTCGTTGCCAACAAAGTATATTTTCCAAACGAATCTTACCTGATTAGTAAAGCCAAATTGATTTACCAAAAAGATAATTTACGATTATTGGAGTTACCACTCTCAACTTTCAAAACTACTTTAAGTAATGAATCATTACCTGCTGATTATCAAAAACCTGTGTATTGGGATAGTTTTGAAGAAACACCACAAAAACACACGCTATCAGGTACTGGTGGGTTCTATAAAAAAGAAGGCAACGTGGAATTGTTAAACTGGAAACTTCCTCAAGAAACTTCATTAATGGAATTGTCTTTCTGGGTACACGTAGAACATACAGTATATGGAATGCCAGAAGTAGAAGTTCAACACATTAAAAACGACTCCATAATAAGCGATACCAGGATTAATACTCAAATTCTAACAGACGTCTATACAGACTGGTTGAAGGTGACTGCTGAGTTCAAAGTGAAACCAGAATTAGATCATCTAAAAGTAGTACTACATGGTGGTACGTTTTGGGTAGATGATTTACAAATTCGAAAAAAGAACGTCGATACCTATATAAATGTGGGCAAGTCGGTTAAGAAAAATAATTACACCATTACTGATTAATCGCCATACTCGATGAATAGGATAACTCCTTATGTTCCAATAGTTTTGGTTACCCTTTGTTCCATACTGATAAGTGGCTGGTTCTATGGAGATATTTTTTTCAATCCCAATCAACATCTGTTTGGTAACTCTGGTGATGGTATCAAGAACTACTACAACCCTTGTTATTACATGAAGTATGATAGTGGGGTACGTACTGATGCCTTTATCTATCCTTACGGTGAAATAGCGCTCTTTACCGATTCTCATTTCTCTTACGTCTATTTACTCAATCTTATTGATGACCATATTGTTGAAATCAACTCATTTGCGGTTGGCTTTATCAACTTGGCGATGATATGGTCAAGTGTCATCTGTAGTATTTTTCTGTTCTTAATATTGCGCTACTTTAAACTCCCGAACTGGTATGCCGTGATTGTTGCTTTAATTATAACGTTCTTATCTCCACAACAAGAGCGACTAACTGCACATTTTAGCTTATCCTGGTCCTTCTTTATTCCAATGATCTGGTACTTTTTACTCAGAATGATGGAGTGGAAGAAGCCATTGATATGGCAAGTGCTTATCATCTTCTCCCTATTGTTTTTTGGGTTACTTCATCCGTATTATCTTCCTGCAGGAATGTTTTTTTTATTGGGTTTTGCAGGGTTTTATATACTTCAACAAATACATGCACTAAAGTCACATTATAAACAGATTATCAGCTTGTTATTCGTTTCAATAATACCCTTTTTGATCTTTTCTGGGTTTATTAGTTACAATGAGATTGTGACAGACCGTCATCTTTCGCCTTATGGCATGTTTGTCTACAATACAACGTTTGAGGGAGCATTTATGCCACATCGCGGATTTACATACAAGTTTTTAAATAATCTTTTTGTCATTACCACTCCTAAGAATGCGGAAGGATATGCCTATATTGGTATAGTCGGTATTTTTGCCCTGATATTCACTGCCCTCCGCATGTTGTGGAACCTCCTTAAAAGTAAGCGATTGGCAGTCAATCGTATTTTTGTAAACAGTAATCTTGGCATTTCTGTATTGGCAGCTGGGTTACTGTTTTTCCTGGCTACTGGCAACTTGTTTAAATATTTCGGTTTCCTGTTAGACTGGATGCCTCAGTTACGCCAGTTTCGCTCCTTGGGTCGGTTTGCCTGGGTACTGTATTACTGTTTTGGGGTGTACGCTGCTTATTTACTGTATCTCTGTTATCGGACACTATGTATAAGAGGGTGGCGACCTGTTGGCTTATTGCTGTTAGGGAGTTTGGGAGGTGTCTGGGCACTGGAATCCTTTGAGCATACAAGCTTTTATATTGGGAGAATTCCTGAGTATAAAATCAGCAACAGTATATTCTACAAAGGGCAAGATTACTTCACAAAAGCATTGGCAGAGTCTGGTCATAAAACATCAGATTTTCAGGCTGTTATTGGCTTTCCTTATATCAATAATGGAACTGAGAAACTCTATATCTATCGCAAGGGAACTGCAACACTGGATATGATGAAATGCTCCTATGAAATTGGATTGCCAATAGCCACTTTTCATTCCCCGCGTGCATCTATTAAGCACGGTACGCAGCTCGCACAACTCTTGAGCAGTGAATTCATTAAAAAAGAAATTTTAGCTGATTTTAATGATAAACCCTTGCTACTCATTGAAGCGAAAGGAAAGGTATGGCCAGCCAGTCGTCGATTATTAGACAAAGCAGAAGTTATTTACAGTGATTATAATATTAAACTCTACAAAGCAGATTTGTCCGTTTTTAATACCAATCACAAAAGACTTACTGAGCAGTATAATTTAATAAAGAACGACCTAATTAAGGGTAATGATTATTGGACCACAAAGCCAACTAATGCTGTCACACTTAAGCGATTTCCAATTGGTAAATCTCATCTAATTTTCAGACATCATGGTGTTTTCCAAAGTGGAAAATCAAAATCTACTGTTGTTTTTGAAGGTCGTATACGCTTTGACAGTGTACCAGAACCCATTGAAATATCAGCTTGGATGTACTTAGACAAACACCACGCTTCGATTCCTATACTGCGTTACGAAGAATTGGACCCATCTGGAAAAGTGGTTCAGTTTAAAGAGTACGTGCCTAAATTCTATACAGAAGTCATAAAAGATTACGCGAAAGCAACAATAAAAGTAAAACCATTGAACTTTAATAACAAAATAAAGGTTATAATAAAGACGGAAAACGACTTAACCTGGAATAATACGTTTGCTGATGTACTTATTAGACCAGAAAATGTAGACGTTTATTTTGATATTAAGACCGATAGTTCCTTTGTATTGAACAATTATTTCATTGATTTTAATAGAAATACACCCAATTATTGACTTTTTAGCACATTTAACCAACTTATAACAATGGTTTCCTTGACATTAATTGTCACAATTTGTAAATTGAATGCTGCTTAGGTATATTCTCTCAAGATCAGCAATAGTTTTAAAGTGAAGAAATGAGTAATTACAAAACCTTAATATCAAAGCTCGATCAATTTATACGCAAGTATTACATCAATAAATTGATTCGTGGAGGATTATATACCATAGGTGCAATCGTAGTGTTGTTCCTCGCTTTTACAACGTTGGAAAACTATTTTTATTTTTCAACTTCCGTAAGAAAAGGTATGTTCTATTCCTTTCTTGGAATTAGCGGCGCAAGTCTCCTGTATGGTGTGCTACTTCCTTTAATGAATTATTTCAAGTTAGGAAAAATTATTTCTCATGAACAAGCGGCCAATATTATTGGTCAGCACTTCACCAATGTAAGAGATAAATTGTTGAATATTCTTCAACTTAAAAAACAATCAGAAGAAAACGAAGCAACTAGCTCTGGTCTTTTACTAGCAAGCATTGATCAAAAAATTGCTGATCTAAAACCTATTCCTTTCAAATCAGCCATTAATCTTTCGCAGAATAAAAAATATCTTAAATACGCAATGCCTCCATTATGCATTTTGGCAATAATGGTATTTGCTGCTCCATCCCTATTGAGGAATGGAACAAATCGATTAATCAACAATAATCTTGAATTTGAACGCCCTGCACCTTTTACTTTCGAATTGGTAACTACCGACAACACCATCGTTCAATATACTGATCACGATATCGAAGTTAAAGTAAAAGCAAATGAAGGTGGCGCACTTCCTAACGAAGCATTTATTGATGTTGATAACTACCGGTACAAGTTATTGAAAGATGAAAAAGATAAATCTCGGTTTTATTACACTTTCAAAAAAGTAAGCAAGGACACAAAATTCAAATTCAACTCCGGCGAATTCGTATCTAAAGAATATGATATAGAAGTGCTAAAAAAGCCAAGTCTTATTGGATTTGATCTAAGATTGATTTATCCATCGTATACCGGTCGCAAGAATGAAACAGTCAGTAACATTGGTGACATGATGGTGCCAGTAGGTACTTCAATCAACTGGAATTTCACTTCTCAGAATACCGAATCTGTTGAATTAAAATTCTCAGGAAAAAAAGAGCTAAAAGAAACGAGTCGTACTGGTGACAATACATTCTCCTACAAAAAAGGAGCCTACAAAGACGAGAATTATATGATCTACGTCTCCAATCAATTTCTAAAGAAAGCAGATTCTGTAGGATACTCAATTGCAGTAACACCAGATTTACACCCAACAATCAACGTTGAACAGATCATAGATACCACTGAAAAACGATTGCTGTTTTTCGTTGGCGATGCCTCAGATGATTACGGACTATCCGCACTATCATTCAATTATAGAATTGACAGAGAAGACGGAACACCGGCAACACTGCAGTCGAAGCCTATGCCATTAACGGCAGGCAAACAGACAAACTATGACATGACTTGGGATTTGCTGGAGCTTAACCTCAATCCTGGAGACAAATTAACGTACTACTTCCAAGTTTCAGATAATGATGGTGTCAATGGCCGAAAAACGGCAAAGACAGGCGTCATGACTTACGCTATTCCTACTGTAGAGCAGTTTGAAAAGATGGAAGAGGAAAACAATGAAGACATTAAAGAAGATCTGAAGAAATCCCTTGAAGAAGCAAAAGAGATCAAGCAGGATTTGAAAGATATCAAGGAAAAACTACTTCAGAAAAAAGATCTGGATTGGCAGGATAAAAAGGAAATTGAAAAATTACTTGAAAAACATCAAAAATTAAAAGACCAATTAGAAAACGCTCAAGAAAACTTCCAAGAAAACATTGAAAACCAGTCGGAGTTTGAAGAGACAAATGAAGACATCCTAGAGAAACAACAGAAACTAGATCAACTCTTCGAAGAATTGATGAGCGATGAGATGAAGGAGATGATGGAGAAACTCCAGGAAATGATGGAAGAGATGAACAGAGATGAAATCCTCGAGGAATTAGAAGACATGGAATTGTCTGATGAGGAATTCGAAAAAGAGCTAGATAGAATGCTGGAACTCTTTAAAGAATTGGAATTAGAACACCAGATGGAACAAGCCATCGACAAACTAGAAGAGCTCGCCGAAGAACAAGAAAAATTGAGCGAAGAAACCGAGAATAAAGAGAAGAGTCAAGAACAACTCAAAAAAGAACAGGAAGAACTCAATGAGAAATTTGACAAGCTAAAAGAAGAAATTGAGGATATAGAAAAAAAGAATGAAGAATTAGAGTCACCAAAAGATCTAGGAGATCCTAGTGAAGATGCAGAGGAAATCCAGAAGGAACAAGAGGAAAGCTCTGAGGAGTTAGAAAAACAAGACAATAAAAAGGCGTCACAAAAACAGAAAAGCGCCTCCGAAAAAATGCAGGAAATGGCCGATAGTATGGCTGGAAGCATGGAACAAGCTCAAATGGATCAGATGGAGGAAGATATGGATGCCCTTCGTCAATTATTGGAAAACCTGGTTAACATGTCGTTCGATCAGGAAGAAGTAATGAAATTGATCCAAAAAACACAAATCAATACACCCAAGTATGTAGAGCTGGTTCAAAACCAATACAAACTAAAAGACGACTTTAAGATGATCGAAGACAGCTTACAAGAACTGAGTAAGCGTGTATTCCAGATTGAAAGTTTTGTAACGGAAAAAGTAACGGATATTAAAAAGAGTATAAAGAAAAGTCTGTCAGAATTGGAGGAACGCAAGAAGCAACCCGCCAATGTACAACAACAATACACAATGACAGGTGCTAATGACTTGGCATTAATGTTGAGTGAAACCATGGAGCAAATGCAACAAGCCATGGCGGAACAAATGCAAGGAGATCAGATGTGCCAAAATCCTGGATCATCCAGTAAGCCGGGTGGTAAGAAACCAGGCAAAGGAAGTAAGATGAGCCAAATGCAACAGCAGTTGAATGATCAGATTTCCAAGATGGAGGAAGAAATGAAAAATGGTAAGAAACCAGGAGGTAAAAAACCAGGTGGAGAAAGTGGCTCTGGAGGTTCTGCAAAACAGTTTGCTGAAATGGCTAAAAAACAAGCAGAAATCAGAAAACAGTTAGAACAGGCCCAAAAAGAATCGCAGGAGAAAGGTGGTGGCGGAAACAAAGAAACACAAGAACTATTAGATGAAATGAATAAGACGGAAACTGACCTGGTTAATAAGAGACTAACCAATCAAATGTTAAGTCGTCAAAAGGAAATAATGACTAAGTTATTGAAGTCAGAACAAGCAATGCGAGAACGAGAGTACGACAAAAAACGAAAGTCAGAAACCGCTCAACAACGTGACCGTACAATGCCGCCAGATCTTCAAGAATATATAAAGAAAAGAGAAGCCGAAATTGAAATGTACAAAGCTGTTTCACCATCACTGAAACCGTTTTATAAATCATTAGTTGAGGATTACTTTAAATCCTTAAAATCAAAATAGTCTTACCTGCTTATGACACAAAGTATCGACCCGCGTATGCCATATTATAAAATGCTTGTACTAACATCACATCCTGAAAATATCATTCGGATTCAACCCTTTCTTGAAAGTATCTGCAAAGATTGTGAAGTCTGTGAAGAAGTATTTGGTAATATCCTTGTATCGATTACTGAAGCCGTAACTAACGCAATTCTACACGGCAATAATGGCGATGAATCAAAGAAAGTGGAAATCAGAATGGAGCGCCAAGGAAATAATAGAATCGGCTTTTTTATCAAAGACGAAGGTGCTGGGTTTAATCCTAAGAAAATTCCAGACCCTACAAGTCCTGAAAACCTACTAAAAATAGGCGGTCGTGGCGTTTATCTAATGCGTCAATTGTCTGACAAAATCTCTTTCCATGATAATGGCAGAATTGTTGAAATTGACTTTAATCTGAAATAAAAGATGGGGTCGATCACCTTCCAGGCAGAAGACATTGATTTTCAATTATCAGAGGAAGAGCAAATACTGAACTGGATTACTAAAGTCATCTCTCAAGAAAATGGAGAATTGAACTTTCTCAATTACATATTTTGCAACGACAATTACCTCATCAAACTCAATCGAGAGTATTTACAACACGACACCTTAACTGATATCATCACCTTCCACTATAGCGAAACTGTAATCGAAAGTGATATCTTCATCAGTGTAGAACGCGTTAAAGAAAACGCAACATCCCTAAATACTGATTTTGACACAGAACTCAAACGAGTCATGGTCCACGGTGTATTACACCTCCTAGGCTATCTAGACAAAACAAAAGAAGAAAAAACGATCATGCGTGCCAAAGAAGACGCCATGCTCCGCATTTATACATAATTCCGTGGGCTTACTCGGTGGTTAATCTTAATCTTTTTTTAATAACTAAGCGTGTGTAAATCCGCGTAATCCGTAGTGAACCCTTTTTAAAACCCCAAACATAAAAAATGGTGACTTGAATATTCAAATCACCATTTACAAATTTGGATTTAACGATAGCCAATGGATTAGCTATCACTGGAAGCATTGGGCTCCTCTTTTATCGTGTTGTCCGTACCGATCTCATTATCAGCAGGCTTAAATTCTTTTAGCTTAGGTAAGTCCTTGATAGAATTGATACCGAAGTAATTCATAAACTTCTCACTAGTGACGTATAGGAGTGGTCTGCCTGGCGCATCACTTCTACCCGCAATGTCTACCAACTCTTTTTCTAGAAGCTTCTGTATAGAGTAGTCACAGCTCACACCTCTGATTTTCTCAATCTCTGACTTCGTAACAGGCTGCTTGTAAGCAATAATAGCCAACGTCTCCATAGCAGACTTACTCAATTTCCGTTTACTCTTTTGTTTAAGATAAGTGCCAACAGTACTATGGTAAGCTCCTTTTGTAAGAAACTGATAACCACCTGATATTTCGGCAACTTCAAATGAATAAATATCAGATTTATACTTGCCTATCACCTCTGTCAAACCTTGTTCAATATCAGTTTTATGAACCTCTGTAGAAAAGGATTCTTCCAAGCAAGATTTCAATTCTTTCCGAGTCACCGGATACTCAGATACAAATATTAATGATTCTATATGTTGTGCTAACTGATTCATAATTAAGTGTTTTGCCGTTATCAACTTCTAATACATAAATATAAGGAAGTAATTAGTATCGGACAAATTCTATACCCTTTACTTACCAACAAACCACCCAAAAATTGTTGAAAATCAACTATGAATTTGCATATGAAAAACAAGAGCCTACTTACCAACAAAAAAGATGTTAAAAATGTTAAAAACACTATAAAATCTGTCAGATGTTTCATTTTGAGGAAATACAACCTAAATTTGAATTATAAATTCCGTTAAAATGGCTTACAGTGAATTGTTAGCAGATCGAATAAGATTATACTTCAATGATCTCAGAATCGCATATGAAGAATTAAAAATGATGGGCGGTTTGTGCTTTATGGTCGACAATAAAATGTGCGTCGGAGTCGTCAAGGAAGATTTAATGGCCAGAATTGGAACAGAGACCTATGAAAATGCGTTAACAAGGAAAGGCGCCAGACCAATGGATTTCACCAAACGACCGATGAAAGGATACGTGTTCGTAGCCCCAGATGGTATCGACATGGAAGAAGACCTGGAATATTGGCTCGAACTAGCACTAGCATACAACCCACTAGCAAAAGCCAGCAAAAAGAAAAAGTAACCACGGATAAATCATTAGTATGAAAAATTCAAAGATTGAACAAGAAATTAAAGAAGTACTAAGCAATTGGAAAGCCATCATCGCATCCTACCAGGTGCCAAACAACAGGAAGGCAATCGTTCAAGTGATCACCAGCTTTTTACCGTTTATCGCACTTTGGACACTCATGTATTTCAGCTTATCATGGTCCATCTGGTTGACGTGCGGTCTTGGAGTGATCAATGCCTTTTTCCTAGTAAGAATTTTTATCGTGCAACACGATTGCGGTCACCAGTCTTTCTTCAGCTCAAAGAAAATGAATAACTGGGTAGGAACCATCTGCAGTTTCTTCAGTACCATCCCTTTCAAATACTGGGCGAAAGTGCACAATTTTCACCATGGGCACAACGGCCAACTAGAAGTTCGCGAAATCGGAGACATTCCCATGCTTACAGTAAAAGAGTACAAAGCGAGAGCTTGGTTTGGCAAATTAAAATACAGACTGTTGCGAATGCCGGTTATCACTTTCGGAGTGGCCCCGATTTATTATCTCATCATCTCCAATCGATTACCACTCTATACCAAGGAAATGCGTAGCTTCAAAACCGTCATCATCAATCAAATAAAAAACAATCTTAGCATTGTTCTACTATATGGATTACTAGCATATCTCCTAGGCTGGAAACAGTTTTTATTCATCCAACTATTTATTGTCTTCACCTTTGGTGTCATCGCTTTTTGGTTCTTTTATGTCCAACACCAACACGAAATGTCCTACAAACAGTGGCGCGCCAACTGGGATTATCTGCTATCTGCTATCAAAGGTTCTACCTACTACAAACTGCCTAAACTTTTTCAGTGGCTGACAGGCAATATCGGAATCCATCACATTCACCACCTCAGCAGCCTGATACCCAACTATAACCTGGAAAAGTGCATGCGCGAAAACCTTATTTTAACCAAATATGTCACCGTTATCTCCTTCTGGCAAAGCCTAAAACTCATCAAAAATAAACTCTGGGACGAGGAAGAAGGAAAAATGGTTTCCTTCAGAGAAGCGACTAAACTAGTAGCGCTAAGATCGCAACTTGCCGCCTAGTAAAAGGACCCTGTTTGTAGGAATTCCAAACATCTGGAAACTAAAACGGTGCGTAGCAACATCTCTATTTGTAACGCTACTCAAACCCCGTTTCATATAAGGTGCGTAGCATCGTCACTATTTGTAAAAAGGATAGTCCTTTGCAGAACTACCCTTTCAATCTGGTGCGAACCTATGAATATTTATATTATTTTAACGTAAACGAAACAGGCATCGTAAAATATACCTTGACCGGTTTACCTTTCTGCTTACCTGGATTCCAAACAGGCATTCCCTTAAGTACTCTGACGGCTTCTTTCGTGCAGCCACCGCCCACTTTTGTCAATGGCTTTATATTGGTAATAGAACCATCCTTATCTACAACAAACTGAATGTGACTCACACCTTCAATGCCATTTTCTACTGCAATCGCTGGATACTTGATATTACGATAAATATACGCCATCATTTTTTGCTCGGCACACTGTTTCCTAGTTGCCTCATCACTGTCTTCACATCCAGGAAACGTAGGCATCTCAGTCACAAATCTGTGGATCACATCTGGTTCTACTTCCACTGGCTCTGGCGGCAACTCTACTGGTTCTGGTTTGGGTTCTGGCGTTACCACCTTCGCAACCACTACTTCCTTCGGAGCCACAGCCACGACAAATTCAGACACTTCCTTCACAATTTCTACTGGTTCCGCTTTCTGAACAGGTTCTACGGGCAACTCTTCCACTGGCATAATGATTTTCTGAGTTGACTTTGGTGGAGGTGGTAATTCCTTCTTCTTCTCAGCAGTTCTAATTGTTTCAGGGTCTATTTCAACCCAAACATACGGATCGTCCTCGATGGGTTTATCATACACCTTACGTTCACTTTCGATATTAAACGCAAAGAACACAAAAGTAAGGGCTACAATTAACCCAATTTGAAAATAAGCAAAACGGTTTTTTAGCAGGCCGGAATGTTTTATTCTACAATAGTACATAATGATTAATTTTTTGGTTAAAACTTAAAATCATAGGAACACCGGCCAGTGTTATACACGAATTATGCATAGTAAATGTCGTTTGAGTTGAAAACCCAATAAAAATGCATAATCCAGGTTATATAAAGAAGATGCAACAAAAATCAATTTTGGTGTGTACGGATAAGATTTTTTTTGAAAAAAGATTTGGGGCGATGCCTCATGAGCCGCTATCGCTAGCGCTCAGTGGCTCATGAGGCACCGGGCTGTCCAGCACAATGCCCAACCCACAACGCTTCGCTGCATTGTTCAACCAACCGGGCGGCGATCCTCACTTCCCATCCCTTCGCCAACACCAACCCCAAAACTCCGTGTACTCCGTGGTTATTTTCAAGTACAACCGTTCAACCAAGACAAAAAAAAGACCACCGGGAAATCCAGGCGGTCCTTCATCCAAAAAACAAAAAAACACGCTAAAGTATCTTGTTGTAAACCTTACAATTTTGGTACTTTGCCAACGTGGTTCTGTTTTTTTATCAAACCTTTGTCTTACACCTTCAATTTGCAGTATTGTCAGACACTACTTAGATAAAAAACAATGGAATTGTGACAGCATTTTCGAAAGCTCCCTAGGTGCGATATCTTGGTAGAATAATAACTATGATATGAACCATAGCTCCATAGGTGCGACACCTAACTAATGCGGAATTTACTGTAATGCAGAAATCTAATCTATTGAACTCAGATCAATAAAATAAGAATGAAATTGAACAATAATAAGGCCTAACTGTGACGGAATTATCAAATAATATTTGGTTGTATGCGGCATTTAAACTCAACGAAGGCGTATGGATTCTTAGTTTATCTGGGGTCTAGTTGATTCCAGAGTATTTTTCATTTTTCCAAAGATCAAGTCGTTTCACCATTTCCTTTTGGGGAAGTCTTTCATTTAGCTTATATATATATTATTCCACGAACCTCAACTCCGTCTTTTTTGCGATTTTTTTAAGTTTTCCATCTCCAGTAATAAGAGTACCTCCCATTTCTTTACTATAATACCATACTGAACTGTCTTAAAAGCTAAGCCCAGAAGATTTCTTTAAAAGATCATTTATTCCTTTAAAATCTTTAACGTCTTCAGTGGTTATGAGTATAATTTTTCCTGAATTAATGAATTCTTGCGTCGTAGCTTTCTGCAAATCATGTAATTCCTCAAATACAAAATCAGTTGTGTATAAATCAAGTCTAAATTAGAAAATTCATTAATCAACTCAATCTTGACTAAGTCAATCAAAATGTTAGCATCATTAATTAGTATTTTCATATCAAAGTGCATGAAAATTTTCCTTGACAGTTTCAAGATTAATGTTTAACAATGCTGATGCTTTACTAAAAGATATGTTTTCTTCGGATAGAGCTCTATACACTAGTCGTAAGTAGCGATCAGTAAATTCGGGAGTTTTAAATCTTGGTTGATCAATCTCTTCTTTAAGACTAGGATTGTCGGTTATTTTTCTATAAAACTGTTTTTGCCGCTCTAGAGTAAATATATTTGCATCAACAAGTCTATATACAATTGCTTGGATACTAATTCCATATTTTTTTTGAGTCGATATAAATTCGGGCAAGGTAATATGATTTCTTTTTCCACCGAATTCTTCTATAACAATGCTCCTTGGCAACAAAAATTCTTCGGCAAATTTGTTACAAATTTTTTCTTTTTCATTAGCTTTACAATCAGGTAAGTTGAGAAGTAGGTGACCTAATTCATGGAGAAGGGTAAATCTTTTTCTTTCAACAGGAAATATACTGTTAACAACTATAACGGGGTATTTACCATTAACAAAACATGCTAAACCATCAAATTTATCTTCTACATCTTCTAGCTCAATTACTTTTATTTCTTTATCTTCTAATAGTTGAATGATATTATGAATTGGATCTAAACCTATGTTCCATTTTTTTCTAAGTTTTAGTACTACTTTTTCGACGTCTCTTAGTGAATTTATTTTATCATTTTTAATAATATTATCGAAGGAATAATCTATGGAAAGAATATCTTCTAGCCATAAATAATTTTCAAGTTTTATTTTAATTAATTCCTTAAGCGACTCTTGTTTTCTAACCGAAAAATTAGATTTTTTTCGAAAATTTACTTCTCCTAACTCAACTTTATAAGATCTAAAGAAGTAATCTACCTTTAAATCAAATAGTTTCGATAGCTTGATAAGCTTTGAGCTATTAGGTATTGAAAGTCCTTTTTCATATTTACTTATCATTTGCTTTGAAACACCAATATTATCAGCTAAATCCTGCTGAGATAAACATTTTAACTTTCTTGCATTCTTGATTCGATAGGCAATTATAGATTCCATTATGTTATTATTAATGTTAGTTGACAAAGATGAAAAATTAAAACAAACTGTCAACCGCCTGGCAGGTTGTTTAGATGATATGCCTCTTTAAAAATGGATTACGAAAAAGCCTTTGCCTGCTAGTTTTGCTGACTGTATTCAACGGATCAACTGGACGCTAGCTGGTTATCAATTACCGCAAATATGCATCTAGGAGCATCAATTGACAGTTCTGGGTTGAAAACTTCAACAATTTTCTTACATTTGCTAGGCAGTCAGTCAAGTATATGAAATTTGATAAAAATATAAGAAACTTCATCTACGGAGAACACAAAGCTCCCATCTCCAATAGCTATATCGATAATTATGATCCAGCAACAGGAGCCATCTACTCAAAGATACCGGACAGCGATCACCGGGATGTAGACAGAGCGGTAAAGGCGGCCCAATTGGCATTCCCACATTGGTCTTCCTTAGGTGTAGACAGAAGGTTTAGGATTTTACTCCGTATCGCAGATATCGTAGAACAAAACTTGGAACAATTTGCGCTCGCAGAATCTATGGATACAGGAAAGCCGCTTTCCCTTGCAAAATCAGTAGATATTCCTCGTGCACATTCCAATATTAGGTTTTTTGCCACGTCTATTTTGCACTTCAGTTCTGAGTCACATCAGATGGAGAAAGAAGCCATCAACTTTACACTCCGCCAACCGCTTGGTGTGGTAGGGTGTATTTCCCCATGGAATTTACCACTTTATCTGTTTACCTGGAAAATTGCTCCCGCCCTAGCCGCTGGCAATACTGTTGTCGCAAAACCGTCAGAACTCACACCGATGACCGCATATCTGTTGTCTGTGGCGTGTATGGAAGCGGGTTTGCCACCTGGCGTCCTAAATATTGTACACGGATATGGCAACAAAACAGGACAGGCCATCGTAGAACACGACGACATCAAAGCCATTTCATTTACAGGTGGAACCAATACCGGAAAAACCATCGCAAGCATTGCTGCACCTAGGTTTAAAAAACTAAGCCTGGAGCTGGGAGGCAAAAACCCCAATATCATTTTTGCAGATTGTGATTTTGATAAAATGATAGCGACTACCGTTCGCTCCTCCTTTGCAAATCAAGGACAAATTTGCCTATGTGGCTCTAGGATATTTGTAGAAAGCCGCCTATACAAAGTATTTAAAGAGGAATTTGTCAAACGAGTGAAAAAGCTAAAAATTGGCAACCCATTAGCAGTGAAAACAGATCAGGGTGCTGTGGTTTCCCGATCACACATGGAAAAAGTATTGAGCTATATAGAATTGGCGAAGAAGGAAGGCGGTATTGTATTATGTGGCGGCGAGCGTGTCATACTCAAAGGAAAGCAAAAAGACGGTTACTACATCTCACCCACTGTAATCGAGGGATTACCGCATGACTGTAGAACCAATCAAGAGGAAATCTTCGGACCTGTAGTGACCATCATGCCATTCAACAAGGAAGAAGAAGCCTTAAAATTTGCGAATAGTACCAAATATGGCCTATCTGCAACCGTTTGGACTAAAGATATTGATCGGGCTCACCGATTATCGGAAAAACTGGAAGCTGGAATTGTCTGGGTCAATACTTGGATGACACGCGATCTGAGAACACCATTTGGTGGTGTAAAGGAATCAGGAGTTGGCAGAGAAGGCGGGTTAGATGCACTTCGATTTTTCACGGAAGCTAAAAATGTTTGTATTCGATTTTAAATTAATAAAATGAAAAATCTATTACCACTTACAGTATTATTTTTAAGTACTTTGATCATTTGGGGATGCAATAAACCAGTCAAACCAGAATTCAAAAAATTGAACAATGTAAAGTTCGGTTCTGTAATGGTCGATAAAGGAGTTGGACTCAACGTATCTGCAGATGCATTACTAAACAATCCGAATGCTTTTGGAGTGACCATTTCCAAACTTGATTTTGAAGTATTTGTCGATGGCACCAAGGTATCTGATATGGTACAAGAAGTATCTGCGGAAATGCCTGCCAATAGCGATTTCACATTACCACTTACATTTAAAGTTCCTCTTGACAAAGCATTTGCTGGGTTTCGACCAACAATTTCGGAAATGATGAAAAATAGAGCGGTGACGATCAAAGTAAAAGGTGATATCTATGTCAAGCCAGCGGGTGTTGAATTTAAACTACCATTTGAATATGAAGACACTTACGATGTACCATTAAAAAACTTTTTGAACTTTCGTGGATAACGGTGTTTAAAAGTAATTCTTTGGCAGAATAATTTCCTACATCATGAAATATAGAAAACTCAAAATTAACGACTTCACAGCCTACGAAGAACTTCGAAAAGAAGCATTAGCAAAAGAACCTCAAGCATTCAGTGCCACGGAAGAAGCAGAAGCAGTTGTTAGAAAACCACGATTTGAGGCAATGTTAAAGAGCCCCTCTAATTTTATCATTGGCGGTTTCCTAGAAAACACATTGGTTGGAATGTCCGGATTCTTTCGATTCGAGGGAAAGAAAGCGCATCACAAAGGAATTATCTGGGGTGTTTATATTCAAGAACAACACCGAAAAATGGGAATCGGTAAAGAAATCGTTGCCAAAACCATCAAGGAGATCTGGAAAGACGAGGCCATTACTCTAGTTCAACTAGGAGTCGGCCTAAATAACTTCCCAGCAATAAATCTCTATGCGAATTTAGGATTTGAGTCTTACGGTGTCGAAAAACGCGCCTTCCTGATCAATGGTGAATACATTGATGAATACTTGATGGCAATGGTACGACCTGGAACGGAAGACAAAGAGTAATTAAATATCAAACCTATTTGTAACTATTCGTTAAAACCTAACCACTATCAAGGTGCGTAGCATCGTCCCTATTGGTAACCAACCCCTAAAACCCAATTCCCATCAAGATGTAGCATCGTCCCAAAAAAGGGAGACCGTCTTTACAACGATCTCCGCGAATCTAAAAACGTAACATCTATCTATTCAGACACTTTTACTACTTTTCCTATTACAAACAATTCATCGTTTTGTACAGATACAAAGTAGAGTCCAGCTGGTAATCTAAGAAGATTCATAGGAATATGATTTATGCCTTCATCCAGATACACCTCTTTCTTTAGAACAAGTTCACCCGATCCATTTTTAACATAGATCATAGATGGCCCTGGCACATTATTAGTCAACTGCAAAGTCACTTCGTTTGTTGTGGGATTGGGATAAATATCCAACCCGTTTCCTTTCATTCCAAAGCTGTTTGTCGTACTGATGGTAAAGTCGAGACGTTTCGTAGGGAAATCCTCATCCAGATAGACACGTTCTCCCTTATGAGGTACAGAGCCCGCATCAAGTCTTACAACATAATCTCCTTGTTGGATTCCATTAAACTCATACCGACCAAGTAGATCTGTTGTTGCCCTTGCAATACGATTGCCATTCAAATCTTCTAATAGAATGCCTAGTCCAGCATACGGTTTTCCAGAACCATTCAGCCCAACAGTAATATTGTTTGATATTACTTTGTTGCTACGGTGCACTATACCGCTAATGTTGAAATTGAATACTCTAATTGTATCACAAGTCTGACAAGAGTCTCCTTGCTGTGTATTTACGTATAAACAAGCCAAATAAGCACCAGGAGAATAGCCATGTTGTACAACTGGTTGATAAGCTAAAGCACCATCTCCAAAATCCCAGAAATAGGAAGAATTGGTCAAATCGTTCGCAGTAAAAACCCCATTCAAATAGGTGAAACTAGCATCACAGTTGACTTGCGGAAGTACTATGATGGTATCACAAGTCTGACAAGTGTCAGAAAGAGTAGAAACCTCTAAGCAAGCGATATAAGTACCTGGAGTATAGGCGTGTTGAATCACAGGTTGGTAGCCATATGTCCCATCGCCAAATCTCCAGTAATAATTCTGTTGTGAGTTGATGACATCTGCCGCAAACAAACCGTTGTTGTAAGTAAATCCAGCATCACAGTTTGTAGGTGGTGGCGTATTTACATAAATCGTATCACAGGTCTGACAAGAGTCTCCTTGTGGCGTTTCTACATATAAACAAGCCAAGTAAGTGCCGACATTGTAAGTATGCTGCAATACAGGCTGATTACTAGTAGTGCCATCACCTAGATCCCAGTAATAATATTGGTTATTTAAATCATTCGCAGTAAATACACCATTGAGATAAGTAAAGCTAGCATCACAAGTTCCTTGTGTTGGAATCACTATCGGAACACAAGTAATACAAGTGTCCAGGTAAGAGGTCCCCGTATTCAAACAAACTAAATGAGTACCTGGAGATAAGTTGATCTGTTGAATAGGTTGGTTGCCATAAGAGTTATAAGTGTTACCATTAAACCAGTAGTAAAATGGATTGTTTAAATCATTAGCAATAAATAAACCATTCGAATGCGTAAAACTCGCATCACACACTCCTGATTGTAACACAGTATCACAAGCAACAGCTAAACATCCATTCGCATCTGTGACGGTCGCACAATAGAATCCAGCAGAAAGTCCGGTAGCTATACTTGAGGTTTGTCCATCAGACCAAACAAAAGTGAATGGTGTTACTCCGCCTGCAACATTAACAGTAGCCGTACCATCACCGCCAGCAGAAGATTCCGGTGTCGTGGTGATACTAGCAGTAAAATTAAGGCATCCACCTACAATGATTGTATCGCAAGTAACACACGAATCACCTAAGGGAGTAATTGTACTTAGACAGACAAGGTAAGTCCCTTGTTGAGAGTTTACAGGCTGAACTGGTAAATTACCTATAGTTCCACCATTACCATAATACCAGTGATAATAAGAATTGTTTTGATCATCAGCGATAAGTACTCCGTTAAATGGTTCATAAGTAAACCCAGCATCACAAGTGGTAGTAGGACACACATTAAGTGTATCAGTATAGTAGCACTGATTGCCCAAAGTGTCTAAAGTATTCAATGTTACCACATAATTACCTGCTGCAGTGTAAGTATATATTGGCGAAGGAAGCGTCGACGAATTCCCATCACCAAAACCCCAAGAATAGGTAGACACTGGTTGTGTATTACCAACCAAATCAAACTGATAGGTGAAATGACTGATAGCCGTTGAGGATATTTCACCATCACACGCCGCTCCAACCGTAATGACCTGACAAGTAGAACAGGTGTCACCACAATTCAACACAGATAAACATACATTCCAGGTTCCCGGTCCAAGATCGTTTGTTGGCTGTACAAGCGTACTTGTAGTGCCATCACCAAAGTCCCAGAAATAGGTCGCAGTACTGGAAACCACATCCGGATAAAAGAAGTCAGCATCATACGTGAAATTCGCATCACAGCCAGCCGTATGAACCACTACTGTAGTTGCATAAACACAAGTCTCATTGTTGGGACCAATAGTGGTCAATTGTATGGCGTAAGTGCCAGGTGCTGAATAAGAGTATACAGGGTTTTGATTGCTTGATGAGTTCCCATCACCAAAATCCCAAAGATAAGTGACAACTGGTGGTCCGGTGTAGGTGAGCGTGGCAGTGTTCCCTGACATTGAAGCATTGATACTACCGCTACATTGACCATTAGCTCCAAATACATCTATTTGATAAACGTAAGAATTATTACTTGAATACGGACAACCGTTATCTGTAGCGAAAACAGTTAGCAAATGGGTGCCAATGTCTGAAGCAGTTGGCGTCCAGCAAAATTGTGCTGTATTAGTCCCTGGTGTACTAGTGAAAACTGCAGCTGGCGGTGCCGTAGCAGTAAGCGTTACCGTATTTCCTTCTACGTCAAACGCTGCAAGGTTAAAGCAGAGCTGAGATCCAGACGGTGTGGAGACAACGAAAGGACCAGTAGTGCCTGAAGCCGTAGCTGTTCCGTTAATCCCTGAAACGATAGGCGCATTGTTGTTATTGTTGGCAACGATGATCTGCATATCTCTTGTCGCTTCTCCAATCTTTACGCCGCTTCTATACTCTTCAACCCTTACACTAATGATACCCACCTGTGCAATGCTTGGGGTGAATATCACTTGTCCTGTATTCGAGTCAATTGTCGTAGGACCAGTTGTATACAATGGGTTTGTCCCTGATAAACCAGGTGAATAATTGACTGGAAAATTAGCATCGTCCAACCCATCTACTAAACTAAACACCAATTGATCACCATCAGGATCTATAACACCATGGTTGTAAATCACTTGTTGACCAATGCCAGTATAAATGACGGGTAGCCCTGTAAACTCAGGAGAATTGTTGTTATATCCTGCAGCTTTAATCTTTGTTTCGATATAGAAATCGTGAATTCCTGGGTTTTGCAGTGTCGTTATTGCATTATTTCTGCAACACAAGCTAAAGCTTAAATTGTAATCAGTACAACTAGAAGAAAGTGTAAGTAGTCCTCGGTAAATATACTCTTCTGCACCAACTAATGAACCTCCAAAACAAGTAGAAGTGTTACCACAAGAGGTAGGTAATATTCGAAACCCAACCTGACTCAAATTAAGGGACGTACTAGGACATCCGTTAGAAGCAACTTGAACAATGGGATTGCTTGGTGCAGAAATTCCTGAGCAATCTCTATAGAATTTTAATGTTACTTCATAGGTGTTGCCAGTAATATGCTCATAAGTTAAGTCGGCTCCCATAGAATGAGACGCAAAACTTGTAGTCGTTCCTAAAAAGAACAATAAGAATACAATTAAATAATTTTTCATTTTAATAATTTTTAGATCAATAA
>ENA-ORXR01000643-ORXR01000643.1-marine-metagenome-genome-assembly--contig:-NODE-643-length-44373-cov-4.065830_pt1 | contig 44373 bp, 42 predicted proteins | sample MGYA00237866_ERZ511479 | MGnify/ENA metagenome assembly ERZ511479
TACATTGAGGAAAAAACGACAGGCAATTTGGCCTCCAAAAAAGCCAAAAACCGGGGAAAATTAAATGGCCTTAATAGAGTTTATTTCGATAGCCTAGAAAAACCCTGGTGTCACAGAAAGTACCCTCTGGATAGAGGGTTATGAACGGGTGTGTGAAATAGCTGCCTCAGTTCCCGATAGCCGTTTGGTCTATCTGGCTGACCGTGAATGTGATCTAACGGCATTGATGCAGCGTGCCGAGCACCTGGAACACCCGGCTGACTGGTTGATCCTGGCCAAAAATAACCGAAATCTGGGAAACAAGGAAAAGCTGTGGGATAAAATAACGAAGCAGAAGCCCGGGAAGTCAATCCACTCCCGGGCAAAGCCCCTCTGGTTTGGCGGCTCCTAACCAATCGGTCGGTCGATTCAGCAGCGGAGGCGATTGAGTTATTAGACTGGTACCTGTGCCGCTGGGAAATAGAAATGTTTTTTGATGTCTTGAAGGTCGGGTGTGAAGTAGAAAAACTTCAGTTAAATCATCGAGACCGGATTGAGAAAGCACTCGCTTTGTACGTGATCGTCACATGGCGAGTGATGAATCTCATGCGTTTAGGGCGTCAATGCCCTGAACTATCTGCGTCACTCATCTTCGATACGCTGGAGTGGAAAGCGGCCTACGGATTAAACCAGCCTTTGCCGGATATTGATCTATATCAATGTGCCTCAACGATAAAAAGCCTACTCTAAATTTGAGCGTTAATTAAACAAATTTCCGTGAGCTCATTGGCAATATATCAGCAATGGCTGAGCTCGAAAGGTTGCTTTGGAAGATGTGGTATTACGCTCTATTCAGTTAAGTATTAATTTTTTAGAACAGTCGCTAAAAGGGATTTATTATGCCAGTAGAAAATCATTTAACAGGTACTATTCACATTGGAAATGGGCATGCGCTTAAAATTAAAGCTGACCTCTGTATTTCAGAGTCAAAAATTATTTGGGAAAGAGATAAAAAAAGCATTGAGTGTGAAGTAAAAAACACAGGATTCAAAGAGAGTGGTGGGTTTTATATTCGTTTTTATACTCAACAAAGGGGTTCTAACCCTAGATTCTTGATGCAACGTTTTGTTCCAAAACTGAAGATGAATGAGACATTCAAATACAGCTTTAATATTATGAAAGTTGCTCATAACTATGAACACAACCTAAATGACGTCGAGAAATTTATCATTAAAGTCGATGAAAGCAACGATGTACATGAATTGAACGAAGCAAATAATTCCGAAGCAATAATCGTTAATACACACCATGTACCAGCACCAGCAGTATTCGATCTTAATGATTATTACCCCATTGATTCAACGGGTGAGCAGTATACAAAAATTAATTTTGATCTAAAGAAATTGAAAGTAATTAAAACTGAAGATTATGGCTTTTGGCCCATACCCGCTGAAGACGAGCCTTTTTTATGGGTATATGGGATACTAATAGATTCTGAGACACTGAGAAACGATAACTACGTCATTAAGTCTAAAAACTACAGTCACGGAAACATTCGTGAACTTGAAAAAGGGGAGTCAGCTGAAATAAAAAGTGATGTAGGGCATATGAGTCTTGATATTACCCCCATACCTATTATTGCTGCTGCCGGACTAGGCATTATTGTCATTGCTTTTGATGAAGACGCTGGCCCTAGTAACCATGCAATGAAGGAAGGTTATCGAGCTGGTGCTGGAAAAATTAATGAAATTATCAAAGAGCTAAAAAGTGTAAAAAAGCTCAAAGAGTTAGCGGCTAAAATTGATATTAATCTAGTAGATTTAGACATAAATATTAGTAAGGTTCTTAAAGAGTCTCAATCAAGAGTCGAAACATCCATTACTAAAGCCGTTACTAATGGAGCTATCCGATTCAGTCTTGAACATATAGTTTCGGATACTATTCTTGCTGCTGGAGCGCTTGTTGATAGCGATGACAATATCGGAAGCTTTGCAAAATTCACTACCTATAAAAGCATTAAAAAGGCGAAAGTTAAGGATTTTACAGAAAATCTTAAAGGGGATGGTGCTCACTATCGAATAACCGGTTCAATCACTGCTCAACCGCCTGAAAATTACTATAAAAGCTTCAAAAATCAATTAAGGTTTGGAGATATTATACTGTTTTCAAGTGAGGCAGGTGTCAGCGATCTTATTCAGATTCCCACCGACAGTAAGTGGTCGCACATTGGAATTGTCTATAAAGAAGCTACAGAAAATCACGATGTAATGCTCTTAGAATCTATGCCTTCACGTGGCGTTGTGCTAACTGAACTTGGAAGCAAGGTAGAGAGCTATGATGGAGATATTTCATTCAGGCATCTCAACGTTACCAGAACAGACAACATGAAAAGGGCATTAGCAAATCTATACCGGGAGCTTAGAGGGAGAGATTACGAGTCTAGCCCTAAAGAGTTAGTCAATGCGGGCATAGACACGTTCGATAAGCAAGGTGGCCCAACGTTAAATAGTGAAAATTTATCAAAAGTGTTTTGCAGCGAACTAGTTGCAAAAGCGTATCAACGCATGCAATTACTCTCAAGTGCCAATCCTCTTTACCCTTCGAACGAATTTACGCCTAAGGATTTCTCAGCAGAAGGGGAAATCGATTTGCTTCAGGGAGAGCTTCTTAAAGAGTTAATTATAAAAAAATAGTATTTTGATAGAAATCAGGTGGCCTTGATCCAACAGACACCGGCTCACATGGGTGTCTGTTAGATTCTAGCTAAACTGAAAAGGCTCAGTCCCCAATTGGGTATTAGAAAAGATAGAGTCTGGGATAAACGTGGAAAAGTGACTATTCTTGATCTAAATCAAAACACTGATTCGGCTCTCCGTTTATTCTGAAGCTGTCTCAGAATAAACTTACAAGGAATAAATATGTTTGGAGAAATGCATGATTTACATCACGAGTTTCCAGAATACAACGAAAAAATTCATGATTTAAAAATCAAAGGCGGTCACTTTAGAAAGTTGTTTGATGAATACGATGAGTTAGCACACGAAATGGTGCGTATTCAGCAGCAAATTGAAACGCCTTCAGACGAGGTTGTCGAAACCTTAAAAGTGAAAAGGCTACGTCTGAAAGATGAACTCTATTCTTTACTCAAAGCAGGTTAAACCAGGCTTTTAGGTAGTCACTAGATGTATTTTATCTTGCTCTGATCGATAGCATTAAAGCCTACAAAGCAGCGTTGGAAGGTCTCCTAAAAGCACACCCTGGCTGTCATAGCTCTAACGTTTGCAAGTAAGTGGACTCCATTCCTAGAGGAAAGAAACAATCATGAAAGCTGTTGTTGCTGCAAAATATGGAGCTCCAGAGGTTCTAAGAATAATCGAAATTGAGAAGCCCTGCCCCAAGGATGGCGAAATTCTGATACAAATACATGCTACGGTTGTGGGCGCTTCTGATAGTAGCTTTCGTCAAGGTAAACCCTTTATTGCACGTCTATTTAGTGGCCTATTAAAGCCCAAATATGTCTTAGGTGATTTGTTTGCAGGTGAGGTTGTAGCTCTCGGTGAAGATGTCAGACGGTTCAAAGTAGGCGACTCGGTTTTTGGCGCATCGCTCAATAATTTTAGCACCAATGCTGAATACAAATGTATCCCTGAAGATGGCATATTGGCCATCAAACCAACTAACTTTAGCTTCGCAGAAAGTGTCGGTCTTTGTGAGGCAGTTACTGCACTAATCTTTTTGCAAGATACAGCTCAGATACAGCCTGGGCAAAAGGTTTTAATTAACGGCGCATCTGGTTCAGTGGGTAGCTATGGCGTGCAGATCTGTAAGCATTTAGAGGCAGATGTAACAGGCGTTTGCAGTGGTGGCAATATTGAAATGGTGCGGGCATTGGGCGCTGATCACTGCATCAATTACAAACAAAAAGATTTTACAAAATCGGTTGGCGACTACGATGTGATTTTCGATGCAGTTGGCAAAAGTTCGTATACTGCGTGCAAAGGTGCGTTGTCAGCAACTGGGTGCTATCTTTCTACCGCGCCGTCACTGAGTGTCATTTTGAATATGCTACTGACTTGGAAGAGCCGAGGCAAGAAAGCTGCGTTTGTAGCGGCCGGATTGAAACAGAAGAGTCAACATTTACAAACGCTGGCAAAGCTGGCTCAGGATGGAGTGATTCAACCTGTGATTGACCGCAGCTATGCATTAGCCGATATCGTGGAGGCGCATCGTTATGTAGATACGGGCCGTAAGAAAGGGAATGTTGTTATAACGATTACTTAAGCATTGCTATTCAAACTGCGCAGACCTTGTATGATTAAAAATACCGACTCCAACGAACCGCAATACTCGTCGGGATATGCCCAAACTCCGATCTCAGTGTACCTTGTTGATTCCGACCTTTCCCAACGCCCGTTTGTAGTGAAAACAATAAGTCGGACTCGTCACTTAATGAATACTTCAAGCCTAGCTGATGTAGGAAGGAATACTCCTTATCCCCAGTGTCGCTACTAAGCTGGCTAGTCAGAAGCGCATAGCTGCCACTCAATAGTGGAGATAGTTCTTTTTGTAACGACACACCTACCACGTTGCGTGATAAATGAGGCTGCAAGCCGCGATTTAACAACCATCCGTTTTGCGCGTCACTCAGTCCGTTGACGTTACTGCTTCCAAAATGGTTGTAGTAAAGCTCGGTAATTAGCAGTATCTCGTTGGCAAATTTATAATCCGCTCCGGCGATTATGAATAAACCCTTGTCATCAATAAGCGGCAAGTCATGATGGGTAGCTTCGAGGCGCAATCCGATACTGTTCTTCTCACCTTCAATGGATGCACCAAATACCGGATCACCACTTACGTCACCTGCCAATAAAGACAGCTCTGTCTGTTCACCCACCAATCGGCGATAATGTATAACTGCACTGTTTTTGGTCGCTGCGATGTCATCATCAGGGGATAAGACATAAGCGACGGTCAAGGAAGAAAAAGGAGATGGAAACCAGTCGAGCGTAAGCGCATCAATACCCGGTTTATATTCAGTGTCCAGATCGGTTGGCGCAAAAGCACCAAACACATTCATCGGCTGCCATAACCGACCAACACCCCAATCAACCGCTTGTCTGCCAGCTGTCAGAGAAAATTTGTCGGCACTGTATTTGAAGGTAGCCCGATCAATTTCAGCACCGATGTAAGTTGAGCTATCTGTATCACTATCCTCAACCCAATCTGATGACAGTGTTTTATAACGAAAAAAGTCACTGGAGTGAAGACCAACCGGAAAAACCCCCTGATAGTGTTGACGGGAGGTTTTAAGATGAACTGACCACGCTCTTTTGTCCTGACCTCCATTTAGCATGAGGCGAAGACTTTCCTGATCAGTAGTAATCCAGTCTTCACCCGGTAGGGCTACGTCGCCACTTTGCGGGTGCGCAATACTACTGGAAACGGAAACTCGCCCACTAAAGTCATAGGCTTGTGATGGGTTAATAGCCAACAGCAAAAGTAAAATCGCCGTTGAATTAAGCGTTGGATTGAGTTTGACTTTGTTCATGTGACAAGCTCCTTTGCTGGCCATTTATCACTTTCTACCTTGCCATCTCGCAGTGTGATAATGCGTTCGGCACGCTCCATCACGCGAACGTCATGCGTTGAAAATAGGAAGGTAGTTTTTTCCTCTTGTGATAAACGGTGCATTATGTCTAGTAATGCCGTGGCATTTTCTGAATCCAAATTAGCAGTCGGCTCATCAGCCAGAACTATGCGCGGGCCAGCGGCCAGGGCGCGTGCTACTGCAACTCGTTGTTGCTGCCCACCACTCAAGGCGGAGGGGCGACGCTGCTGCATGGCGTTATTTAGACCGACCAGGTTTAAATAATGCTCGGCACGTTCGCGGCTTTGATTTTTATCCCGACCTTGCAGGATCATCACTAGCTCAACGTTCTCCACGGCATTAAGTACCGGAACCAAATTGTAAGCCTGAAAAATAAACCCAAGTTTGAACAAACGGAAGTCTGCAAGCTGGCTGTCTTTCAAGGCTGTTATTTCGGTTTCATTAATTAAGATCTGACCGTCACTCGGTAAGTCCAGCCCACCTATGATGTTCAGCAAAGTGGTTTTGCCGGATCCAGAAGGTCCAACCAGCGCAGCAAATTCGCCCTCGTTAACCGTGAGGTTGATATTATCCAGTGCACGTACCGTAATCTCACCTTGCTGGAAAGATTTACCGATATTATTCAATTCTAATAGCGACATAGCCTCTTCCTTTTGCATACAGTGTTGATGGTATTTATCATGTCCGTAGGGCCTCTACTGGTGTGACTCTGGCGGCTTTAATGGCAGGGTAAATACCGGTTATTAGGGTAGTAACAAAGACCAGTAGGGTGATCTGTATGACACGGGCCATTGAAAGTTCGCTATAAATGACGGGATCTATAAAAGTCCCCATCAGTTGTGTCCCCTCACCAACTAAGGAGGCCATATTGAGCCCATAGTTGGCAAACCAGGCATGGGTTGCCAGTCCGAAAATCCACCCAACCAGCACTGCCAGCAAGCTAAGTAAAGTGGTTTCATAGAACACGAGAATAAGCAAGTGGCGGCGATTCATACCTAAGGCTCGTAAGAGGCCAAACTCTCGGGTACGTTCCAGTACACTCATCAAAACAGTATTCAGAATACCGAAGACAACCATCACCAAAATCACTAACAAGAATATGTAATTCCCTGCATCATCAATGGCAATAAACTGCATCAATTGAGGCATCATTTCCTGCCAGCTTAATACGGTGATATTGTCGTTATTAATTGCCGACTCAGCCTGTTTTTTTAAGGCTGTCATCTGATGTTGATCGTCTAAAAACACAGCAAAATGAGTGACTGGCTGTAAGCTCAGGTCGGCACCTTCGCCAGCAAGGAAAAGTCGGGCTAGTGACAAATCACTTAAGATCAAGAAGTCATCCATTTCATCTATGCTGGAGTCAAAGATACCCCGCACTCGGCCTAACTGAGCTTGCGAGTCTCCACCTTGGCTACCTGCCATCAGTACCACTTTGCCACCGATATCAACTTTAAGCTTACGTGCCATGCCGTCACCGACCAGAATACCGCGGTGGTCGTCTGCCCCAATCCATTCTCCTTCGACTATGCGAGGTTTCAACATCTTGCCCCATTGATCGGTCAAAGTATTGATGCCACTCAAGGCTGCCCCAACTGAATTATTAGCCGTTGTTGCTAAAATTTGTAGTGAAATGCGAGGCTCGATGCTGCCGGATAACCCCGTTGCTTTGAGTATCTCCACGACCTGTTGTCCATTTTCAATGTACTTATGGTTGGCTGGTGCGGCGGCGTAATCAGCGTCCTGTATAGTGATGTGGCCATCACCCATATTGATTGCATTGCGAATCATAGAGTTATGACTGCCATCGTTAAGTCCAATCGTTAGCACGGCCAAAGCAAAGCCAAAGGCGATAGAACTGAGTGTGATCAAGGTGCGGCGGCGCTGCCGCCAGAGGTTACGCCACGCCATCATTAATAACATGCGTAATGGTAATTCTTTGTGTCGTCGGTGTAGTTGCGGTTGATTCATCGCATCACCTCTACAGGTTTTAGACGGGTCATTCTCCATGAGGGAATGAATCCGGTTAAGAGCGTAATCACTAGCATTAATGCGCAAGCACTGAGTACCTGAGAAGGCCCTAATAGCAGACTCATAACAGGCTCAATGGCTACGCCAGCCCAGTCGAAGCCATCCGGCATGGAACTGCTTAAGTCAATGCCACCATCGCTGGCTAACCAGCTAAAAATACCCAGTGCAATCAAAGTGCCAACGACCGCTGAAATCAACGCCAGAAATAATGACTCCAGCAATACCATCAACATCAACCAATAGCCCTTCATTCCGATAGATAGCAGAATGCCAAATTCATGGTTGCGTTCGTGGATTGACATGAGTTGAGTGTTCAGCAAACCTAACGAGGCCAGCGCGATAATGATTGCACCGATCACTAGCAGCATGGAGCCACTCATGTCCAACATGTCTGATACCGCAGGTGCCAGCTGTCGCCAGTTGCGGACTAACACAGCGCCACCGATCTCATCTAATGGGGTAACCTGAGTTAGCATTTGTACCTTAGTTTCTAGTGCTGCTTGGACTTTTGGTAACTGATTAATATCATTCAAGCTAATTGCCATTTCATGAAAGCCGTCTTCCAGATAAAGCAATTGCTGCCATGCTTCGACCGACATCAGCACACCCATGCGATCAAAATTGGGTTCGAAGGGTTTTAGGATAGCTGCGATCTGAAATAAGCCATTGCCAATACTGCCATCAACCGCTTGCGTTACCAGTACCAGTTCATCTCCTGGCGTTAGCTGCATATTCTTAGCCAGCTGCGCACCAATTACGACCCGATAAATTGGGTAGTCGGATGGGTTGTTCTCAACGCTGGAAAAATCAATATTACCCTGTTGCGCATGTTTGAGTAGGCGGGTGACCAGAAGCTCTCGATGGGGATCGATTCCCTTTATCATCACGCCATTGGAGGTTTGGCGAGCGCTGGCCAACCCTGAAGCATAGAGGCGCGGCGCAACTTGGATGCCAGTGAAGTCATTTTCAATTTGCGTGAGATAATCCCAAGGCAGGGTAGCGTAGATGTCTTGATCTCGGGTAAAGGCTTGCCGATGCATTTGCACATGGCCCGTTGATATTTCCGTGGTTGCATCAACCATTTGCCTAAACATGCCTTCCATCAAGGCAGAATATAGAATGACGGCCACCAAGCTGCCCGCAATCGCAGAAATGGTTAAAACGCTGCGGATAGGGTTACGCCAGATATTGCGCCAAGCCATAAAGAGCAGCATTTTGAATCGAGTCGCCATAACTAACGATTACTCCGCAAACGTTGCAGAGAGAAGAAAGACGTCGCTAGCGGAATATCGAATTCAATATTTTCATAGGTCACCACCGTGCTTTCGGTAGGTTTGTCATGAGGTTGTAGAATCATCCTCATCGGTACAATGCGACTACCAATTTTGCGTGGCTGATCCATCGTCATAGTTCGGACTAACTTGCCAGATTCATCAAAATACTGACTGACGTAAGGTACTAGAGATTCCTGTTCAATCTGCGTAACCACTTTACCCCAGACGACCGCTGCATTGGGCTTTGGGATTGAAGTTATTTCGTAGATCAGTTTTCCATTGCGATCACCTTCAAAACTGATACTCGAGAGGTAGTCTTCGGAATAGGTGTTCTCTTTTACCAAGTCATCATTTGTGAAATGACTCCCCATCCAAGAGCCAGACATCATGCTGGACGGCACTTTGGTGACACGGTTGATTTTTGGCAGGTAGTTCCAGATATTCTGTTTCACTTTTAGCGTTGCAATACCTTTATCTTTAATGGGTTTGCGGATGCTGATAAGTGAGTAGTCTTTACCATGAGACCACGTTTCCATACTCATGTTACGTTGATAACGTTGGGTTTTAACCGACATTGACATCATGGAGTGAGAAGTTGAGCCACGCCATAGCTCATCGATGTGACGTATCAGCTCATCGACCTCCATAGCTTGTGTAGAAACTGAAGTGATTGAGGCGATAGACAATAATAGACCAGATAGTAGGTTACGGAATCCTTTATGCCTTGTCTGCTTATCGATTGATATGTGTGCTTTCATTGTTAATACTCCTGATATACCAACCAAAATGGTTATCCAAAGAACCCACGCTACTACTCTCCCATAACTCAGCTTGTTCTAAACTGATTTAGATCAAGACTTTGTTCAGTTCATCATAGCAATCTCTAGTCCTTATATTGGCAGCTTAGCTCAAGATAAGGGCTTGAAATGCATTTTCTTGATTAAGGTCAAGGTGATTAGTGCTCCATTGGCTGATAATACATTTATGTATCTAGTGAAGGATCCTCTAGTTAGATCAACTTTAGGCCTTGGCTAATGCAGCGTTTATCTTTTAGAACTGGGAATCTGTGATTTCCCAGCATTGAAAATATTGGAGAAAATACAATGAAAACGACTACGAATAAAATGAAACACACTTATTTAATTACAGCCATAGTGGCTGCAACCATTTCTATAGCGGGTTGCTCGACGGCTGTTGGTCCTAATGAAGGTAGTGGGACAGTTGTTGGTGGAATTTTAGGTGGTATTGCTGGTAATGAAATTGGAGGAGGTAGTGGCAGAAAAGCGGCTACTATCATTGGTACCCTTATCGGCGCACGCATAGGAGGAAATATTGGTAGGGTAATGGACGATAATGATCGTTTAAGAGTAGTGCGCTCACTTGAAACAGCTAACACGGGTGTAGCAACAAGCTGGGTAAACCCAGATACAAATAATCGTTACACTGTAACACCTACTAAAACCTATACAGCCAACACTGGCCCTTGCCGTGAGTATATCGTTAATGCCGTTATTGGTGGTAGACCGGAAAAGGTTTATGGAAAAGCTTGTCGCCAAGCTGATGGTAGTTGGAGAGTGCAAGGCTAATCAGTGCTTTGCTTACAGTTGACTTTAGCAATTAGTTTACACTCCAATCGGACTAACCGTGTTGGTTATTTCGTCATTCTAAAGCAGGAGAAGTCTTAAGGTTAATGTCTGATGTAGCCAAACATGTCGAACTAGTTAGACGTATTAACACTTTGCTCAACAAGCGGATTGAATAAGTTAGGAGGTTCTTAGTATGAAGAGAATCTTACGGCGATGGCTAAAATTTTTGTTAACTGCGGTCATTATTCTTAGCATCGCTGGATTTTTTGCTCGCGATGCTATATTGGGCACACCCGTTCAAACATACTCAGTCATCGAAACTGACTTACGCCAGACGATCGTCGCTAGTGGCCGTGTCGCTTGGCCACAGCGCGTGTCTGTGGCGGCTGAAATGACTGGGCGGGTTAAGCGTATTCCTGTAAAAGAAGGCCAGCAAGTGGCACGTGGGCAGCTGTTAATCCTGTTTGAAGATGACGCTGAGCGAGCCAGCCTTGCTCAAGCGACTGCGACGGTGGAAATGGTTAAAGCCAAGCTTCGCCAACAGCGTGAAGTAAACCTACCTGTTGCACAAGAAAATTTGCGTCAGGCTCAGGCTGATGATGAGCAAGCCCGCCAACAAATGGCTCGCCTTAGTAGGCTTTACCAGCAAAATTACCTCAGCCGCGCTGAGCTGGATCTTGCGCAACGCAATCTAAGTGTCGCTAGCAGCAAGCTGGAGGCAGCTAAACGAAAAGTGATAGCAAATCAAAGGAGTGGCAGTAGTGCCTCACTGATTTTAAAGGAGCTCGATCAGGCACGTGCTGCGCTAAGGTTAGCGCAAGTTAAGTCAGAGAAAACCAAGATTCTTGCCATCGCTAGTGGCACATTGATCAGCCGTAGTATTGAACCGGGGGATATGGCCACCATCGGCAAAGCGCTTATGGTATTGGCAGTGGAAGGCGACACGTTAATTGAAGTGCAAGTCGATGAAAAAAATCTCGCTAAGCTGAGAAGGGGGCAAATGGCACTGTGCTCAGCAGATGCCTTTCCACAGCAGCGTTTTAATGCTGAAATCGTTTATATTAACCCTAGTGTGGACGCGACCCGCGGTGCAGTGGCGGTGAAATTACGAGTCAGCAAACCACCCACCTATTTGCGTCAAGATATGACGATTTCCGTTGATATAGAAACGGCTAAAAAGAATCAGGTGCTGGTTGTCCCTAGAGGGGCGCTCCGCGATCGAGGCAGCAATATGCCATGGGTATTAGTGGTTCGTAATCAGCGTGCTGTCCGTCAGGACGTTACCCTCGGCCTACTGGGTGATGACAACGTTGAAATATTAACTGGTCTCAAAGTGGACGAGCGCGTAATCCCTGCTAATTTGGCGCTAATAAAGGTCAATCAGCGAGTGCGGTTGTTACAGCCATGAACAGCTCATTATTACCTTTCGAGTTGATCCTAGCGCTGCGGTTTATGCGCGAGGCAAAGATGCAAACCTTGCTCATCATGTTAGGGGTGGCCCTCGGCGTATCTGTCATTGTTTTTATCTCTGCTTTAATTGGCGGTCTGCAAAATAACCTATTTGACCGTACCTTAGACTTTCAAGCACAGGTTGTTGTGTTACCTCCTAAAAACTCTTCCCGCTCATTGCGTCAGCCAGATGTTGATGGCGTCATGCTAGCCAAGCTCGTACAGCCACGGGCGCAACGCTTGCAATCTGTCGATCAATGGCAAAAGGTACAGAAGTATATGATGGATCTGGACGGCATTAATGTTGTCGCCTTGTTGGCCTCAGGTACAGGGCTGATCGTTCGGGGTGAAGCAAGCAAAGCCATTGCTTTGGTTGGTGTGGAGACTGACAGTTATTTGAAACTCATTGCACTCGAAAGCAAAATTATTTCAGGAACGGCCACACTCACCAGTACAGATATCGTGGTTGGGATGGATCTGGCGAAAGACTTAGGTGTATGGACGGGCGATAAACTCAATTTGCAAACGGCCTCTGGTGGCACGGCACTGTTAAATATTCAGGGTATATTTGATTTTGGGAATAGTGGGGCGAACTTGCGCACTGTCTATGTGGCATTACGAACCGCACAGAGCCTACTGGGTTTGCCGGGTGGAGTAACAAGTGTTGAAGCCAATCTGGATGAGCCGTTTGATGCAGAAAACGTCGCACAGATCATTCAAGCACAAACAGGGCTGAAAGTGGATAGCTGGATCAGCACCAATGCCGAGTTTTTCAGCGCGTTGGAGGCCCAATCCATGTCCAATAATGTCATCCGCTTTTTTGTCGCGTTAACTGCTGCTTTGGGTATTGCTAGTGTCCTAGTGGTATCGGTGGTGCAAAAGTCAAAAGCGATCGGTATTTTACGCGCCACTGGAACCTCGCAGGCGCAAATTCTACGTTTATTTTTGCTGCAAGGCGCTTTAACCGGACTGATTGGCTCACTGTTGGGTGCTTTGTTTGGATGGCTGTTTTTAGCGATCTGGAGAAGCTTGGCGGTTAATGACGATGGTACGCAACTGTTTCAAATTGACTTTGAGCCGATGTTGTTCGTCTACGCGGCAGTTGGAGCAACTCTGGTCGGAATACTGGCGGCTTTGTTCCCAGCACTGAAAGCGGCACGACTTGACCCCGCGGTGGCGATTAGTGGCTGACACCAATAATATTACGCTGCAGCTTAAAGCAATCCGCAAAAGTTATAATGTCGGCTTACCCAATGAGGTTGAAGTATTGCATGGCATAGATTTAACCCTAAAGCATGGCGAGTTTGTCGCCTTAATTGGTCATTCCGGATCAGGGAAAAGAACGCTACTCAATCAGATTGGTTTGTTGGATAAACCCACCTCTGGTGAGATGTTTATCACCGGGCAAGCTACCTCCAAATTGAATGATAGTGAACGCACTCAGCTACGCGCCAAGGCCATTGGCTTTGTGTTTCAATCTCACCATTTGCTACCTGAGTTCACCGCGATTGAAAATGTTATGTTGCCTTTGCTCGCCGCTCGCGGGCGACCTGATGCTGCGATGCGCTTACGTGCTGCAGAATTGATTGAGCAAGTAGGGCTGTCCCACGTGGCGGATCATATGAGTAATAACTTATCGGGTGGGGAGCAGCAGCGTGTTGCCATCGCTCGTGCTTTGGTCATGCAACCGGCCTTGATGCTGGCGGATGAACCGACTGGCAACCTTGATACTAAGTCTGCTGGTAAGGTGTTTGATTTGCTGCGAGAGGTTAATAAGTCGAGTGGCACTAGTTTTTTGATTGTGACTCATGATCCGCAGCTAGCCCAGCGTTGTGATCGCATTATTGATTTGTTAGATGGCAGAATAGATACGGATAGAGAGAATATCGTGGTGTAAGTGAGGTAGGTACTTATAAGCACTCTCTATTCAGTATCAACGGATTTTGATTGCGGCTCTAAACAGTTAAATTGTACCCATAGCAAATAACCGATCGGTACAGGAGCGCATCATGAGATTTCAATTTCCAATTTCAGCGATGACGCTGGCATTCAAAGCTGGATACAGCTACCACTATTGTCTACATAAACTTGCAAATCCTGATATGCCATCTCTCTCCCTTTATAAATTAACCATGAGAGTATTTTCTCAAATCAGTACTTATCAAAAATTGATTTAGATCAAGAATGATCCTGGTTTACCGATAATCATTTAGAGAATGAGGCACTCTTACGGTTTGGTTGCCAATACAGATAAAGGATCTATTATGAAATATTTTTTTCGCATGGCTTACACAGCTGCACTCATCATGTTCAGTGCTGCGCCACTCCAAGCAACAGTGTCTATGTATGCAGAATACTACGTCCCTTTTCAGCCTATTCAGAGACAGCACGTTTGTCTGAGCAAACAGATTATGGAAGCTGAAATTGGAATTCCTCTTGCCAGTGTTCTGCTAGGTACTTTTGCTGAAACGAAGACACTGCACCAAGCGATAAGCATGGCCGATCGCTATGAGAATATAAATCTATTGGCAAATAAGAAGGCGTTGATCAGACCCGTGCTGACTTTTGATCGATATCGAAATGGAGTTTTTGATTATTCATTCACCTTGGATATGGCTCCGCTAAATACATTAAATGGTATGACTTCTGCCGGACGACAACGGACGCTTAATGTCGCTAAGCTTGCAGTGATAGCGACTGTAAAAACAGCTGAGCTTGTGCATGGGAAACACAAGTTTCGAGTGTGGATGAAGTTCAATAACTTACCGTCGAGGGTGGGTCTAAGCGGGGCTACGGTGAATTCGGGTGGTAGCGACTGGCCTACTTGGCCTTACACATCAGGCAGCCCGGTATATAAACGTTATTTTGTTGAAATGATTGATACTGATTGTCGCAAGCATTAATTACGTTGAACATGATTCAAGTCAATATGGTTGGGCAAACTGAAATTTAGAATGTGGTATTAGGAATAATAAAATGCCTGAAGCGGTGGGTTTTAGGAGCGCATCATTATGAAAATTCAAATCAACACAGATAACAATGTCTCGATACAGGGTACTTTGGCTCAAAGAATCGAAGATATTGTGAGACTCGATTTAAGCCGCTTCAGTGATCAGATTACACGGATTGAAGTGCACTTAAGTGATGAGAACAGTTTGGCCAAGACGGGTACATTGGACAAGCGCTGTTTGCTTGAGGCTAGGCCCGCAGGGGAGCAGCCGATTGCTATCAGTTATCAGGCAGAAACGACCCAGGAAGCCGTTATCGGTGCTACACGAAAAATGGTTTCTTTGTTAGAGAATGCATTGCTTCTGCGTGGCAAATGGCAACAGTAATCCCTTTAGGTAAAATCGTCTATTTTCCACTTGCTCTAAGGCCATACGAGTAATTGGGCAAATTGCCCACCAATCCTCGCACTAATTATTTTTCGACGATACGGAAAATAATGTAAATAGCACAGATAAAGCCTATCGAACTGATCATGCTTAAATCAAGATTTGCACCAGCTAGCACAAAAAAGATCACCATAAATGGCCACTCTATATCTTCAATCGCATGTAATGGCTGCTCATGATGCTTGGCGATATTACCAACCACCACGCCTGGTACCATGGATGCAATCAAGAATGAAAATCCTAGCCATATCGCTAATAATTTCAAATTGATTCGAAAAAACCTGGGGGAATGATAGTTAGAGTTTATCCGAACACAAACTATTAACACTTGATGTGCATCAAGCTCTGACGGCGATTTCTATGTAAGTATGAATGCGCTTACAGCAATTGTGCTGGATGAGTGAGGTATTAAAGTGGATATGCTACGTATTGTCATATCCTTTAAGTAACAGATTTCTGGAAAAACTACGGAAAAATAGAGGTTTAGTTGAATGGAAGCTTCAATGTATCAAAATATCATAGTCGCGGTTGACCCATATACACCTGCTAAGGTGGATCATGCTATTGCTATCGCAAACGGACTTAAAAGTGAAGACGGGCAGATTACACTAGTGAGTGTCATTGCATCCATTCCTCCCTACGTTTTAGAGCACCTGCCAGCAGGGCAGATGGAACTTAACCGACGGGAAGTTGAATCCCAACTAAAAGAATATACTAGCTTGAACAATCATATGCAGACCTTGGCTATTTCCAGTACAGCCTCCGCAGGAGCAGCATTGGTGAAGCTATCTGATGAAAAGAAGGCCGATCTAATAGTGATCGCGTCGCACCGGCCAGGCCTTAAGGATTATTTTTTAGGTTCAACAGCTGGTCGAGTAGTACGTTACTCTCCTTGTGCAGTGCATGTAATTCGTTAATCTGGTTTATGCTGTGTTTTCCTTTGGTTGCTTTAAAACACTGTCTGGATGGCATGATGGAAGCTTTTAACAATGGCCAGTGATAATTCTGAAAAAAAGCTGTCTAAAAATTCAGGGTCTGTAGATTGGTATCAAATGGATAACGATTTAACTGCCCGGAAACTGGCTGTGGACTTTACAACAGGCCTTAGCCAAGAAGAGGCAAAGCAACGACTTGACCGTAACGGTCTAAACGAAATTTCACAAGGGAATGAACGTAGTCTGTTTGCATTGCTATTGGCGCAATTTAGCGATTTTATGATTCTCGTGTTAATCGCTGCAGCGGTGATTTCTGGCTATGTGGGTGAGCCAATAGATGCACTTGTGATTATGGTGATTGTGGTTCTCAATGCCGTCATTGGTTTTGTGCAAGATTATCGCGCCGAAAAAGCGTTGGAAGCCTTACGTGAAATGGCAGCCAGCCATGCACTAGTTCGCAGAAATCGTGAGTATATCGAAGTCCCCGCCAGCGAGATAGTACCCGGTGATATCGTACTACTCGAAGCAGGCAACATTATTCCGGCTGACCTCAGGCTGGTGGAAGCGGCTGACCTACAAGTCAATGAAGCGGCACTGACGGGCGAGTCCTTAACCGTCGAAAAACTAACGACTGCTATTCAAGAAAAAACACATGCTCTGGGTGAGCGCAGCAATATGGCCTTTAAAGGTTGTGTGGTTAGCAATGGTCGGGGTAAAGGCATTTGCATCGCAACCGGAATGGATACCGAGTTCGGTAAGGTGGCTGCGCTGTTGGATAACGATGGTGATAACAAGACACCACTGCAACGCCGGCTGGGCAGTTTTGGTAAACGACTTTCTATCATCATTTTGGTGGTTTGTGCGGTTATCTTTGGCATTGGTTTGTTACGTGGGGAAGATCCTGCGTTGATGTTTCTGACGGCTGTCAGTCTGGCGGTAGCCGCAATTCCCGAGGCGCTTCCTGCTATTGTCACTGTCTCGTTGGCCTTGGGTGCCAAACGCATGATTCGGTTCAATGCGCTTATCCGACGTTTGCCTGCTGTTGAAGCATTAGGGTCGGTCACCTATATCTGTACCGACAAAACTGGCACTCTCACGCAGAACCGCATGGCCTTCGAATCCGTCTATGCGGGTGGGGTTTGGCATCAATCGCTCCAGCACGGCACAGCCTATTGGGACACATTCGGCCAGGCGTTGGCATTGAATAATGATATTCAGCTAGATGCACAAGGTCATTTATTAGGCGAACCCACTGAAAAGGCTTTGTACGAAGTCGCTATTGAGGCTGGGTATAATAAAGCCGAACTGGAAGTAACGATGCAGCGAACTGGCGAAATTGCTTTTTCTTCAGAGCGTAAATGTATGACGACCATTCATACGAATGACGACAAAATGATTAGCTTTAGCAAAGGAGCTCCAGAAGCGCTTGTTAAGCGTTGTGACACACAGTTATCAATCGATGGCATAGCCACGTCATTAGACCAACAGTCCATTGAGCAAGCCGCTCAGGATCTGGCAGGGAAAGGCTATCGTGTATTGGCGCTGGCTTATAGGCATTGGGATGAGCTACCTGAGGATAGCCCAGATGATTTTGTTGAAAGTAAACTCTGTTTGCTCGGCTTGATTGCACTGATAGATCCACCCCGTCCCAATGTACAGGAGGCGGTGAAACAGTGTCGTGATGCGGGTATTACACCCGTTATGATCACGGGTGACCATCCAGCGACAGCTCTGGCTATTGCTCAACGACTCGGTATTGCAGGAGAAACCGATAAGGTCATCAGCGGGGAAGATTTAGATGCCCAGTCAGATGATGTACTAAAAGCGTCCGTATTGGGCACAGTCGTATACGCACGGGTTAATCCAGAGCAAAAGATACGCATCGTTGAAGCACTGCAATCACACCAACAGTTTGTGGCAATGACTGGGGACGGAGTTAATGATGCACCTGCGCTTAAGCGCGCTGATGTGGGCGTTGCCATGGGGAAAATTGGCACAGAAGTAGCGCGTGAAGCTTCTCAGCTGGTGTTACTGGATGATGAATTTAAGACGATCGTTGTGGCGGTTAAAGAAGGTAGGCGCATCTTTGATAATATACGCAAATTCATCAAGTACACGATGACCAGTAATACAGGCGAGATCCTGACGTTGCTATTGGCTCCGTTTTTAGGGATGCCTATGCCTTTGCTGCCCATCCATATTTTATGGATCAATCTGGTTACTGATGGATTGCCTGGACTGGCGCTTTCTCTGGAGCCGGCTGAAAATAATGTTATGAAGCGCGCGCCCAGACCTTATACAGAGAGTATTTTTGCTCACGGCATGTGGCAACACATGCTTTGGGTGGGTTTGCTGATTGCTTTGTTATCTCTATCCTCACTAGCTTGGGCGAATACACAGGGTTCTGAGCACTGGCAAACTATGGTGTTTACTACACTGACCTTTAGCCAATTGGTACATGTCATGGTCATTCGTTCTGATAAAGCCTCTTTGTTTTCCATTGGCTTTACATCTAATCCCGTCTTGCTGATCACCATTGTCTTGACTATTGGCTTGCAACTGATTGTCATCTACATGCCGCCTTTACAGGCTATATTTCAAACTCAACCGCTAACAGTTCAAGAGCTGGGCGTTTGTGTTGCACTATCTTCCGCCGTCTTTTTTGCGGTTGAAATCGAGAAGTGGCTGACAAGAAGTGGCATTATTTACGTAAACCAACAAGATTTAAAGGGAGAAGAAGCATGACGATGGTAAAGCGATTAATACTGGATATTCTAAAGCCACATAAACCCAATGCTCTGGATTTTGCTTCCTCTCTGGTGGAGCTGGGTGAAGATCTTGAAGTCACGCTGACTGTTACAGCCGTGGACGAAAAGACGGAAAATGGTGAAGTTCAATTGCAAGGACCTAACATCAATTTTGCAAATCATTGAGCCAATAACTGACCTCACCTCTTACCCCTGACCGATACCACTACTCGTGTTTATACCGCACAGCTGTTAGTCACAGAAGATAGTAGCGCCGTTGGCAAAACACTGGAGACTTTAATCAGTGTCACAAAAGGGCAGTTACAGGTAGATAAGATTCGCCGAACTGAACAGCATAAAGTTATATCTGGCTTGATCTATATCAACTGGAAAATAGTTATTGGGATTCATTGCATATTAACAATTCTTGACTTAGGTCAAAGCAGTAAAAGCATTCATGTCCGATAATAAAGCTGTGTACTTAATGCGTATCCCATTTGATTTTTAATTGGAGTTTGTTATGACATTCAAAGATATACAGGTTCATGTCGATATAGACGCAGCCTGTGGCAAACGCCTAGAACTGGCAGTTAATTTAGCATCAAAGTTTAATGCACATTTGACTGGTGTCCATGTTCGACGGCTTTTTCCTTACCCCGCTTATGGCGTGTTGTCTGCGTCTGAAAGTGTTGGGGTATTTGAAGCTTATAATGAAGTATTAGGTGATCATGAATCCACTGCTCGCGCTACTTTTGATCGGGTCATTGGTCAGGTTAATCCTGCTGTCAGTTGGAGGGCAACGACGGGTTCACCTGCGAATGAGTTGGCTGAGGATGCACGCTACTGTGATTTATTGGTTCTAGGTCAAGCTGACCACAATGATGAGTTCTCCCTAAATGATGGTTTAGCAGATAAGATAATTATGTCTGCTGGTCGTCCTTGTTTGCTTGTGCCATTCCGGGGTAGTCCTGTTGAGTTTGGCCAGTCACCATTGATCGCATGGGATGGTAGTCGTGAAGCGAGTCGCGCGGTACACGATGCGTTACCCTTACTAAAGCTGGCTGGTAAAGCCACTTTTATAATCGTTGAACCTGAAAAGTTAGGTACAAATTTTGGCAATCTACCGGGTGCGGCCATTGCTGAGCATTTAGCACGTCATGATATTACTATAACGGTAGAAGTATCACGTGATAGTAAACAAAACACGGGTGATACGATTCTTACTTATGCAGATGCCTACGGTCATGATCTGATAGTAATGGGGGCTTATGGGCATTCTCGCTTACGCGAGGTCGTGGTCGGTGGGGCAACACGGACTATAATGAAAAAAGCGGAAGTACCTGTGTTATTGTCTCATTAGCTCTACTGCTAATTTGATTAGCCTAGCATAGGCAAGGAGATAACATCGTGGCCATGGTAAAACTATTGAAGCTGGATATTCTAAAGCCACATAAACCCAATGCGTTGGATTTTGCATCATCCCTTGCTGAAGTTCATGATGAACTTGAAGTGACACTCACCGTAACAGAAGTCGACGAAAAAACTGAAAGCGCTGAAGTATTATTACAAGGTCCAGATATCCACTTTGAACTCGTATCTAGCAGAATCAAGGAAATGGGCGGATCTATCCACAGCATTGATAAAGTCAAGGTTGTAGCTTCACAAGCAGTGAAGTCATAATATCAAAGCAATGGATCAAAACACTTTCAAACGTACACTTATCCATGTAAAACGAGCGCAGGGCATCGCAAGAAGATACTTTATCACTAATGGTTTCGATGGCGCACTAACACTACTTGGTTTAATGGTTGGGTTCGCTGGTAATAGCAATGTTGCTTTGCCGATTGCCATCAAAGCGGGACTTGGTGCTGCTATCGCATTGTTCATGAGTGGAATCAGTAGCGCTTACCTGAGTGAAACCGCCGAGAGAAAAAACGAATTACGTGATTTGGAAGGTGCATTACTGTCCAACCTCAGTGAGTCCGACTATGGCAAAGCTAGCCGTTATGTGCCAATTTTGGTCGCATTAGTTAATGGTTTGTCGCCCCTACTTATCGCTCTCATTATTTTGACACCTTTATGGCTAGCTGAAGCAGGCATGCAATTGCCAGTATCTCCGTTTATTGCGGCCATTATTATCGCCTTATTTATTCTGTTTTTGCTCGGTATCATGCTTGGTGTCTTGAGTAAGGAGTTTTGGCTGTGGACAGGGTTACGAACTTTAATTATCGCGGGATTGACCGTGTTGATTATCTCGTTATTCTAAAGTTTTTAAACAATACCAATGATCAAGTTCTCAACTTCTCAAGTTCTCAACCACATTTTTGTCATAAAGTATCCATCAATCCTCAATCCTCAATTCTTGATTTAGATCAAAGAGATCATAGTTACTGTATTCGATAATACAATCATGTGTTTAAACTAATCGGTTGCACGACTCCCTTGTCGCAATTGTTGACGCTTTCAATGGAGGCGGCTCTTTTAAAGACATGTGAATACTTGTGTATCTCATCTCTAAGCTTTCTGCGGTTATGAAATGAAAAAAACACCTGCTAATAATGTTGAAAAACCGACGAAGTTACCCCCGATTGCTACTTCTTTGTGGAATGTCCTATTCTGGTTGTTTTTACTAGTATTATTTTTTCAATATGGAACGGGTCAGGATAAAAGCTCACAACAAGCGATTTCTTATTCAGAATTTAAGGAAAAAATACAAGCTAAACAGATCACAGAAATAACATTAAAGGGTGACCGAATTTCAGGACTGATGTATCAAGACTCTGATACTGACTCATCTTCTTCAATATTTACTGCCGTTTTGCCCCCCTTAGACGATCCGAACCTCATGCTACTGTTAGAGCAGCATAATGTGAAAATAGAGGCCATATCAGGGACGAGCATCTGGTGGGTTCAGGCACTGATCAACATAATTCCTTGGGTGTTAATCATTGGCTTTTTTTGGTACGCCAGTTCTAAAGTGAGAGGAGGTATGGGTTCAGAAGGCATGTTTGGCTTTGGAAAATCCCGGGCCAAGCGTGTTAGTCAGGGAGAGTCTGATGTCACTTTTAATGATGTTGCGGGTTTGGAGAATGCCAAGAATGATCTTCGCGAAGTCACCAGTTACCTGAAAGATCCCGATCATTATCGAAAGTTGGGCGCTAAGATTCCCAAAGGCATCCTGTTAATGGGGCCTCCCGGAACAGGTAAGACTTTATTAGCCAAAGCGATGGCTGGTGAAGCAGGAGTGACTTTCTTTAGCATTAGTGGTTCACAGTTTATTGAGATGTTTGTGGGTGTTGGTGCATCACGCGTTAGAGATATGTTTGAGAGTGCAAAAAAAGAAGCGCCAGCGATTATCTTTATTGATGAAATTGACTCAGTCGGCAGAGTCCGCGGGTCTGGCGTAGGTGGTGGTAATGATGAAAGAGAGCAAACACTGAACCAGATATTGGGGGAAATGGACGGCTTTGATCCACATGAGGCCGTGGTAGTTCTGGCTGCTACTAATCGCCCTGATGTACTTGACCCTGCATTGATGCGCCCCGGTCGCTTTGATCGTAAAGTGACGCTGGACTTGCCTGATAAAAAAGCACGAATTGAGATACTGAACATTCATGCCAGGAATGTACCATTAGCAGAAGATATTGATATGGAACACTTAGCCAGTGTTACGGTTGGCTTCTCAGGTGCCGATCTGGAAAATCTTATTAATGAAGCTGCCCTGCATTCAGGACATCAGGATAAAACCGAAGTAGATATGTCAGCAATGCTAGACTCCCGAGACAAAATTGTGCTGGGGAGCCGCCGTGAAATGATGATCAGCGATAAGGAAAAGAAGCTAGTTGCCTACCATGAAGCAGGCCATGCCGTGGCGGCTAGTCTGCTACCTCACGCTGATCCACTGGATAAAGTCACCATTATACCGCGCGGTCGTGCACTGGGTGCAACGGAGCTGATTCCTGAAGAAGAACACCACAATCTTCAGCAAAGTTACCTGCGTGATAGGATTGCGGTTATGCTGGGTGGCCGTGTTTCAGAAACACTGAAGTTTAATGAAGTGAGTTCCGGTGCCGAAGCAGACCTCAAACAAGCAACCACTCTGGCCCGTCATATGGTGGCGCACTGGGGCATGAGTGAAAAACTCGGGGCAGTGGCTTTCCATCGCGGAGAGGAGCACATTTTTCTAGGACGGGAAATGGCTCAACAGCGCGATTATAGTGAACACATGGCAGAACTAATCGATACGGAGATTTGTGATCTCATCCGGGACATAGAAGAGGAGGTTATTACATTACTTAAAAAGCATCAGCACCAGGTCAAGGCATTGGCTGAAGCATTGCTGGAACAAGAGACACTTGAAGCAGATGATATTGGACAGGTTTTATCACAAGCCAGTCAATAAAATAGCGCGCAACCATGTCATTATTCACTTTTTTACTAGGCTTGCTCGCGAGCGTATCCGCTTAATTTTACGATTGGCCGCACCAACCAAGAAACGATAGGCTAACAAGCGCAATTTACCGGGCCGATTCTTGTAATTTGAGCTTTGGTAATAATCTCGAGGTTCATCCCAAGTGCCATGATCTCCTTTCACTGCATCCATGACTTGGGCGCTACCCTTCGCAGTAAAGGAATCTCGTTTGATGAGGAGTGCAGGGTGTTTGAAGTCTGTAACCCAAGGCAAGCAGCAATCGTGCTATCCACTGATATGCGCTTAAATATGGCACTGCCATGTCGGATCTCAGTATTTACAGATAAGGGTAAAGTGAAGATTGGTCTGATTAAGCCAGCGCAAGTGCTTTCTGAGCTATCTCAGGATAAGGCGTTAACCCAAGTTGCGAAAGAGGTTGAGGAAAAGACCATTCAGATGGTTGATGAAACGATATGAAACGGTGAAGGCAGACCAATGGCCTGCCTTAATTTCAATAATGGATTACTTCAGATAGGTCGTCTATTAATGCACGAGCGCTGATTCTTTATGAGTCATCGCTGAATAATTTCCGTTGTTCCAACCCGTATTTTCCTCATCAGCATTATCACCGTTGGCAATATGTCTAAGAGCTTCAATATTCAAAAGCTCGATATCCCGGTTGTGTTTCTTCATTAAACCCTGCTTGCAAAAAGCGCCTATTTCACGACTTGATGTCTCAGATGCCATGCCTAAATATAAAGCGATATCAGTGCATGTCATTGGTATTCTGAATTCATTTGCAAGTAACCCACGCTCTGCCAATCTGTCTGAAAGTCCTGTTAGAAACCAAGCCATACGGCGCCCAGCAGGTTGTGTCAACATCATAGTATGATCGTTATCATGATTAACATTAACCCCTAGCTGACGAATGAATGCCTGACTGTCAAACTTCTCATCTTTGTTTAAGATTGATTCAAAAGGAATCAATGTAACATTTGAGGTTTCCAAAATAACCGCTGTCGAATGGCTGTAACCATCAGCTAAGGCATCAAGACCGATTAGATCACCCGCCATATAGAATCCAATGATTTGACTCTCACCCGCTTCGTTATTTCTGAACAATTTGATACAACCGGAGTTCACTTTATAGATACCGTCGAGTTGGTCACCCATCTGAAATAGCATATCACGTTCCCTAACAACTTCTGCATTTGGTTCAATGAAATGAACGTTGCTAGAATTATTAGCTGCTTTACTGTAGGATAAGTGGCTCATTGTCTTCTCTCCGGTTGTTAATTGCTATGGGTACAATTTATCTTCTTGTAGCCGTAATCAAAATCCGTAGATACTGAATAGTTAGTGCGTATAAATACCTAAATTGATTATTATCATATTGATATTATTGGATTTTTTAGATATTTTTTTGTAAGAAAAAAGCTATGACGATAGTTTTTACCATTTATGAAGTTGCGAATAGTTAGAAATGCTGCCATTAGGGGCTCTAAATGACGACTGAATTCCTCGTTCACATAGTTGATGATGACGATGCCGTAAGGGATGCTTTGCTTGAGTTACTTGGCTCTGTGGGGACGAAAGCGGTTGGTTTTCAATCTGCTGATGAGTTTCTGACAAACCATAAACCCAACACAGCAGGTTGCCTGGTGCTGGATATCAGGATGCCTGGCATGAGTGGTCTGGAGCTGCAGAAAAAACTGCATGAGATGGATTCAATGCTTCCAATCATTTTTATTACAGGGCACGCTGATGTGCCGATGGCAATAGAGGCGATGAAATACGGTGCGGTAGAGTTTATTGAAAAGCCCTTTCGAGATCAGCAATTACTGGACTGCATCAATTCAGCCATGAAAAATGCCAGAGAGTCCTATGATCGGAATATTGAAAAAAAGCAGATAACAGAGCGGCTGAATTCACTCACTGAAAGGGAAAAAGAGGCGCTGGAACTAATATCTGATGGTTATCCCAATAAAGTCATCGCTGATAAAATGGGGATAAGCCAACGTACGGTGGAAAATCACCGGGCGAATTTACTGGAAAAGCTAAAAGCAAAGTCCACGGCTGCTTTGATTAAGTTGTTACTCCTAGCGAATTCTTCCACCTAAGCGGGTATTAAAGTAAGTTATGAATAATGAGAAAAAGTAACCGCCTGATTCTCTTAGAATGGGCTGAGCAATCGCGAATTGACGGTTCCAAGTTGCCTCAGGCGTTGCATTTAACTGATGCGATCCCAAGTGGGAATGATTGGCATCGCTTTTTAGACAAGTTGTTCCTAGTTCTAGGTACTTTGCTCGCGGTTAGCGGCGTGATTTTCTTCTTTGCCTACAACTGGGATGAAATAGGGCGATTTAGTCGTTTTGCACTGGTTCAAGGTTTAATTGTGCTAACACTTGCTGGTGTTTGGCATCTCGGTTTAGAGAAAATTACTGGAAAAGTAGCGCTATTAGCATCGGGTATTTTGGTTGGTGTGCTACTAGCTTTGGTGGGGCAAACCTATCAAACCGGCGCTGATACTTATGAATTATTTGCGGTTTGGTGTGTACTGCTTATTCCTTGGGCGTTCTTATCGCGCTTTGACATGATGTGGCTGTTTTGCCTGATGTTGCTCAATACCGCTATTACTCTTTACTACCAAACTTTTGGCGGCTTTTTTAGTATGGTTCTCGGTGTAGAGCAAATGCTCTGGCTGTTATTTATTATTAATACTGTTGCACTGTTGGTGTGGGAATGGCTGGTTCAATCGGGCAATACGGCCAGGCGAAGTGTACGTTGGATGACCCGTCTTCTGGCAACAATAAGTGGTGGTTTGATTACGACATTAGCCATTTTAGCGATATTGGCTTACAAACCATTCAACTTATTACCCGGTTTAGTGGGATGGATAATATGGATGCTGGTCGCTTATCATTGGCACCGTAAAGTTGAATTAGACGTTTATGTTTTAGCAATAGGCGTCTTGTCCTTAGTTGCTGTGACAAACGTGACTTTAAGTCGAATTTTATTCGATAGCTTGAGTCTAAATGACTCGATCGGTTTTCTAATGGTCAGTCTATCGGTCATTGCTGTATCAGCACTGGGTGCGGTGTGGTTGAAACGAGTTGTTTCAGAGGCTCAGACATGACGGTTCGCTATGAAACAACCTTATGGCAGCGTCTCTCAGATAATGGATTGGTAGTAGGCGATGAACCTGCTCGCACAGAAGATAGTGCTCCGTGGTACGTAAGAACCATGCTCGGTATTGCTGGCTGGGTCGGTGCCTTATTTCTGCTGGGTGCGTTGTTTAGTGGAATTACCATGTTAGTCGATTCGGCCTTCGCCGATGGCATATTAGGTACGATGGCCTGTCTGTTCGCCATCATCATTTATCGCATTATTAGAAATAATGATTTTATGGGGCAGTTTGGTTTTGCTATCAGTCTGGCGGGGCAGGGATTATTGGTTTTTAGCTTGATGCGAGGTCTGCAATTATTCGAAGGTGGAGAAGCCTTTATCAATCAGATCAGGTTGTTGGCATTGATGCTGTCTATCCTGCAGACCATCTTGTTTTTGATGATTCCTAACTTTCTGCATCGTATTTGGTCGGGCGTTATCTGTATTGGCGCTATCACTTTTTTATTAATCCAGTTTGGTTTATATCCTTTCACTTCAACACTTTTACTGGCTGGAGCTGCCATTGTTTGGCTACAGGAATTTAAATGGGCTAAATACAGTGCTATGGTTCAGGCTTTAGGATATTCGCTAGTGTTCGTTTGCATTGCGCATTTGATTACCGATAATCATGTATTGGGCTTAAGCCAATTTTGGCAGCAGACGTTTGGTGTTAGGCCTTTGGGTAGCGTTTGGGGTAATAACTTAACCGCGCTTTTATCTGGTGGTGTTCTGCTAGCCGTGGTCTGGATTGTGCTGCAAAGAGTGCAGTTACCATTGATGAGTGGCAAAGGACTAGGTGCGTTGTTACTAGCCTTACTGATTGCTGTTGTTGGTATTCGAACGCAAGGGATTACTATCGGTTTGGTATTTGTTTTACTGGGATATGCCCACGGCAATAAAGTGCTGACAGGAATGGGCTTGGTGACACTAGTGCTGTTTTTATCGCAGTTTTATTACCAGCTCAATCTCACGCTATTACAAAAGTCGCTTGTACTGTTTTTCAGTGGTATTGCTTTGCTCGTCGTTCGACAAATGATGCACGTTTTCTGGCCCAAGACGGATTCGAACAATGCGTAAGCTATTGGTGATGGTCATTGGTGCGGTTATTCTTGGTCTAATCAATTATTCGATCTTCTCCCGGGAAGGCTTGATTAGTAATGGGAATACCGTACTACTGGAATTAGCTCCGGTTGATCCAAAATCCTTAATGCAGGGTGATTACATGGTGTTACGCTTTGCTGTGACGGCGGATGCTCGCAATGCAATGAAGGTGCCCGAAGGTGTGGCTGCGATTAATGAGCCTGCTGGCGATGGATATATTATTTTGTTGCTGGACGATAAAGGGATCGGGCGGTTTGATCGTATTGATGACCAAAGTGAGTTAAAAGCGGGCGAAGTACGAATGCTGTATCGCAGGCGCGGCAATAAGATGAAATTTGCAACCAATGCGTTCTTTTTTCAAGAAGGGAAAGCTGAGTTGTATGAGGCTGCTAAATACGGGGAGTTTAAGGTGGCTGAGAATGGTGATTCTATATTGGTTGCCATGATAGATGAGGGCTTGAAGAAGATTGAATAATGTTGTGGTCGCGTTAGCTTAGATTAGTTAAGCACTTCCAGCGCATTCAGTAATACAGTATAAAAGTAAGGCCAATCTACTCTCCATTGTGTTTATCGCCAAAACTACTACAATCAACCTTCTTTGTAGTGCCACAGCGATATTCAGATGACGAAACAGACAAAATCCAGCAGTAATCCTCCAAAGCCCATCGACGAAGATGATCGATTAGCTGCCCTACAAAGTTATCAGCTTCTCGACACGCTACCGGAAGCGGCACTTGATCACATTACTAAAGCCGCTTCAGAGTTTTGTGGTACTGAAATTTCTCTCATTAGTTTGGTAGACGAATCCCGACAATGGTTTAAATCAGCAGTCGGATTAGCGGCTACAGAAATGCCACGAGATGTCGCATTTTGTGCACACGCTATTCTTCAGCCTGGTGAAATTCTGGAAGTTGAGGACACCGAGCTAGACCCACGATTTTCTGCAAATCCTCTGGTTACAGCAGACCCAAACATCCGCTTTTATGCCGGCATGCCATTAACGACAGCAAAAGGATACGCGCTGGGTACCTTGTGTGTTATCGACAGTGAACCCAAGAAGCTTACCCATTCTCAAAAAGAAGGGCTAAAGCACCTAAGCTCAGCGGTTATAGCCTTGTTTGAGGAACGCTTGAGTACCACCCTAACGCCTTTAGGTCGAGCCATCGAAGAGTCTTTGAGTAATGGCATTCTTATCATTGATATAAACCAAGCAGACAATCCAATCACCTATTGCAACAGAGGTTTTGAAAAACTTAGTGGGTACAGTCGTGAGGAAATTATCGGTAAGAACTGTCGTTTCTTACAAGGTGAAGATACCGACCCAGTCGAACTAGAAAAACTTCGTAAGACTATTGATGATCATCAGGAATGTAAGGTTACCTTAAAAAATTATCGTAAAGACGGTACTTCATTTTGGAACGAATTGTCGATATCACCCGTGCGCAATACTGAAGGCCGTGTCACTCACCTGTTTGGCATTCAACAAGACATTACTTTGCAAATAGAGGCAGAAGAACGCTTACTTGGCTTCAGTAGTATACTGGAAGACTCTCCCAATGAAATCTATATTTTTGATGAGGCCAGCCTAAATTTTATCTATGTGAACAAGGGCGCGCGGCAGAACCTTGGCTATGAGATGGATGAGCTGTCAACCATGACAACAGTTGATGTCCAGCCTGCCTACACAGAAGAAGGTTTTCTAAAGACCATAAAGCCTTTGGCGTCCGGGGAACAAAAAAGTATTAAATTCCAGACGGTGCATCGGCGCAAAGATATCACCGACTACCTTGTAGAGGTGCACGTACAAAAAATGCAGTATCGTGGCCAGTCAGTATTTTTTTCCATTGCTCGAGATATTACTGAAAGCACTAAGAATAGATTAGACTTGGTTCAGGCTAATGCATTTCTTGACTCTGCACCTGATGCTACCGTCGTGGTTGATAAGTCTGGAAATATTCAGGTATCGAATAAGCAGATGGTTGAGTTGCTTGGTTACTCTCGGAACGAACTGAAGGACATGAATGTAGACGAATTAGTCCCAGATCGCTTTCGCGGGGGGCATGCTGCTCATCGAAAGTCTTTCACAAGTAACCCTAAAGTTCGTGGGATGGGTATTGGTCTGGATTTGTCAGCACTGACTAAAGATGGTCGCGAAATTCCGATTGAAATTAGTCTCAGTCCCATCAAGAATGCAGATGGAAATTTAGTGGCCGCCGCGATTCGTGATATATCGGCCAGAAAAGCCGTCGAGAAGGAGCTTCAACTCGCCAAACAAGCAGCGGAGGAGGCGACGCTGGCAAAATCCCAATTTTTGGCCGCGGCGAGTCATGACCTTAGACAGCCATTACAAGCCCTTCGGCTTTATCTATCAGCCTTAACTTCAAAACTAGACCAGCCAAAACAAATTCAGCTTAGTGAAAAAATGAATTTGTCTCTGGACTCTATGAGTGAGTTATTGGATGCGTTATTAGATATATCCACGCTTGAATCTGGTACTGTTGAACCGAGTAAAAGCGAAGTCTCCTTAACGGAATTCCTTGAAAAGATTGAATCACTTGACGCGCAGTCAATCACTGATAAAGGCCTGAAGTTTGTCTGCTCTACAATAGATTGTTTCATCTTCACGGATCCGGCTTTACTTAAGCGCATTATTGAAAACTACATCACCAACGCACTTCGTTATACTGAAACCGGTACCATCAGTATTGACTGCCAACTGCATGGTGAGCATGTGCGGGTTGCTGTCAGTGATACCGGGCAGGGCATACCTGAAACTGAACTGGAAGCAATTTTTAACGATTTCTATCAACTCGATAATGCGGTACGTAACAGAAGCAAAGGCCTTGGTCTAGGCTTATCGATTGTAAAAAATATTGCGCGGATACTGGATCATCAAACGCATGTTACGTCGACCCTTGGAAAAGGCTCAACCTTTAGTGTTGATGTGCCCTTAGCTAAGTCACAAGTCCTGTTAAAACATGAGGATCAGAGCAAAAAAGACGATCCACGTGATTCCTCAACTTTGAACGAGGAATTAACTTTTCTGGTAGTTGATGACGACCCAACGATCGTCGATGCTATGGAAGAAGTCTTGAGTATGCTTGATATAAACGTGGTAACAGCAGGACATGCTGCAGAAGCACTGGCTCACATCCAAGAAGGCTTAGAGCCTGATTTTGTACTAACTGATTACCGCATGCCCGAAATAAACGGTGTTGAACTTGTCATCAAGATTCGAACAGCGCTGAACAAAGAGGTACCAGTGGTGATCATGACCGGTGACACCTCAGCGGAAAAAATCACGGCGGCCAACTTAGACAACTGTACGGTGCTGCACAAGCCAGTGAATATTGAAAAACTAATGTCTCTAATCAATCGTTGAAGACTTGGTGCAACGCTTCAGCGATTGACTGTTTCCTGAATCTTTTTGATCAGAACCTTAGCAGTGACAGGCTTAACCAAAATACTATTTACCCCTAACTCTTTTATTTTGCAGGTTTGCTCACCGCCAGGATAAGCGGTTAGTACAATGATAGGTGTGCTGTTGTTCTGATCTATTGCGCGCGCTATGGTTACAGCACTGGAGCTCGGCAGGTTGGCATCAAGAATAATACAATCTAACTTGTGCTGTTTAAAGTCAGACAAAAATGCTTCACCAGAAGCATAGATTCGGGTAACCCAATCCTGATCGTCTAGCACTGTGCTAACCGAATCAAGAATAGATTCGTCATCATCCACAACGGCAATGGTTAGTGGCTTTTTTTCTTGTTTCATTTTAAAGAACCTCAATACAGAGGTTCATTGTAGTGGTTACAAATTACGACGAGTTTGATGGAGATCAAACCTTAGTATGAAAGTGTTTAAAAATTCCGTACTGCTAAGTAGATAACCAGCCTATCTTGATGTAAATCAATCTCACGTTTAGCACCTACTGGTAAGTTATTCATTAACAGATTGACCTATTTCCTTTCTGTATCTTACTTCTGGAGTTCAACAATCATGACTACTAGTAGCAAAACCAACTCGGATAAAGAACAAAAACTATGGGTGAGAGCTCTCTACATGCTCATATTTGCCTTAGCATTTGGAATAAGCGAATCCATACTCTATTTACTGGCTATCGTCAGCCTCATCTATCGCGCTATCAATGGCAAAAACCATCAAACGATGGTGGGTTTTGGCCATTCTTTGGCGCAGTATATTCATCAATTAGCTGACTACATGACATTCAATACAGAACAAACACCTTTTCCCTTTGGTGACTGGCCCGGGAGTCACAAACCCATAACTGAAGACTCCAAACCTGTTACGGAGGATTAAAGGTGTCAAAAAATATATGTGTAATAGACGGTCATCCCGACCCATCAGAAGCTCGGTTTATCCATGCTTTGTGTGATGAGTATTGTATCGGCGCAGCTGCGGCTGGCCATCAAGTGAGCCGTGTTGATATCGCTTCACTTGATTTCACTCCACTCAGAAATAAAGCTGACTTTGCAACTGAGCCAGGCTCTATCATACAACATGAGCGTTCTAAATTGGCGGCAGCAGATCACGTCACGCTCATGTTCCCCTTATGGCTTGGGAGTATGCCCTCTGCCACGCGAGCGTTTTTTGAGCAAGCAGCAAGGGCTAGTTTCTTTTTGGATACCGGTGACAACTCTCACCAATGGCCACAGCGAATGATGAAAGGAAAATCTGCGCGTGTGGTTGTCACGATGGGGATGCCGTCCATCGCTTATAAAATGCTATTTGGAAGCGCTTCATTAAAAGCGATTGAAAAGGGTCTGTTCGGAATATCAGGTTTTAAACCGATTAAGCATACTATTCTCGGTGCTGTTGAAAGTGCCAATAAAGAGAAGTACAAAACCTGGCTCGCAAAAATGAGAAAACTCGGGGTACTTGGTATTTAAATGGCTAGGTACTTTCCACACTACCCTAGGTGCATGTTCGGATATTTTTAAACACATTTTATTGCTAAGGTTCATTAAGGTTTCAGGTTTAAGCTCCTTAAATAAAATAAATAAAGGAATGCTTGCAGGAAGTTTGAACGTTATTGGTATTAAATTCGAACCCGAGAGAATAAATATGAATATGAGTAATAACGCGCTTGCCATATCTAATTGGTCACCGACGGTCGATGTGGATGAAACGAATAAAGAGTTTCGTATTAAGGCCGACATGTCGGGAGTGAAGAAAGAAGATATATACGTCGAATATTACAATGGCATTCTGGCGATTAAAGGCGAGAAGCACAGAGGGGGCAGTTTCACCCGTAATTTCACGTTGCCCGACAATGTCCGGTTGCAGGATATTGATGCCTCTTACAAAAAAGGAGTGCTGTTGTTGACACTATCCAAATCAGCAGCAACACCCCAGCGAACCGCGTTATGTTGAGAACTAACCTAAAAATCAATTTTTCTGAGTAGTAACCAACGAATAATTATTGCTCACAAGGGAGGTGCAGTGATGTTTAAGCGTATTGTGAGGCAATTATTTCAAGGCGATGACAGGGAAGTGCAGGTTAATGCATTGTTACCAACCACTGACCAACGCAGTCTGGCTGTGTTACACGGTTCCGTTGAAGTGGAATTCCGAAATTTACTAGTATGCCTAGATCGCTCTCAGTTTGCTGAGAGTACCTTGCCTTACACAATGGCTCTGGCAAAAGGCTGGAATGCCCATATGACCTTGCTGCATGTGCTTGAGGCCAATAAGAACCATCAAAAAGATAAGCCAACTGATCTATTTGACTGGAAAATACGTCGCAATGAAGCACAGGGTTATTTGCGAAAAATAGCAGAAAATTCTCGCTTAGAATTGATGGACATTGATTATGAATTACAAGAAGGGCAAGTCGTAGAACAGATCTGTTCGTGGGGTGTATCGCACCCTGTTGACCTGACTGTTTTTGCTAGTCATAGCGATAAACCTGCGACCTCACCATCACTTGGCAGCACAGCAGCAAAGATCTTACAAAAGGTGGCGGGGTCTTTGCTATTAGTCCCCGCTTCCGCCCCCGTAATGGATACTCAAGCTGTATCATATTCGCGTATTTTACTGCCGCTAGATGGTTCAGCGCAGGCAGAAACGGCCTTTCCGGTCGCGCTACGCCTGGCCGAAATCCATCAGGCAGAATTGGTTCTGACACACATCATTACCTGCCACCAGCTTGTCAATATCGGGCCACTACGCGCGAATGACACAGCGCTTGAACAACGTCTTTTCAAACGCAATGAATCCATGGCAAAAGCCTATCTGGACGCCTGCCTTGCCAAAATTGACACCCATGAGATAACTGCGCGTACACGTCTGATTGAAACGGGTGATGCCCGTGATAGGTTGCCGCAAGTAGCGCGGGAAGAAAATGCCGATCTTGTCGTTCTATCCGCACATGGTGTCAGTGGTCGTATCAAGGAACCCTGCGGAAGTGTTGCCGCTCATCTACTGTCGCATCTTGATATTCCTTTACTGATGGTACGCGACCGTGTTGGACAAAAGTTCAACCTTCGTGAGGCACCGGAAGACGATACTCGTATACCGCTTCGTGCATCCTCATGACCACAACTAAAGATACTAATTTTCTTACCTCGCTGGAATGCGCTGCTCAGGATATGGCTAAATGTCGCCGTTTGAGTTCGGTACGTCCTGAACCGATAGAGGCCCGGAAACAATTATCCGAACTCCCAAAATGGTTGGAAGACAAACGTAGCGATTTACAATATCCGCAAACGAAGGTACAAAAAGCGTCGGAATGGTTGCTCGATAATGCCTACATTGTGACGCGTGCGGCCCAGCAAGTGCAAAAAGACCTGCCTGATACTTTTTATTTCCAATTGCCTACCCTGCAAGAGACGAACCATCGTGGTTTACCGCGTATCTATGCACTTGCGGTGTCACTGTTACACGCCAGTGAATTGAAGCTGTCCGGGTCAATGGCAATTGAGTTTGTAAACGCCTACCAGGAAGTTGTTGTGCTGAATATGGCTGAGCTGTGGGCTCTACCAAGCATGTTGCGGCTATTATGCTTACAAGAAATGTTTACTGCTCTGGAACGTTTATCCAGCGATATCCCTTCTCCTTTTTCGCCACATCAGGTTCAGATTGGAGTACCCATTGAGTCACTTGATGATACCGAGTGTGTGGCACGGTGTATCCGGGTGTTACGACTGGTTTCTGAAATCTCATGGATGAAGTTTGTGCATCAGACGAGTGCGGTAGAGGCAACGTTGCGCAATGATCCGGATGGTGTCTACAGCCGCATGGATGATGACACGATTGACCGTTACCGTAAGGCGGTCGAGCAACTGGCGCGTGGCAGTCAGCATACCGAAGTTGAAGTTGCCAAACAGGCGATAGCGCATAGTCTTGGGGGACAAGGAAAGCGCGAATCCCATGTGGGCTATTGGTTGGTTGATACCGGGCGCAAAGCATTTGCTGCTTCGTTGGGTTATCAACCGACTTGGCACCAACGGGTCAGGCAGACCTTGCTCGATCACGCACCGGCAACTTATATCAGCGGCATTATTGGCATTACAATCTTAGCGTTGGCATTACCAGCAACATTGCTTCACGCGGCAGATGCCGCTTTATCGGCTTGGATCGTGGCTTTTCTGGTTAGTCTGTTACCCGCCAGTATACTCGCACAAAGCGTAGTCAACTGGTTGGTGACGCATTTGGTCGAGCCACGGGTTTTACCCAAAATAAAGTTTACACAGGGTTTGGATGAAACCTGCAAAACGCTGGTTGTTATCCCGACCTTGCTCGAGAATGAAAAACAAGCGGGCCACTTATTACAGAACCTTGAACGGCACTATCTCTCTAATCCTGATCCTCAGTTGCATTTTGCCCTGGTAACCGACTTTACGGATGCACCCACGCAACACCGGGAAGGCGATGAGCAAGTGGTTAATGTCGTCGTAAGCGGTATCCGTGAACTCAACAAGCGTTACGCGCCAGACACACAGCACCTGTTTCATTTATTGCACCGCGAACGGCGTTTTAATGAAGCTGAAGACTGTTGGATGGGTTGGGAGCGTAAACGCGGCAAACTGGAGGAGCTTAATAACTGGCTGGCTGGAGACACAGAAACCAGCTTTGTGGTCTATCAGGGGCTACGCGCTAGCCTCGACAAGATCCGTTATGTTATCACGCTGGATACCGATACCCTGTTACCTTCAGGCACCGCAGCACGGCTGGTGGGTATTCTCGAACACCCCCTAAACCACGCCGAAATTGATCCGTCCAGCGGAAAGCTGATAGCCGGTTTCAGCATAATACAGCCGCGTGTAGAGGTTTCACCGGGCATTGGCTTGCCATCATTATTTACTCGCTTTTATGCAGGGGATATCTCAATTGATATTTACAGTCATGCAGTTTCAGATGCTTATCAGGATTTTTTTGGTGCCGGTAGTTTTGTCGGTAAAGGTATCTATGATGTCGACGCGTTCCGCCAGATACTCGCTGGACAAATACCTGATAATGCGGTGCTAAGTCATGATTTGCTGGAAGGTCTGAGTGCGCGTGCTGCACTGGCGACCGATGTCATTTTATATGAAGATTATCCGCCGAGTTATCTGGCTTATGCACACCGCCTGCATCGTTGGATGCGGGGAGACTGGCAGCTTCTGCCCTGGCTGGGTCGCCACCGCATTGGTACAAACAAGTTGTCGCTGATTGATCGCTGGAAGATTGTTGACAATATGCGGCGTAGTCTTATACCGCCTGCATTACTGCTTTTTTTCGTCGTCGGCTGGTTGTTCCTGCCTGCCAGTCCGCTAGCGTGGACATTGCTGGCTGCATTAGGCCCGGCAACTGACCTTTTTTTACGCCTGGGCATCGAAGCTTCACAGGGTATCAGTCGCTTATCTGGCTGGAAATATTGGTCAACCATGCCGGCTAGGTTTAAACCAGATGTTGGACGTTGGACATTGTTACTGGTATTTCTGCCTTATGAAAGCGCGCTCAGTCTGGATGCAATTGCACGTACTCTGTTCCGTATGAAGGTAAGTAAAAACCGTTTGCTGGAATGGACGACGGCTTCCAGTACGGCAGACCGCTTTTCAGCTAAAGGTTCAAGGCGACGTGCCTGGCAGGAAATGCTGGTTTCACCGGTCATTACCATTATTTTGGCAATTGCCTTGTTGGTTTGGAACCCCGCAGCCTTACCTTTGGCCCTGCCATTGTTGCTGGTCTGGTTTCTGGCACCTGAGATTGCCCTGTTTATCAGCCAAAAACCGAGCTTAAAAGTACAGGCCTTAAGTGCTGATCAAACCCAATTTCTTCGCCAGCTCGCGCGTAGAACCTGGTTATTCTTTGAGACCTTTGTTGACCCTGATGAGCACTGGTTACCGCCTGATAATTATCAGGAAGATCCGTATCCGTCCATTGCGCATCGAACATCACCGACTAATATAGGCATGATGTTGCTGTCCACCCTCTCTGCTAAAGATCTTGGTTATATCGGCCTGCCAAACCTGGCAACGCGCCTAGAAAACACTTTCGAAACACTGTCGCAGTTGCAACGTTACCGTGGGCATTACTACAACTGGTATAGCACGCATGATCTGAAACCGTTACAGCCACGTTACGTCTCGACCGTTGACAGTGGCAACCTGGCGGCTGCATTTATTGCCTTGAAACAGGGTTGCATTGAGGCTGTGCACAGCACGGTGCCCAATGCGGTTCGTTGGCAAGGCCTGACTGACACACTGAGCTTGCTCAGGGAAGATCTCGACAGGCTGATTACGGCAGGCGCTGATGGGACCACTGTGGGTTTACGGAAGCAGGTGAATAAACTGTTGGACGAATCTCAGTTGGCAAGCCAGAAAAAAAATAATGATGGGCATATGTTGGTGCATTTCCTGGAAGTGGCGATACCGGAATTTGAGCGCTTGTTGATAAAGTGGGTAGAAGTTGAACATGCAGTTCTGGATACTGACTTGCTGAGTGATGTGCGTCTGTGGGTGGAGCGTGTTCATGAGCATGTCCGGGACATGCAACACGACTGCGACGAATTGCTACCCTGGGTTGCCCTCATGGCACAGCTCCCGCCGTCGAATTCTGATGACTCAGTGCATCGCCTACGTCAGTTGCTGCCTGACAGTCTGCCGCTGGATCTTATACCGGGGCAATGTCTGGAAGCTCGGGAGGAAATCACCCGCTTACATAAAAAGAAGCAGGCATCCTCTCATTTTGTCCAATGGCTGGATGCGCTCGATGCAACATTAGTCAAGGCTGAAACTAATGCGAGGGCTTTGCATGATCAGTTGATCAGGCTTGCAGAGCGCGCTGAAACAGAAGCGATGTCGATGGATTTCAGTGTGTTGTATGACCATCAAAACCACCTCTTTTACATTGGCTATGACCACAGTAATGATCGTATGGATTCTCATCATTACGACCTGATGGCTTCTGAAGCACGGATGGCAAGTTTTCTCGCCATTGCTAAGGAAGATGTCCCCTTGCAACACTGGTTTGCATTGGGACGGCCACTCAGCAAGGCCGCTGGGCAAACGGCGTTGTTGTCATGGGGTGGCACAATGTTTGAATACCTCATGCCACCGTTGTTACTGGATAGTCAGTATGATACCTTACTGGCAGTGAGCCAGCGCGCGGCAATCGCAGCCCAGCGTGCCTATGGTCAGCAACACGATGTGCCCTGGGGAATTTCTGAATCCGGCTATGCACACATCAATCCGCATCATCATTACAGCTATCAAGCCTTTGGTGTGCCGGAACTGGGGTTGAAGCGGGGATTGGCAGACAATTTGGTGATCACGCCCTATGCCAGCGCACTTGCTTTACCCTTGGCCCCCGCCGATGCCGCACAGAATCTGATGGTGTTGGCCGATTTGTCATTAATGGGTAATTACGGCTTCTATGAAGCAGTCGATTTTACGCCGGAACGGGTTCCTGAAGGCCGTGATATGTCAGTGGTAAAGTCCTACATGGCGCATCATCAGGGCATGATTTTAACAGCACTGGACAACTTGCTTTGTGACCAGGCCATGGTGCGGCGCTTTCATGAGCATCCCCGTGTACAAAGTTTTGAGTTGCTGTTACATGAACGTATCCCGCTTCATCCGCCGCTGGAGATCCCTCTGGAGGCAAAAGATGAAGTTAACTTACCATCTTCACAGAAGATTCCGGAATTATCGTCATGGAAACCGGGATCACACGACACTCATCCGCAAGCCCATTTACTGGGTAATGGGCGACTGGGGAGTATTATTACTGATTCAGGTGCGGGCGGCTTGCACTGGCAACAGTATGCGATAACACGCTGGACAGCCGATAAAACACTCGATGATTCAGGCTATTGGATTTATCTACGCGATAATGACACTGCCAAACAATGGTCAGCGGCAAGGCAGCCTGTCGGTGGTATTTCTGAAGACCCAATCGTTATGTTTGAAAGTCATCGTGTGGAATCGCACCGCCATGATAGCGGCATTACCCTGCATATGGAGATCACGGTTGCCCCAATAGATGATGTCGAAGTTCGTGTATTAACGATTCACAATGAAACGGATCGACAACGGAATTTGAGTATCGCTAGTGCCGCTGAAGTGGTTTTGGCGCGGCCTGCTGATGATCAGCGACACCAGGCTTTCAGCAAACTTTTTATCGACAGTGAACATCTGCCTGAACAGCGCGGTTTATTTTTTCGTCGCCGTCCCCGCGAGCCGGATGAGAAAGCCCCCATGCTAATGCATACGCTGGTTTATGAGGATGAGGCTGTCACCACAGGACGTTTTGAAACCAGCCGTTTTAAACTCCTGGGTCGGGACGGAAAAGGCTACAAAAATTATCCACATCTGAGTAATACCACAGGTTTTACACTTGACCCGGTGATGTCGCTGGAAGCCAATATCACTCTGGAACCTTATAAGCAGACCCGATTAGCATTTATGACGCTCGTCGGTGGCTCCAAGGAGCTGTTGCTGGAAATGGCAGACCGCTACCAAACACTCTCAGCGCTTGATTGGGTCATGCAAGATGCCGTTACCGAAGCTAGGCGTGAAGCCCATCGGCTGCAAATAACCTCCACCGATTTACCGCACTATCAAAAATTACTCTCCCTGCTGCTGTACCCAGATAGTGCCATGCGTGGCAGTGCATCTTCCATCGCCAGCAATCAGATGGGGCAAACGACTCTCTGGGGACAAGGGGTCTCAGGTGACTTTCCTATTTTATTGTTTCGTGTTGATGCACATAGGCATACGGACTTATTGTTTAAGGTGCTACGTGCACAACGTCTATGGAAAAAACGGGGCGTGTTGGTGGACGTTGTTGTACTTTGGCTGGGTAATGCCGGTTATGCCGATGAAGCCAGTAATGTACTCAACCCTATTCTACATACGCTGGATATGCAGGCTTGGCTGGGTGCACGGGGTGGCGTACATCTGGTTCGTCGTGAGCAGATTTCGGAACAGGAAGTACAATTGCTTGAGGTGGCGGCAAGTGTCATTCTGAATTCCAATGCAGGGTCATTATCGCAACAGTTATCATCACAGCAAACAAGCAGGCAGCTACCCCCTGACTTTATTCCAGCCCACAAATGGGGTTCGGAACCACTTACGCCGCGACTGGAATGTCTGGCTGGCTTGTTATTTGATAATGGCTTGGGTGGTTTTACGACAGATGGTCGTGAATACGTTATTCATCTTGAACCGGGCCAACAAACTCCTGCCCCATGGTGCAATATATTGGCCAATTCACAGTTTGGCTCGCTGGTCAGTGAAGCCAGTCTGGGCTATAGCTGGTTCTTGCACAGCGCTGAAAATCGCCTGACACCATGGAACAATGATCCTGTACTGGATACACCCAGTGAGATTTTATACTTACGCGATGAAGAAACTGCCGACATTTGGAGTCCGACACCCAAACCGGCTCCGGCAGACAGTGCCTGTCAGGTTTCGCACGGTGCGGGTTATACTCAGTGGCGTCATAATAGCCACGGCCTTGAACAACAACTACTGGCGTTCGTACCCCCAGATAGTCCCGTGAAGGTGATAAAACTTAGCTTGCAAAATAGCTGGCCGCGAAGACGACGCATTACGGCGACTTTCTACGCGGAATGGGTGCTGGGTTCATCACGGCAATCGGGGCTGAATTTTATTGCCAGTGAATACGATGCGGAACGCCAAGCCTTGTTGGCTCGTAACCCGTGGAACCCAGAATTTGCTGACTGTACGGCCTTTTTGGTCACTAATCATCCCGTGCATGGTTTCACCACCGACCGGGCTGAATTTCTTGGTAAAGAAGGTGACCGTTCAGCACCCGCCGCCCTGAAACGCTGGGGCTTATCCAATCATGCTAAAACAGGCACTGACCATTGTGCTGCACTACAGGTGCATATTGAGATTGAAGCCTACGGTCAGGCTGAGGTGGTGTTTGTGCTGGGGCAAGGCAAGGATCGGCAACACGCCACACAGCTCATTGAAGAGTGGCGTAGTCCGGACAAGGTTGATCTGGCTGTCAATGCATTACTTGAATACTGGGACGATCTGCTAGGTAGCATAGAAGTACACACTCCTGAGCCAGCGATGAATCTGATGCTGAATCGTTGGTTGTTATACCAGACTGTTTCTTCCAGGCTGCTGGCACGTTGCGGGTTTTATCAGCCCGGTGGCGCTATTGGTTACCGTGATCAGCTTCAGGATGCCATGGCGTTGATTCATACCGACCCAAGATGGCTGCGTGACCTGCTCATCCAATGTGCCGGTGTACAATTTGAAGAAGGCGATGTGTTGCACTGGTGGCATCCGCCCACCCATCGAGGGGTACGCACGCATTGTTCGGATGATCTACTCTGGTTGCCCTACGCAACAGCACACTATGTTCAGTCTACCGGAGATCTGGCTATCCTCGATGAGCAGATCCCGTTCCTGAGTGCTCCCTTATTACAGGTTAATGAAGGTGACCGTTTTGCGGAGTTTGCTCAGGGTGAGAAACTTGCTTCGTTGTTTGAACATTGCCACAGAGCATTGGAAAAAGGCGTGACGTATGGCGAACATGGTTTGCCATTAATGGGCGGCGGCGACTGGAACGACGGCATGAGCCGTATCGGCATTAAGGGACTGGGTGAGAGTGTCTGGCTAGGGTGGTTTGCCGTGGCAGCTATTCAAGGATTTGTCTCACTTTGTCAACAGACAGGCAAGCCTGAGTTGGCCAATGATTGGCAAGCCCGCATCAACGAACTCAAACAGGCCATTGAGGATAGCGCCTGGGATGGTCAATGGTATTTGCGTGCTTTTGACGATGATGGTTTGCCGTGGGGCTCTGCAAATTCGGAAGAGTGCAAGATAGATTCGATTAGCCAATCCTGGGCTACGTTCTCAGGGGCAGGCAACCCCGAACGTGCTGCTCAGGCACTGGAGTCCGCACGGCGTGCATTGGTCAACGAACAGGACGGACTCGTGTTATTACTTGATCCGCCGTTTAACAGGACACACCGTGACCCCGGTTATATCAAAGGCTATCCACCCGGCATCCGCGAGAACGGTGGGCAATATACGCATGCATCAACCTGGCTAGGTTGGGCCTATACACAACGTGGTGATGGTGATCAGGCAGTGCGTATCCTGCAATCGATCAACCCGATTATGCATTCCAGTACAGTGGAAGCAGTGGAACGCTACCGCGTAGAACCCTATGTGATGGCGGCTGATATCGCATCGGTGCCCCCTCATGTTGGTCGGGGTGGCTGGACTTGGTATACCGGCTCATCTGCATGGGCATGGCGTTTGGGAGTCGAGGCCATATTAGGGCTGCGGCGTGCTGGGGATTCTCTGTCTATTGATCCCTGTATTCCGACAACATGGGAAGGGTTTACTGCGACGGTTTATGGGCAGGGGAATAACCCAAGCCGCCTAAACATTGAGGTGGTCAATAGTTCAGGAGCTGGGCATGGCGTTAAGGAGGTTCGACTGGATGGGAAGCTGCTTGAATCAGCTCTTGTTCCCTTGAACGAAGCGGGTGCTATACATGATGTCTATATTGTTCTCTAAATGATACATAGCACTTGCAGGCCTTATCATCTTAATGGTGTCATTAGCTTGGAAGCGTTGAGTTTATTGCTACGCCACAACCACCAAAACCCAGAAAACAGAGCGGACCATACTACGGCACGTAAAGACGTGGCACCAAGGCTCATAACAGCGATTGGGTTACCTTCCCGGTACAGAAACAAGATTACTGTCAGCACTATGAGATTGAGAACGAATATAGCAGCGGCCACATACATGCCTTGTTTAAGGTTGCGCCATGCGATAACACCTGCCGCAACATACACAATACCCATTGCCGTGTTAAAGATTAGTAGCGGTCGAAAAACGGTGTACCCAGGATCTGACCCAAGAAGGACACGAGTTCCAGCAAAAATGGTTAACAGACCAAATAATACGGCTACGGTGACTAGTGTATTTTGGAAAATTTTCATTGATCAAACTCCATTAAAGTTGCCTGCTTTATCGGGGAGGTCTAAGCTTTATCAGTGCTTTTTAGTTTTGCTACGGCAATGCCAAGCCACGTTACGGCGGCAATCATGCTGACCGCCCCTAAGAGGACGAACACAGGTGAAGCACCCAGCAATAGTTCTGCGAGGATGCCAACTGGCATTAGCATGCCTGCAAGGGCTAGCTAGGACACCCATTTGCTCGTTGATTCCTGAAGCGGCAGCCGCAGCAGGGGATACCCCACCATGATATTCAAAAACGCAAACAGATTGCCATGGACATGAGCCAGCCGCGACTCAAAATGCTTACCCGTACTGTACTCGGCTATCCACTGTTCTTTGCCGGGTGCGAAGTCCCGAAGATAGATCAATATGAAGCCGAAAAGCATGAAACCTGCCATGAAAAGCAGGCCTGCCGAAATATTGTATTTTCCTCGCGTCATAACGACCTCCAGATGAATTGTTCAAACAATGACTGATGTCTCATTGATCTAAGTCACAACCTTTGCGAAACGCAGGTAAGGCAATTCAATAGTTATCTCACCGAAACGCTCTTTCGCTTGCTCATCGTTCAAGCCCAGCCCGACAATTACATCTTGCCCAGGCACCCAATTAGCAGGCGTTGCAATCGGCGCTCCATCAGTGATTTGGATAGCATCCAGAGCACGCAAAATCTCTGCAAAGTTACGGCCCACAGACATCGGGTAAGACATCGTCAATCTAATCTTCTTGTCTGGGCCAATAATAAAAACCGTACGCACGGTTGCGCTGTCAGCCGGGGTACGACCATCCGCCAGATAAGCATCGGCAGGCAGCATGTCGTACAACTTGGAAACGTGCAATGAAGTGTCGTCGATGATCGGGAAATCGGTAGGAGCACCAGAAAAGGCCTCGATGTCACGCTTCCATTTCATATGCTCTTCTACATTATCGACAGATACCCCCATCACCTTGGTGTTACGCTTGGAAAACTCAGGCGCAAGCTGCGCCACTGCGCCAAACTCTGTGGTGCACACGGGTGTAAAATCTTTCGGGTGTGAAAACAAAATGGCATAACTGTTGCCAATCCAGTGGTGGAGATTCAGCTCACCGGCAGTAGAATCCACAGTGAAGTCTGGCGCGATATCGTTGATACATAAAAGACAAGTCTTCACGGCGCCGCTTCTCTAGCTGGCGCGAACTGAACACGCCGTGGCTGTAGCCATAAATCAAAATACTGACAATTTGACGCGGGT
>ENA-ORXR01000644-ORXR01000644.1-marine-metagenome-genome-assembly--contig:-NODE-644-length-44345-cov-5.341466_pt1 | contig 44345 bp, 40 predicted proteins | sample MGYA00237866_ERZ511479 | MGnify/ENA metagenome assembly ERZ511479
CATGACATTGACCTCAACGGTGACCCGGGTCCTGAGTGGGTGCTCGATCGCGTCGACGCAACCGTTCGGATTGAGACGGAGTCCGTGACACCGGGAGGCGAGGTCTTTATCGGCATTGCCGACACCGCAGAACTCGATGCCTATCTCGACGGCGTTGCGTCTGCGATTGTGACAGACGTTGACAACCGCACGCCCAGGTTCGACTCCCAGCCGGGCGGTCCAGCCGCTGCTCCATCTGAGCAGGCGTTCTGGGTGGCCAGCGCGACCGGGCCGGAGTCTCAGCTGCTTGAGTGGGAGGTTGAATCCGGAGACTGGGCCGCGGTCCTGATGAACGCCGATGGCTCTGTTGGCATAGCTCATCGGGTAGAGGTTGGGATCGAGACCAATGTCTTGTTGTCCATTGGGCTGGCTCTGCTGGGCGCTGGCCTGTTGGGCATCTTTGTAACGATTCCACTCATCGGTTTGCTCACAAGATCGTCTCGAAAGCGAACGCATCCAGGCGAATCCAACTTGGTGGTCGCGACACCCACGTCACCGCATCCGCCAGCGGTGCGCCTCGACGCACGATTGGACACACCGCTGTCGCCGTGGCTCTGGCTGGTCAAGTGGTTTCTCGCCATTCCCCATTTCGTTGTGCTTGCATTTCTGTGGGTCGGATTTGTGGTGGCGTCGGTGGCGGCCTTCTTCTCCATTCTCTTCACCGGCCGCTATCCCCAGGCGTTGTTCCGCTACACCAGCGGCGTCCTGCGTTGGACGTGGCGGGTGAGTTTCTATGCCACAACCGGCGGTCTCGGAACCGATCGTTATCCGCCCTTCTCGTTGGGCGAGGTGGACGACTATCCGGCCACGCTCACCATTGCAGAACCGGGGACCTTGTCACGCGGGAAGGTACTGGTGAAATGGTGGCTGTTGGCCATCCCGCACTACATAGTGGTTGCCTTCATTGCCGGGTGGGGCGCGGCCGGCGCGGCGAACGAAAATGGCGCGTGGTTGCCGTTTGGCAGCCTGCTTGGTGCGCTCACGGTGATCGCTGGCTGCTTCATGTTGTTTGGCCGCCGGTACCCGCAAGGTCTCTTTGACCTGATCATCGGACTCAACCGCTGGGTGTATCGAGTGATCGTCTACGTCGCGCTGATGACCGATGAATATCCACCGTTTCGACTGGATCAGGGCGGATCCGACGTCGGCCCATCCTCAGCGCCGTTCGGCGACAACGACCCCGGTCTCATCGACCTCGTCGACCCGTCGATCGGATCGGATACTCAAACCGAACCAGTGACCATCTGAGGTCCGAACTGGATCGCAATTCCTATGTGATTGGTCCAATGTCATTGGTCCAATGTCATTACCGATCAGGGAGAGCTTCGAGCACCCCTCGAATGAGGGCAACCATCGTGTCGTTGGCGTCGGCGGCAGCCGCCAGAACTTCGCTGTGGGCCAGTACATCACCGGTCACACCGGCCGCCATGTTGGTGACCAGCGAGATACCAAGAACGCCCATACCCAGGTGACGTGCCGCGATCGTCTCCAGAACTGTGGACATCCCGACCAGGTCGGCGCCAAGCCCGGCCAGCATGCGGACCTCAGCAGGCGTTTCGTAGGCGCCACCAAACATGCCGGCATAGACACCTTCGGCGAGGGTTGGAGCGACCTGATGGGCAAGAGCTCTCAATTCGGCCGAGAACGCATTGCTCATGTCACAGAAGCGTCCGGGGAACCCCGGCGGCGGGGCGGGGCCCGCCATCGGCGAACCACCCGTGAGGTTCAGCTGATCACTGATCAGCACCGGATCACCCACCGTGAATGCAGGATTGATCGCACCTGCCGCGTTGGTAAGGATCGCTCGTGAGACTCCCATCGCGTAGGCGGTGCGCACACCGTGCACAACCTGGGCCGCATCGAACCCCTCGTAGAGGTGAACTCGTCCACCGAGTATGAGAACGCGGCCTTCACCGACCCGCACTGAACGCGCCAGGTTGCGGTGGCCCGCCACGCGCGGCGCGGGAAACCCGGGAACCGAAGACAACTCCAGGTCCGCGACCACTTCACCGATCTGGTCCGCGGCCTTCGCCCATCCAGATCCCAGCACAACTACAACATCGTGGGTCTCCACATGGAAGGCCTGCTGCAGCACCTCGGCCGCTTGGGCCGCGAGCGCGAAAGATCCAGGCGGCGCTGGTCCCGCCGGGTTTTCTGACTCAGAATTTCCCACGGCACCGATCTCACCACATACACCCACAAATCGCCAGGGTCTTTGGGCCCTGCCGCCAGCGGCCCACCGAGCCGATGATCGGTGTATGTCCAACCATACGAAGAACTCTTCGCCGCATGTGCGCTTCTTTCGCGACATTGGCATCACCGATGTTCCGCTCGTCGGCGGAAAAAACGCATCCCTCGGCGAGCTGTACCAACAACTGACCACTCAGGGTCTGCATGTGCCGAACGGTTTCGCCGTGCTTGCGTCGGCGTACCGCCACACCATTGCGTGCGGCGGGATCACCTCCGAGCTGCACGAACTGCTCGACGTCGTCGACGGCACCGATGTCTCCCTACTTCAGGAGCGCGCAAGGTTGGCACGAAAACTTGTGCAGGGCGCTGGCCTGCCGGATGACGTAGCCGATGCAATTCGAGTGGCGTATGCCGAGCTGCGCGACGAGTACGGCGATGATGTCTCTCTGGCCGTGCGTTCGTCGGCGACGGCCGAAGATCTTCCCGAGGCCAGCTTTGCCGGCGCCCATGAAACGTTTCTGAACATACGCGGCGAGACGGAGCTACTCGATGCGGTCCAGCGGTGCTTTGCCAGCTTGTTCACCGATCGCGGAATTCACTACCGGATCGAACATGGTTTCGGCCAATTCGATGTTGCACAGTCGGTCACCGTGCAGAAGATGGTGCGGTCCGACCTGGCCTGCAGCGGCGTGATCTTCACCCTCGACACCGAGTCGGGCTTTGAGGACGCCATTTTCATCACCGGTGCCTACGGGTTGGGTGAAAACGTGGTGCAGGGCGCGGTGGACCCTGACGAGTTTCACGTGTTCAAGCCAACGCTGCGCGATGGCTTCGAGACCGTGCTTCGTCGCCGACTCGGCCAGAAGTCGATCAAGATGATCTACTCAAGCGAGGACGGTGAAACGACAGTCAACAGGGACGTCGACCCTGAAGCCCGCGGCCGATACTGCCTGACCGATGCCGAGGTTGTTGAACTGGCCAAGGCCGCTGACGCCATTGAGGCGCATTACTCCGAGCAGGCCGGCGCGCACCGCCCCATGGACATTGAATGGGCCAAAGATGGCGTCGATGGCAAGCTCTACATCGTGCAGGCGCGGCCCGAAACCGTTACCTCACAACAGAGCGCGAACATGCTTCATATCTCGCACCTCGACGGCGACGGCCCCACCCTTGCCGAGGGGCGGGCCGTTGGACAGCGAGTGGCCAGTGGCCCGGTTCGCATAGTGACCTCAGTCGACCAACTGCCCCTCGTGCAGCCGGGCGATGTACTCGTCGCAGAGATCACCGACCCCGACTGGGAGCCGGTGCTGAAAGTAGCGGCAGCAGTTGTGACGAACCGAGGAGGCCGAACGTGCCATGCAGCAATCGTTGCCCGGGAACACGGCATCCCCGCGGTTGTCGGCACCGGCGAAGCAACCACCGTGTTGATCGACGGCCAGCAGGTAACAGTCAGCTGCGCCGGCGGCGATGTCGGACGGGTCATTGAAGGCGCGATCCCTCACCACGTCGAACACGTTGACGTTGGCGAGATCCCACGGCCAAGAACACTGATCCAAGTCAACCTGGGCAACCCCGATCTTGCGTTCAGGACAGCGGCGCTTCCCAACGACGGCGTTGGTCTCGCACGTATGGAGTTCATCATCAGTGAGCACATCATGGCGCACCCAATGGCGTTCATTCACCCCGAACGCGTCGATAGTGCCGAGGAACGCAAGGCCATTGCCGCCCTCGTCTCAGGGTACGAAAACGGGCGCGACTTCTTTATCGAGCGGCTCTCGGAGGGAATTGGGGTGATCGCCGCAGCCTTCTACCCGAAGCAGGTCGTCGTTCGGCTCTCAGACTTCAAAACCAACGAATACGCGTCGCTCATCGGCGGGCATTCTTTCGAACCGGTCGAGTCGAATCCGATGCTTGGATTCCGCGGCGCCTCTCGGTACTCACACCCCTCCTACCGCGAAGCCTTCGAACTCGAATGCGCCTCAATTCTGCGGGTACGAAACGAGATGGGACTCACCAACGTCGTGCCCATGGTGCCCTTCTGTCGTCGGGTGAGCGAAGCCGGCCAGGTGATCGACGAGATGGCCCGAAACGGCCTGGTTCGCGGCGTAAACGATCTTGAGATCTACATGATGTGCGAGATTCCAAACAACGTAATTTCACACGACGCTTTCGCTGATCACTTCGATGGGTTTTCAATCGGGTCCAATGATCTGACCCAACTCGCACTCGGCGTCGATCGTGACTCTGAGATCGTCGCCTTCGACTACGACGAAGGTGAGCCTGGAGTGCTGGAACTGTTTCGCATGGCGATCGAGGGATGCAAACGCACGAACAGCCATTCGGGGTTCTGCGGCCAGGCACCATCAGACCGTCCGGAGATCGCTCATTTCCTGGTCGAACACGGCATCGACTCGATCAGTCTCAACCCGGACGCGGTAATCCAGACAACGCTCGACATCCTTGAACTTGAAGCAGCGCTCAGCCCGGAGCGGACGGCCGGGTCGATGAAGTCACCGCCAACCCGAGAGTGACCTTCGGCCCTTACCTGAATGCCCCCAGCACGAGATCGTGGACCGGTAGCCAACGAAAGAGCTGTGCGATGAACCATGAGTCACTGACGTCCGACAAACCTTCGAACCTCGATCAATCAAGTCGGGGATACTCCCACATCGCTCCCCAGGACTCGGTCTTTGGGGCCGCCATCGTGGTTCCGTTCAAGGAGGGGGCGGACGCTGACGCGTTCCTCGATGCGGTCGCGCTGTTCGCAAATGCGATGCGGCGCCCAATCGAGTTCGTCTCGGTGGTCGACGACGCTTGGGACGCGGCGACAACACTGCGCCAGCTGGCGGACACCACCCGCTCGTTTGGTGATCGCACTACTCAGCCAACCCGGTGTCGCTTGATCGTGTCTGCCGAGCCGGCGCAGGTGCTGCTGGACGTCTGCGCAAACCGGGTTGTCATCATGGCCATGGTCACCACGCCAGCTGGCGACGATCCATTCGTCGGCACGCACGCAGCCAGCCTTCTGTCTTTGTCCAACGAGCCCGCCCTTCTTGTACAGCGGATGGTCACGACCGATGCCGTCGACCTCCATGAGGTGACCGTTACCCTGGCCGACGCGGAGGACCGCCTCGGGATCCTCCCCATCACCCGTTCCATCGCCGACAATCTGGGTTTACCTGCACGGATTTTGCCCGTTGACGCGGAACGCAAGGGTCTGGTGCTTGCCGATGGTGACCGACAAGGTCGCCTCGTGTTCCCTGACAGCCCACAGACGTGGCTTCAGGTTGACGTGTTGGAAGGTGTCGGTCCGGACGACGGAATGGGACAACCGGTACCCGACCAATCCCGGTCGCCGCTTCGTTGTTCGGGATCCCCAGAAGAGGTGAGCGCCCACCTCCGAGCCTTTCTGGATCAGGGAGGACAGACCAGGGAGATCGTTTACGTGCCGGACAACGCCGGTGTGATCGGCAGCGACCGATTCGTCCTGGTGCTGGACGGTTCCGAACAGGCCGCAGAAGCGATCAGGCCGGCACTGATTCTCGCAGCGCAGAAAGGGCGCACCCTTTCCGCGCTGATCGTGACACCTCCAGCTCCTGCAGATGCCGCAAGAGTGTCTGCTGCAGTTGCAGCCCAACTCGCGGCGTTCGAGTGCGACCATGTGTCGAGAACAGTGGTTCCATCCTCGACGCTGGACGGCGACTTGATCTCCATCGCTCGGTCCGGCCACGTGCCGGTCGTCTCGGCCTTTGGCACCTGGACCAGTCGCAACCGACTTGCTGGCCTACTGGGCGTCATGGTGCAGGACAACGCCCCAGCAGTCGTGGGAGTTGGACCCCGCGTGAAAGCAGAATGGAACCAGACCGGCGGGCCAATAGTTCTGTGCGTCGATCAGACGAAGTCGGCGGACGCAATCCTGGATCACCTGGACTACTTCATCGAGCCAGCGACTCAGAATGTCATTGTCCTCCACATCGACGCGCCGGAGGAAGGCGCTGGGCCACGCCGCGTCCTCGACTGCCACGACATCACCGAATGGCCGGACATGGCGGCGCTGATCGAAGCTCGGTGGGACGTCAAAGCAACAGCCCAGACCATCGTGGGTTCCAGTCTTCCCGCTTCGATCACTGCGTTCGCCGCCAGCGTCGAAGCGTCCTTCATCGTCATGGCCAGCCACCATCGCTCCAGTCCGGGCCGACCGTCCATTGCCAGCACCAGCCTCGCAGCGGTCCAATACGCTCCGTGTCCGGTCGGTATCATCTCCGTTGTCTGAGGGTCCGCTGACCCAACGACCGGGTGTCAGGGCGCCGGTGGCGGGGTATCTCTGAAACCCAACTCGGGACCGAGGTCCCTACTGAGCAGTGAATCGGTCGCTCATCATGAGTCCATAGGAAAGGACAACCATGAGCGACTTCTCCTGGGACCATGTAACCCGCAAGGCCAGTGATGCAATGGTGGAAGTCGGCAGAGCGGCGGCTGTCCGACATTCGATCGCACCGGCCACTTCCCGGTAGGACCCTGCAGCTGATCAGCAGAGGCTTCATCGTGAACAACGCGGAGCTACCGTTCGCCCGCAGTCCCCGAGACGTGAGCTGCGATCTTGAAACAGACCTCGTCCGAGGGCTCAGCACAACCGAAGCATCCGAACGGCTCGCTCTCTTCGGTCCGAACACCATCGATGCCTCCGACCAGGACAGTTGGCTGATTCGACTCGGCAAACAGTTCCGCGATCCTCTCGTACTCCTTCTGCTGGTCGCCATCATTATCTCTTTGGTCGCATGGTATTTCGAGGACCGGACCGCATGGCCAATCGACGCCTTTGTCATCGCTGCGATCGTCGCAGCGAACGCCGCGCTGGGAGCTTTTCAAGAGCACCGAGCGGACAAGGCCTCACAGAAATTGGCACAGATGACGGGTCATCTTGCCGACGTGATCCGAAGCGCCGAACCTCGATCCGTTCCGGTCACAGAGATCGTCCGTGGGGACCTGCTCGTCATCACCGAAGGTGCCGTTGTTCCCGCCGATGCGCGAGTCACGTCGGCCGAATCACTCCACATCGCCGAGGCCGCCCTCACCGGTGAAAGTGCACCGAGGCTCAAAGGACCCGATCCCGTCGCGATGTCAACCACGATTGGAGATCGGACGTGCATGGTTCACGCAGGTACTGCTGTCGTATCAGGCCACGGACAGGCGATCGTCACAGCGACAGGTATGGATACCGAAGTCGGGCACATCGCTGGCATGTTGGCCACGACATCCCAGACGCCAACTCCGCTTGAGCGAGAGATCAGGTCCATCAGCAGATCGCTCGGCGTTGCGGTTCTCGCAATTTCCATCGTGTTGTCCATCGCTATCGCTGCGACTTCACCGATCACGTCAGGATCAGATGTTGTCGACATTCTGATCATCGGTGTATCCGTCGCTGTCGCGGCAGTACCCGAGGGACTGCCAGCGGTACTCTCGCTCGTTCTGGCCCTGGGCGTCAGCCGGATGGCCCGCCGTCACGCTTTGGTTAAACGCCTTGCCTCTGCGGAGGCACTCGGAGCCGCAACCGTGATCTGCACGGACAAAACCGGCACCCTCACTCGCAACGAGATGAAGGTGCACGAAGTCATCGTGCCCGCAGGTCGATTCATCATGCCGGGCGCACTCAGCAGCGGGCCGGTGCACGATCAGGCACTCCTTACCCTGCTCGCTGGCACCGTGACATCCAATGCCCACATTGATACGACCGCAACGACGTGGAAAATCTCGGGGGACCCAACCGAGACATCACTGGCCGACGCCGCCCACGAACTTGGACTGACCGAACAGCGCCTGGCCTCGGTCCAACGCATTGCCGAGCTGCCCTTTCAGACTGAGCGACGCAGGATGAGTGTGCTGGTCGACGGGCTTCTGATCGACGGTCGTCACCAGCGATGCATCGTTACCAAAGGTGCACCGGATGTCATTCTCGATCTGTGCAGCGCGCGCCTGCAACCAGATGGCCCGGTGAATATGACCGATGAAGACAGGCGCGTGTTGGCTGGTCACACGATGACACTGGCTGACCAGGCAATGCGGACAATCGCTGTTGCGTACCGACAGGTCGAGCCCGGAGCCGTACTCACCGAAGCTGAAGAACGCGGCCTCACCTGGCTCGGAGTCGTCGGCATGTTTGATCCACCTCGTGACGGTGCAGCCGAGGCGATCGCGACGGCCCAGCGAGCGGGCATTCGAGTGATCATGGTGACAGGTGATCACCCTCACACCGCGGCAAGCATCGCGGTCAAGCTCGGTATCGCCAGCAAAGGCGATTCAGTAGTCAGCGGAAACGATGTCGATGGGTTCAGCGACATGGAGCTCGGACAAGCGCTCAGCGAGTACTCGGTGTTTGCGCGGGTGACCCCAGCGCACAAACTGCGCATGGTGAGAGTCCTACAGGACGCAGGCGAAGTGGTCGCCATGACCGGCGACGGGGTCAACGACGCACCAGCGCTCAAGGCGGCCGACATCGGCACCGCAATGGGGATGGGGGGCACCGATGTTGCGCGTGAGGCCGCAGACATGGTGCTGATCGATGACAACTTCGCCACGATTATTGAAGCGATCAGAGGTGGCCGTTCGATCTTTGTCAACGTGAAGAGTTTCCTCAGGTATTTGCTCTCGTCGAACGCTGGCGAAGTGTTGACCATCGTCTTCGGTGTGATCTTTGCCGGTGTGATCGGTCTTCGAGGAGAGGGAATCGACGTGTTGGCGCCTCTGACCGCTGCACAAATCCTCTGGGTCAATCTCGTCACCGACAGCGGCCCCGCCCTTGCGCTCGGTGTCGACCCGGTCGACCCTGATGTCATGAATGAGATGCCGCGCCGTGTTGGAGACAGAGCCATCGATCCGCCCATGCTGCGCGGAGTTATCTCCGTTGGGGTCACCATGGCGCTGGTCACACTCCTCACCCTTGATGCCAAGCTTCCCGGCGGCGTGATTGACGGCACCAGCGACCTGAAGACCGCCCGCACCGCGGCATTCACCGTGCTTGTTTTGGCCCAATTGTTCAACTGCTTCAATGCCCGATCCGATACCGCGTCGGCACGACACGAATGGACGCGAAACCCGTGGCTGTTCGCAGCGATTGCGGCGTCACTGACGCTCCAACTGTGCGTCGTGCACCTCCCGTTTCTCCAGAAAGCCTTTGGCACTGCAGCGCTCTCCTTCGGTGACTGGCTTATGGCAACAGCAGTTGCCAGTTCGGTCCTTGTCGTGGGCGAAGCCCGAAAGTGGTTCGACCGCACAGTGATCCGCCAATCACGCCATTCCCGTTGAGGCGATCGTGCAGCACTACTCGACGATCCGTTCGATCACGAGCGGGGGCTGGTCCCCAGCAGAGTCGGCGATCGTGATTGCTGATGCCGCGAGTGCTTCGACCGAAAGGAGCCGGTGGGGGTCGTCTGCCCTCAGCTCCAGCAGAGGCTGACCCTTCTCAACCCAGTCGTTGGGTTTCGCCAGACACATGATGCCGGCTGTGGCGCTGACCGGATCCTCCTTGCGGGCGCGCCCTGCTCCGAGGCGCCAGGCGGCAACGCCGATGGCGCGGGCGTCGACGGACCGGATGAAACCGGCATTCGGAGCGACTATCTCATGCCGCTCGCTGGCCTCGGGCAACCCTGCCGCCAGATCGCCGCCCTGGGCCGCAACCATGGATTTGAACGTTTCAAGAGCCGCTCCGGACCCAAGCACTGCTGCCGGGTCCGCATCGACGCCGGCAAGTCTCAACATTTCGTCCGCAAGCGCGACGGTCAATTCGACGACGTCGGCGGGGCCACCACCGGCAAGCACGTCCAGGGACTCCTGAACCTCGACGGCGTTGCCAACCGCCTTCCCAAGCACGTTGTCCATGCGGGTAACCAATGCTGATGTCCGCACGCCGTGGCCGGCGCCGATCGCAACCATGGTGCGCGCCAGTTGATCCGCAGAAGCGAAGTCGGACATGAACGCTCCCCTCCCGACCTTCACATCCAGTACGAGCGACTCGGCACCTTCGGCGATCTTTTTCGACATGATCGAGCTTGCGATCAGCGGGATGGACTCGACAGTGCCCGTCACGTCTCGCAGCGCATACAGCTTGCGATCAGCAGGAGCCAAGTCATCCGACGCGCCGGCGATCACACCTCCGATGTCGCCAAGCAGGACGCGCATCCGATCCACCGGGACCTGGGCCTGCCAACCCGCGATGGCCTCCATTTTGTCGAGCGTCCCTCCGGTGTGACCGAGGCCGCGTCCGGAAAGTTGCGGTACAGCGGCGCCGCAGGTCGCCACGAGTGGCACAAGGATGAGCGAGATCTTGTCGCCGACACCACCGGTCGAGTGTTTGTCAACAGTCGGGCGACCAAGACCTGACAAGTCCAGGCGCGTGCCGGAATCAAGCATGGCTTTGGTCCAGTGCACCAGTTCGTCATCCTCCATGCCATTGAGGAAGATGGCCATCGCGAGAGCCGCCGCCTGCTCGTCGGCGATCGTCGTACCGGCGGTGTAGGACGCGATGAACCAATCGATCTGGTCATCGGTGAGGCGATGCCCATCGCGCTTTGCGATGATGATGTCAACAACGTTCACTCGGCTTCACCGGCAGGAAGATCCTGCGCTCCAAACGCGTTCGGCAGTATCGAATCGAGCCGGACCGGTCTGTCTATGGCATCGACCAACAAGCCGGAGGCGCCCACTTCGGACAACAGTTGCCGGCAACGCCCACACGGCCAGAGCAACGTGCCCTGTTGGTCAACGACGCTGATGGCGCTCAGCGATCCTCCGCCGAGGCGGTACATGTCTGACACAAGACCGCATTCGGCGCAGAGGGTCAAGCCAAACGAGGCGTTCTCAACGTTGCACCCCGTCACATATACCTCACCATCCATCAGCCCGGATGCGCCAACCTTGAGACCCGAGTACGGGGCGTACGCGTGCTCGGCTGCAGCTTTGGCTTTCTGGCGAAGAGTGGTCCAGTCGACCGGTGCAGTTGTAACCATGGCGGGCTCAGTGGATCACCATGTAGTTGACGGGCGAATGATGCGCGATCTTGGTTGACACACTCCCGCGCAGCACCTGTGACAGCCGGCCCATTCCTCGGCTTCCTACGACGATCATCTCGGCGCCAACGTCTTCGGCGACCTGGAGAATTGCGGCCGCTGGATCGTCATCAACAAGATGCTCCTTCACCGTTGCGCCGCTCCTGGCCACATACTCGCCGGCTTGTGCAAGCTGGCTGCGTTGCCGGTCAACGAGATCGATCTGAGCGGTGAATTCCGCGGGCACCGAAGCGTAGGCCTCAAGAATCTCACGATTGGATGGCGCGCTGTAGGCGGTGACCACGTGCACGGTCCCGGCATCGCTGACCACGGCGCAGGCCGCATCCAACGCACGTTGCGAACATTCCGAGCCGTCAAAGCCGACCACTGCGGTTTCTACCTCCAGCACCGAACCGGCTGGTGGCGCTTCATTTTCTTCGAGCATCCGTCTTGTTCCTTCTCTTCTGATTTGGCGGGGCAATACATTCCAGAACTAGCCGAGGACGGCAACGAATCGACCGTGAAAGTGGACGCTGCGATTGAACTCTCCGAGCGTGATGGGGTCTTCGAAGTCGTAGTCGCCGTAGCCGATTGGATCCTGCAGGAAATCCCAGATTTCGGAGTTGGTGAAGGCCGCACCCACGAGTCCATCAATCCTTTCAGCATCGGCGGCGGTGGTTGCGTGAGTCAGTGCTTTCATGACGATCCCTCCAGATTGGTCGTTCTTGGGGTGGTTCCTGATGTCACCAGCTTGGGCCCGCCGAACCCGGTGGCACAGGGCCATTGGTCCTCCTTCATATCGAGCTGGTATTTCGGGCTGGACGCAGGACCTTCGGCCCTTGTCGCTCAACCCCGGCGACCGTTAGAGATGGAGCCCGGCCACCAAACGGAGATGATCACCATGGCAATCGAGGACACCACGACTTTCGAGGAATCGACCAGAGGCGAGATTCCCAAGAGTGCCCTTGTGCATTGCAGAGAGAAACTGGATCGAATCGGGTCGCACTGCAGAGAGCCGATCACCCACGTCGAGATCCGACTCACCGATGATCCCAACCACCCCGGATCGGCGCAAACGACCGCCGAGGCGTCGATGACCACCACCCGCGGCCCGATCCGGGCCCATGCTCAGGCCGAGACGGTCAACGAAGCGATCGACCTCATGATTCAACGAATGAAGCGCCGGCTCGACCGCCATGAGTCGCGCCTCCATCGCATTGGGACAAGACGCCACGACGGGGTCGCATCGGTTGGAAGCTGGAAGCACGGAGACGTCGCTGACGCTCCTCGGCACCCGCAACCCCGAAGCGGTGGTGAACCAATGACCGTCGTCCGCAACAAATCGTTCGCATCCGAGCCGATGACGGTCGACGACGCGGCCTATCAACTTGAGATACTCGACCACAACTTCTATCTCTTCCACGAGTCGAGTTCTGACACCACGGCACTGCTGAGCCGGGCTGACAACGGCCGCTACGCACTCAACATCGCCGAGGAAGCCGCAATCGAGAATCTTCCGGTGGGCTACGTCGACCGCATGCCAGGTCCCGTTGTGCTTGACCTGGACGGTGCCCAGCGGGTGCTCGAAACGACAAGCGAGCCGTTCGTGTTCTTTGCGGATACGCACCAGCAACCTGGACAAGTCCTCTATCGTCGCCATGACGGCAACCTGGGGATTGTTGGGCTCGCTGCGGCGACTGCAGTCTCAAAAGTGCCCTGACCATCGGGCGACGCACAACGAGGAGCGGTTTGCCGTGACATCAGGAAAGCCCACGTTGGCCGACACCGATCATCGGCGGCTTGCGCTGGCGTGGCGACACATCGACCCCGATCCTGACCATGTATCCGCTGTCGATGCGGCGCTCGCCGACGACGACGCGTTGAAACGCCTGTTCGGGCCCCGGTTGAGGTTCGGCACCGCCGGGCTGCGAGGTCCGCTCGGACCCGGGCCGGGCGCAATGAACCAGGTTGTCGTGCGACTTGTTGCCGCCGCTCTGGGCGAGGTCGTTTTGTCGCAGGGCGGCGATACGGCGGTCATTGGCTACGACGCCAGACACCGCAGCGCGCTCTTCGCTCACGAGACAGCCCGGGTGCTCGCGGCACAAAACGTAAACTCGATGCTCTTCGATCGTGCGACCCCAACACCCACGGTGGCCTTCGCCGTTCGGGAACTCGGCGCGGCAGCGGGCGTCATGGTAACCGCCAGCCACAACCCGCGATCTGACAACGGTTACAAGGTCTTCGGCGCGGATGGAGCGCTGCTTGCATCACCAGCCGACGAGACCCTCTCGCACCGCATGAACACAGTTCCGCTGTTTGGAGAGGAAGGCCTCGCACCATCCGATGACGTTCGAATCCAGCACATCGGCGACGATCTCATCAACGTCTACGTCGAACGCATTTGTGCCATGTTGCGTCCCGGAGGCCCGCGAGCCATCAAGATCGCATACACCCCCCTCCACGGTGTCGGGGGCGAGATCATGAACCGGGCCTTTGAGCGGGGTGGCTTCTCTGCCCCGGCCGAGACGCCGGGCCAGCGGACCCCCAACGCCGACTTCCCCGGTCTCCCCTTTCCCAATCCAGAGGAACCGGGCGTTCTTGATGAAGTTCTGGCAACGGCCACCGAAGCGGGCGCAGACATTGCCATGGCGAACGATCCCGACGCCGATCGCATCAGCGTTGCGGTACGCACCGAAGCAGGCTGGTATCTGCTCTCCGGAGACGACGTTGGGTGCCTGCTGGGCGACTATCTGCTGGAGCAAAGCAAAGCCGAAGGCGCCAACCGCCTCGTTGTTACAACGATCGTCTCGAGCCGCCTCCTCGCAGAAATCGCAGCGGAGCACGGGGTTCAGTTCGAACAGACACTGACCGGGTTCAAGTGGATCATGAACGCACGCGCCGCATGGCCAGAGCATCGGTTCGTGCTTGGCTATGAGGAGGCGCTCGGGTATTGCGTCGGTGATGCGGTCAGCGACAAGGACGGCATCGGCGCAGCCCTGCTCGTCGCGGAGTACGCAAGCGAACTCAAAGCGCAGAACCGATCTCTGCTCGACGCGCTCGACGATCTGCACCTCCGACACGGAGTGCATATCACCGGTCAACGTTCGGTCCGCTTCGAAACCCCGGGAGGTCCGACGTCAGCGACGGTTATGGAACAACTTCGGACTCATCCACCGGCCGAACTCGGTGGGTTCCGGGTGCTGAGCTCTGACGACTATCTCGCAGAAGGATCGTCGGCGCTTACCGACGCCATTGTCCTGCACCTTGACGGGACGCGACTCACCGTGCGGCCCAGCGGGACAGAACCCAAACTGAAGGTGTATGGCGAAGCCTGGCAGTCGCTGCTCATGCCTCATGCGGACCTCCGAGCGGACCGAAGTGAAGCGCACAACCGATTGGTCGCAACATTGGACGAGCTGGTTCTCATGCTCAGTGACCCCGAGCGCGGCGACACCGCTCGCAAACTTACTCAACATGCGCGCCTGACTGACCAAACAATCGAGGATCGCGCCGCTGCGTTGTTTGCATCCGAACCGCAGAGTCTCACACGTGCAGAGACACTGCGACTGGTGGTTCGCAGTATTGATCTCACCACGTTGTTGGGGGACGACACCGCCGGACGGGTGCGCGCATTGTGTGCTCAGGCGCGACGCCCCGACCCAGCCGACGCCACTGTCGGCCCAACAGCTGCGATATGTGTCTACCCCAGCCTGGTGCCGATAGCCGTTGACGTTCTGAGCGGTTCCGGAGTGGCAGTGGCATCCGTTGCCAGTGCGTTTCCGAGCGGCCTGTCATCGCTCCAAGTGCGTCTCGCCGACATCGCTGACGCGGTCGCAGCAGGCGCGGACGAGATCGATGTGGTCCTGAATCGGGCGGCTTTCCTGTCCGGAGACCACGAGCTCGTTCGCACAGAGCTCACGGCCATGCGCCGCACGATCGGTGATCGGGCAATGAAGGTCATCCTCGAAACCGGCGAACTCGGTACTCCCCAGGCGATTCGCGAAGCAACACGGCTTGCGATCGCCGCGGGTGCCGATTGGGTGAAAACGTCGACCGGAAAGTCTGCGGTGAGCGCAACTCCTGCAGCAGTTCTGGTCATGGCCGAGGCGATAGCGGACCATGTGGCGGACGGCGGTCGTGCAGTCGGGATCAAGATCTCTGGCGGTGTTCGCACCTCAGCCGATGCCCTCGGCTATCTGGCGATCATCGAAGCATCGCTCGGCGACGACTGGCTGCAATCCAAGCGTGTGCGCTTTGGCGCATCCGGCCTACTCAACACTGTCGTATCCGATATCTCCAGAGCCCGCTGAGGTCCCTGCCAACATCGCTGAAGTAGCGTTGCCCAGCGGAGCGGTTCATGCGCATTGCATGCGAGGCCAGGTGACTCTTCGGGGTAGAAAGAGTCCATGGCCGCAGAGATTCACAAGGTAGATGTCGGACAGCTGGAGCTGTCGGTTACTTCCGAAGGCAACGGCCCCGCCGTGGTCCTGCTTCATGGATTTCCCGAAATCGGATACTCGTGGCGGCACCAGATTCCGGTGTTGGCCAAAGCCGGCTACCGGGTACTGGCCCCCGACATGCGCGGCTACGGCTGGAGTGAGGTCCCCGACCATCTCAGCCGATACACCATGTTCGATCACGTCGGTGACGTCATTGGTCTGTTGGATGCCGAAGGGATAGACCGCGCCACGATCGTTGGTCACGACTGGGGATCGATCATCGCGCCATGGGTTGGACTGATGCGTCCCGACCGGGTCAACGGCGTGGCCATGCTCAGCGTGCCGTTCGTCCCGCGCGGTGAACGCAGCATCCTCCAGCACATCGAAGCCACCGACCCCGAAGGCGAGTTTGGCTACATGCTTTCCTTCCAGCACGACGGGATTGGCGCCCTGCTGGATGAGGATCCCATCAGCTTCCTTCGCACCGTCTACTGGGGCGTCAGCGGCGCCCGACCCGAGAACCACCAGTCCGGAGATGAACCACCAGTTGGCCTACCCCCGCATCTCAGCCAGGAGGAATTTGAGAACTACCTCCGGGCCTTTGCTCGCACCGGACTGCAACCCGCCATCAACTACTACCGCAACCTCCACATGAACTGGGAGATGACCCGACCGTGGCACAACGCGCCGCTCACCGCGCCAACTGTGTTTGTCGGTGGGAGTCGGGACTTTGTGTGCACCACGGCCGACGGTGGACTGGGCTCGGGAGTGAAAGAGCTTGAGACCTCCTGCACCGATCACCGAGGAACAACCATCATTGACGGCGCCGGACACTGGGTTCAGCAGGAAGCGCCCGATGAGGTCAACACCGCGCTGATTGAGTTCCTCGGGTCCATCAGTTCATCCTGAGCCGACCACCAGCCACCGCGCTACCGCAGGTTGCCGGTGCGGCGCTTCGGTTCGACGGGACCGGTCAGCCGATTGGTGGCGGCCGCCAGCCCGCGCCTCAGCATGATCTGGGTGTCGGCGGGTTCGATCAGATCGTCGATGCTGAGTCCGTTGGCGCTGCGGTAACCCGATGACAGTTCCACAGCCAACAGCGCGGCCTTACCGTCCTCGTCCGCACCCGTTGCTGCATCCGCGCCCCGGGCCGGCATCGCCCCGAAGGTCACCCCGGGCCATGCAAGGTTGAGCGTCTGGTTGTCCCACGGGTTCATGGACATGGCGGAGCTGCCGAATCCATAGGCCTTGCGCAAGGTCAGTTGGATTTTGGGCACCGTTGCCTGATGTTGGGCCGCAAACATGCGGCCGGCCCGCTTGAGAATCCCGGCTCGCTCCGACACTGACCCGGCCAGCACTCCCGGATTGTCGGTCAGAAAGATCAGGGGGAGATGGAACGAATCCGCCACCCCCACAAACTGCGCGGCCTTGTCCGCCGCGTCGGCGTCAATGGTGCCCGCCATGACCGCTGGCTGGTTGGCCACCACCGCCACGGGTTGGCCGCCAAGGTGGGCCAGGCCGGTCACCAACGACGGGCCGAAGTGGGGCTGCACTTCGAACCAGGACTCGACATCAAAGATCAGGTGAATCACCTGTCGCATGTCATAGGCGCGGCGGGGGTCCCGCGGCACGATGTCCAGTATTTCGGGGAGCGCCCGAGCCGTCGTCGCCGCCCCCGACAACGGCCGGTGCCACGCCGACGACGGCATGTGGCTCAGCCACCGCCGAACCTGATCCAACGCGTGCTGATCGTCGTCGGCCAGGTTGTGGATCAATCCGCTGGCCAGCGCCACCGCAGGGCCGCCAAGTTCGGTCTTGGTGACTTCTTCGCCGAGGGCGGCTTTCACCAGCGGTGGGCCGGCGGCAAAAATTGCGGCGTCGCGGGTCATGACAGTGAAGTCCGCCAGCGGCGCACTCAGCGCTCCGTGACCGGCAGATGGTCCGAGGACCGCGGTCGCCATCGGGATGAGCCCTGACGCATCGGCCTGCGCCTGCAAGTCGTTGGGGCTGCGGGTTGTGGGCGGGTCACTGGGCAGCGGTGGCCGGTGACCGGCCCCCTCCAGCAACATCACCAGCGGTATGCGCTCCTGCACCGCCATCTGGACGATGCGATACCGCTTGACGTGCGCACCCCGACCAATCGATCCGCCGGCCACGGTGAAGTCCTCGGCTCCCACCGCAACCGGACGGCCGTCGACCTGAGCCAGACCAGCCACAAACGCGTCGGCGGGAAGGGGTCCGGTGAGCGCGCCCACCTCGGTGAATGACCCGGCATCGGTCAGCGCGGCAATACGTTCCCGGGCATTGAGCCTTCCGTCGGCCGCCCGCTGGGCCAACCGTTCGGGTTTGCCCATGGCGTGAGCGGTCGCCTTGCGAGATCGGAGGTCGGCCAGCGTCTGGTCCCAGTCATTCGCAGTCGGCTGGTCGGTCACGGTGCCAGATCGGCGCGGTCATGCAATCCGTACGGAGGGAAAGCGCCAAAGAACCCATGCTCGTACAACCCGTAGCCCTCGTGGGTCCCTCGGTCATCGCTGTAGGTGAAGCGGCACACGTGGTCCACAACCCCGTACTGACCCAGGTTCTGCATCTCCGCCGAGTCATATGTCAAGCCCTCCACAACAAGATCGGGACCCTTGTACTGCCCGTGACCCCAGTCGGGATCCAACCCGTAGCCGGTGCCAACTGCCACGAAGTTGGCCCGCAGCGGCTCGCAGGTCATGTCCATGCCGGCATGCGGAAAGTGGATGACCGAACCGGACAACATGCGGCTGCCGGACACGATCTGATGTTCGTGTTCGGGGCGGCCCAGGTCGTCCACTTCGCGCCTGGGGTCACTCCAGATCCGCACCGCCTCCACCAACGGTCGATTGCCCCCCACCTCTTCGTTGCACATGTAGAGAATCGCGTGATCGTCAAACATGACCGGCATGTAGTTCCACATTCCGCCCATCGAACGAATGCCTTCAAAGATCCCCGGTGGCGCCTTCTCCCCCACCGGTCGCACGCCCCATGAGCGATCCCGGGATCCACCCCACCGGTCCGGGGTGAGGTGGTACTCCTTGTCGTCCACGCGGAGTACGCCGGTCCAGGAACCCATCTGCGCAAACCGCTGAGTGTCAAAGAGGACCCGGCCGGATCGCCGGATGAACTGCCCGGGTTCCTCGTGCGCCGGAATCAGCCCGTTCCACTCGGCGTCCAACTCGATGCCGTGGTCGTTGGGTTCGCAGACCAGGCGGAGTCGCTTGAGCGGTTCGATGATCTCAATACGAAGCGGGCCGACCTGCAGATCCAACCGGTCGGTCAGGGGACGAGACGCTCGGACCACGCGGTGTTCGTCGGCACCTTCGGCATTGGTGTGACTGACGGTAATGAACGCATCGTGCACACCCAGGTTCGGGTACTGCCCCATACCGATGATGGCCATGAGCTCATCGGATGAACCATGGAGGTTGAAGTAGTTGCGGTCATAGAAGTTGCGATCGCTGCTTGCGACATGGCGGACCCAGTCGGCAGTCTGATGCAGCGGATACTCATCGCCAGCGCTGACGGTCATGATCCCTCCCTGGAGTTCGGGCCACCGTAGCGGGCCGACGGCAAGCGACTCTCAGCAACATCGCCGGTTGCTTCGAAGCGGAAGCGCCGGCCAACCCACAACCTCTTGTGATTTCCGCTCCGTGGAAAGTTGTTGGTCTTTCCGTTCTGACCCGGATCGTTTACTGTGTCGACCATGACGGTGACATCGGTGGCGCGTGCCATTGGCCTGCTCCGAGCGATCAACGACACTGACGGCACACTCAGCGATTTGGCGCGGGCGACCGACCTTCCGGTGGCCACCGTCTCCCGGCTCATGTGCACCTTGGAGCAGACCGGAGCCGTCAGCCGACACAACAAGGTCTGGCGGATCGGCCCGACCATTCACGAGCTGGCCGGCGACACCGAGTCGACCTTCGACCTGGTGGCCATTGCCACCAACCACCTGGCCGCCCTTGCCGAGGCGACCAACGAGACCGCCGGGATCGTCCAGAACGACCACACGCACTACGTACACCTGGGCGAAGTGGCAACTGATCACGACGTGGCGGTGAAGGACTGGACCGGAGTCCGGCTGCCGGTCCACGCGGGGTGCGGTTACGTACTCATGGGCTGGTGGAGCGACGCCGACATCGAGGCCTATGTCCGCCAGCCGCTCGAACGATTTTCCGACCGAACAGTGGCCGAGCCCGACGCGGTACGCAACCGAGTTGCAAAGATCCGACGAGACGGCGTGCTCTGGACCGTCGGCGAATACACCCCCGACATCACCGCAGTGGCAACGCCGGTCTTCGACCGGTCCGGGTCCGCGGTGGCCGCCGTGTACATCCACGGGCCCACGTTCCGCTTCCCCGGGCGCGGCCAGAAAAAGGACATCGAGCAACTACTCATGGAACGGGCGCAGGCAATCAGCTCCGTGATGGGATGGACGGCCGAGGCCACCTCATGACCGAACGACGACGTCGCCGCGGCGGCCGAGCCGCGTCTGCGGCCAACGCAGACACCCGCATTCCACAGCCGCCCTCGCGCCAACACGTTCGACCGTTCACTCCGACCCGCGTCGTGTCTGATGATGAGGTCGAAGCGATTCACCACGCCTCGCTCCAAGTTCTGCAGGACATTGGACTTGATGTCCTGAACGACGAGGCCCGCCAGCTGCTGGTCGGAGCCGGCGCCCACCCGGGTTCGGATGCCACCGGTGACCCCATCCGTATCCGCTTCGATCCGGCCATGGTTGAGGAATGGATGACGCACTGCCCCGCCGAGTTCAGTCTTCATGCCCGCAACCCGGCCAATACCGTCCGCCTGGGTGGCGACAACGTGGTTTTCAGCGCGGTGGCGAGCCCACCAAACGCGTCAGACATTGCCCGCGGACGCCGCACCGGCAACACCGAAGACTTCCAGAACCTGGTGCGATTGAGCCAGCACCTCAATGCCGTGCAGGTCCATGGTGGCTACCCGGTCGAACCGGCCGACATTCACGCCTCGGTCCGCCACCTCCACACCACCTTCGATCTGCTCACCCTCAGCGACAAGCCAATCAACGCCTACAGCCTCGGTCAGCAGCGCAACCTTGACACCATGGAGATGTCACGCATCGCCCGAGGCATCACGGCCGAGCAGCTGGACCGTGAGGCATCGATCTTCACCATTATCAATACCTCATCGCCGCTCCGCCTGGACGATCCAATGTGTCAGGGCATCATCACCTATGCCCGTCACAATCAGATCTCGATCATTACGCCGTTCACCCTGGCGGGGGCCATGGCACCGGTCACCGTGGTTGGCGCGGTCGTGCAGCAGAACGCCGAGGCGCTGGCTGGCATGGTGCTGGCACAGGTCGCCCGCAAGGGCGCCCCGGTGGTCTACGGCGGCTTCACATCCAACGTGGATATGAAGTCGGGGTCCCCGGCGTTCGGAACACCGGAGTTCATGAAGTCCGCCCTGCTTGGCGGTCAGATGGCCCGCCGCTACAACGTCCCCTACCGCTCCTCCAACGTCAACGCCGCCAACGCCGTGGACGCCCAGGCCGCGTGGGAATCGGTCTTCTCACTGTGGGGGGCGGTCATGGGGGGCGCCAACATCGTGTTCCACGGCGCTGGGTGGATGGAAGGTGGCCTTCGCGCCTCGTTCGAAAAGATGGTCATTGATGCCGACCTGATTCAAACCGTTGCCAACTTCCTGGAGCCGCTGGTGGTCGACGACGCGTCCATGGCCTTGGATGCCATTGCGGAGGTGGGTCCGGGTGGGCACTTCTTTGGAACCCAACACACCCAGGACCGCTACCGCCACGCCTTCTTTGCGCCAATGGTCTCGGACTGGCGAAACTTCGAATCCTGGGAGGAGGCGGGCTCCCCCACCGCCGACCAGAAGGCGGCTCAGCTGTATCCCGCGCTGCTCAACGAGTTTGAGCCGCCGCCGATGGACGACGCCATTGCGGCCGAACTCGCCGACTTTGTGGCCCGCCGCGTCGCCGAAGGCGGCGTAGCCACCGACTACTAATTGCGGTTTCCACTGTTCATACTCGCTGACGCTCCTCTGAAGCGTTGCACGCAGCTTTCCACTGTTCATACTCGCTGACGCTCCTCATACTCGCTGACGCTCCTCATACTCGCAGCCCTCACCCGACCGCAAGAAAGTGAAGCAACAATATGAAGAATCAGGCCCAGGTTGTGGTGATTGGCGGTGGCGTTGTGGGCGCCAGCGTGCTCTATCACCTGACCAGGAACGGTTGGACCGATGTGGTCCTGTTGGAACGCACCGAGCTGACCGCCGGCTCCACCTGGCACTCCGCCGGCGGCATGCACACGCTCAACGGCGACCCCAACGTGGCCAAGCTCCAGCAATACACGATCGAGCTCTACAAGGAGATCGAGGAGATCTCCGGGCAGGACTGCGGCATTCACATCACCGGCGGCGTGATGCTGGCCGACACGCCCGAGCGCATGGACTGGCTGCGGTCGGCCCACGCCAAAGGCCGGTACCTGGGAATGGAGACCGAAATCATCTCGGTGGCCGAGGCCAAAGAGCTCCAGCCAATCTTCGAGGAGAAGTTCTTCGTTGGCGCCATGTGGGACGCCCATGAGGGCCATGTTGACCCTTCCGGAGTCACGCACGCCTACGCCAAGGCGGCAAGAATGAACGGAGCCGATGTCTATCGGGACACGTGGGTCCGCGGCATGACCCGAGCCGCCGACGGCGGTTGGAATCTGCAAACCATCCAGACCTCCACCGGCGAAGACAAAGGCACCATTCACTGCGAGCACGTGGTCAACGCCGGAGGCCTGTGGGCCCGCGAGGTCGGACGGATGGTCGGCCTGGAACTACCACTTCTGGCGATGGCTCACCAGTACATCCTCACCGAAGAGCTGGCCGAGGTTGCCGCGTTCAACAAGGAGCACGGCAAACAACTGCTGCACGCCATTGACTTTGGCGGCGAGATCTACATGCGCCAGGAGGGCGGCGGACTCCTGCTGGGAACCTATGAGCCCAACGGCATTCCCTGGTCGGTGCAGCAGACCCCGTGGGAGTTCGGTATGCAACTGCTGGCCCCGGACCTGGAACATCTGGCTGACCATCTCGCCGTTGGTTTCGAGCACTTCCCAATCTTTGCCGATGCCGGCATCAGCAAGGTCATCAACGGACCATTCACCTTCGCACCAGATGGCAATCCGCTACTGGGTCCGGTCCGGGGTTTGCCCGGCTACTGGAGCGCCTGTGCGGTCATGGCCGGCCTGTCCCAGGGCGGCGGCGTGGGCCTCGCGCTCGCCAACTGGATGACCGACGGTGACCCCGGCCACGACATCTGGGGCATGGACATCAGCCGGTTCGGCGACTTCTCAACCATGGAGTACACCAACACCAAAGTCCGCGAGAACTACGGCCGCCGATTCCGCATCACCTTCCCCAACGAGTTCCTGCCCGAAGGTCGGAACCTGCAAACGTCGCCGATATTCGACAAGCTGGTCGAGGCCAACGCGGTGTGGGGCAACAGCTATGGACTTGAGGTCCCACAGTGGTACCAGAAGCCAGGCCAGGCCCCGGTGGAGAACTTCACCTGGTATCGCTCCAACGCCTGGGACCAGGTGCGCGAAGAAAGCCTTGCGGTGCGCAATGACGTGGGCCTCATGGAGACCACGGGTTTCGCCAAGTTTGTGTTCAGCGGACCCGGGGCCCGGGGCTGGCTTGATCACCTGTTGGCCGGGCGGATTCCCAAGGCTGGCCGCATGGCCCTGACCCCAATGACCAACGAGCGCGGCAAGCTGATTGGGGATCTCACCATTGCCTGCGTGCCGGCCACGCCCGGTGAACCCGAAGGACCATTGACCACCGTGACCGGTGGCGCAACCGGCAACACGACGGCGCACGAAGAACGGTTCATGATGTTTGGCTCCGGCGTCGCCACCCGCTACTACCAGCGCTACTTTGAACAGATGCTCCCCATCGACGGATCGGTGAGCTACCGCACCCTCGGCTACGAAATGTGCGGCCTTGCGATTGCCGGACCGAAGAGCCGGGAATTGCTCCAACGGGTGACCGCAACCGACGTGTCCACCGCTGCGTTCGGCTTCATGGGCTTCCAGAAACTCAACATTGGATGGGCCCCCGTCTGGTGCGGACGCATGAGCTACTCCGGCGACCTGGGCTACGAGTTCTGGATGCCGGCCAGCTACCAGCGCCACGTCTTCGACCAGCTCATGACCGCGGGAGAGGGACTGGGCCTTCAGCTCTTTGGCGGCAAAGCGCTGGACTCGCTCCGACTGGAAAAGAGCTTTGGCTCCTGGGCTCGGGAGTATCGACCGATCTATGACCCCTACGAAGCCAACCTCGGCCGATTTGTCAACCTGAAGAAGGACTTCGTTGGTCGCGATGCGCTGGTCGAGGCACAGGCCAACGGTCCAGAACGCCTGCTCTGCACCTGGACCGTCGACGTTCCTCCCGGTCCCGGCGCAGCCGACGTGATCGGCGACGAGCCGGTGTGGCATGACGGCAACGTTGTGGGCTGGGTCACCTCTGGCGGCTATGCCCATGCATCCGATGTTTCGGTCGCCATGGGCTATGTCCCCGCCCACTACGCCACCACAACGGGCAGCTTCGAGATCGAAATCCTCGGGGTCCGCCGTGCCGCAACGCTGGTGGACGGTTGCCTGTGGGACCAGAACGCCGAGCGGATGAGGTCCTAGCGTGCGCAGCTGCCCCCCGTTGGCACAGAGCTGATAGGTACGATTTGGTATGATCCCTCACCCCCAACATGTATTTGTGCTCTGACCCGCTCACGCCTCAGCCCCACGGTCGTTCATGTCAACAAAACTGAAAAAGAACCTCAATCTGTTTGACGTGTACGCCATGTCAACGGGCGCCATGTTCAGCTCGGGCCTCTTTCTGCTGCCCGGCATTGCCGCTGGTTTCACTGGCGACAGCGTCTACCTGGCGTATTTCCTTGCGGGGTTTTTGATCCTTCCGGCCATGTTCTGCATGGCCGAACTTTCAACCGCAATGCCCAAAGCCGGCGGTACGTACTACTTCCTTGACCGTGCCATGGGCCCGCTCATGGGCACAATCGGTGGCCTTGGCTCCTGGGTCGCGGTCGTGTTCAAGAGCGCGTTTGCGCTGGTTGGCATGGGCGCATACCTGAGCATTTACCTCGACCTGCCGTTCACACTTCTGGCCATCATCCTGGCCATCGTCTTCGGCCTCATCAACGTGGTGGGTGCCAAAGAAACAACGCTGTTGCAACGAGGCCTGGTGGGCGCCCTCGTCGTCGTTCTCACCGCCTTCATCATCCTTGGTCTGCCGGAACTCACCGCCGCCGGATCCGGCTTGGCGCCCAACGGTGACGATCAGAACTTCTTCCGTTCTGGGGCGGTCGGGTTCGTCTCCACCATCGGCCTGGTCTTTGTCTCCTATGCCGGACTCACCAAGGTGGCGAGCGTGGCCGAGGAGATCGAGAACCCCGACGTCAACATTCCACTTGGCATGACCTTGTCGCTGGCCACCGCCACCGCCATCTACACATTTGGGACGCTCATCCTCATCAACGTGCTTGACCAGGCAGTGCTCGAAGAGAGTCTCACTCCGGTGGCGGACGCCGGTGAGGTCTTCCTTGACTGGGTCCCATTTGATTTGGGTGTGGTCCTGATTGTCGTGGCGGCCATTGCGGCCTTTGCTTCCACCGGCAACGCCGGAATCATGTCGGCCTCGCGTTATCCGTATGCCATGGCCAAGGACAAACTCATTCCTGCCAACCTCGCGGAACTCGGTCGCTACGGCACGCCCACCCGATCGGTGATCTTGACCGTGCTCGCCATGATCGTGGTTCTGAGCCTGCTTGATGTGGAAGCGGTCGCCAAGCTGGCATCGGCCTTCCAGCTGGTTCTTTTCGGCCTGATCTGTGTGGCGGTGATCGTTATGCGTGAGAGCCGGATCGACAGTTACAAGCCGGGCTTTCGTGCGCCGTTCTATCCGTGGCTACCAATAGTTGGCGTGTTCATTGCGCTCTGGCTGATCTCGGAAATGGGCTTCCTCGCCATCGGTTTCACCGCCGCCCTGCTCATCGGATGTGTCGTCTGGTACCGCTATTACGCGTCAGGCAATCCCAATCTTGAGCGTCGAGGCGCCATCTTCCATGTGCACCAACGTTTGGGAGAACAGAAGTACGTGGGTCTTGAGCGGGAACTCATGGCGATCATTCATGACCGTACCCAGGCCGAGGACCTCACCTATGAGGCCCTGATTGCCCGATCGGCGGTGGTTGACGTGCAGCCCGGGTCGCTTGACAAAGCCGGCCTCACTGACCTTCTCTCGTCCACCGCAGTCGAACGCTTCGATGCTGGATCAGAGATCGCAGCGGCGTTCCGCGAAGAATGGAGTATGCGTCCGGTTGGTGATCGCGTGTATCTGTCGATCATCAACTTGAAAGACCTGATCCAGCCGGAGCTGATCGTGTGCCGCTTTGGCCACCACGCCACGCTGATGCTCGATGACATCGATGGCATCGAGGACGCACATACCGTGCACTTCCTTGTCACGCCGGACCGCCCCGTCGGACTGGATCTGCGTTTGGCAGGTCATATTGCGGAGGTGGTGCAAGGTGAACACTTCAGCGAACGGTGGCTCGGGGCCAAAGACGAGAAGGCGCTCAACGCCATCCTGATGCGTGATGACCACTTCTACCACGGACCGATCGAAACCCTGCCGTTTCTGGTGGACCAGTTGGGAACCAGGATCGGCGATCTGGAGATGCCGGACTCGTGCATTCTCGCCATCATCGAACGAGATGGCAAACTCATCGTCCCCACACCGGATGTGATGTTGTTGGCCTTCGACGGGGTGGCCATCATCGGCGACCCCGAGGACATTGCGGCGTTGAACCAGGGCCTTGACCCGTGGGAAGTGCAACAAACCGCGCTGGCCGAGTAGGCGCCCCCGCCGTCGTTCAGATCAGCCGTCGTTCGGACCAGCAGTCGTTCAGATCAGCCGTCGTTCGGACCAGCAGTCGTTCAGACCAGCCGTCGTTCAGATCAGTGGTTGGGCCGGGGTGAGGAACTTCTTGATCAACGGCTCGTAGTGCTCGAGCGGCGCCGACACATAGTCCGCATCAAAGGCGGTCTGGTCGTACTTGGCGCAGAACTCTTCGGTGTGGCCAAAGAACTCGTGACCCCGGTACGCCTCGCGGGCGTCGCTGCTCAGCCCCGGAATGTAGTCCCAGAAGTAGTAGCCCTGAAAGATGCCGTGTTTGGCAACCATCCAGTGGTTGGCCGGACTGACAAACGGCTTGAGGATGGTGGCGGCGATGTCGGGGTGGTTGTAGGGCGACAGCGTGTCACCCACGTCATGGAGTAACGCGCAGAGGACATACTCCTCGTCTCGCCCGTCGTTCTCGGCCCGACTGGCGGTCTGGAGGCAATGCTCCAGGCGGTCGATCGGAAAGCCGCCGTGGTCGGTCTTCAAATCGTGCATCAGTCCAATGACGCGGTCCGCCACCATGGACTGGGTGTGCGCCAGTTGCGGCACGATCATGTTCCAGTCCTGCTGAGTGCTCTCCTCAAACGATGAGAACGTGGCCCGCTTGGTGTCCGGCTGCAGATCAGTCATGAGCCAATCGTAGACCGCTGGCAAGCGACCTCTAGGCTCAAACCGTGTCCAACCCCACTCACGTCGTGTTTGACCTTGGCAACGTTTTGATCACCTGGGATAGAGAACTGCTCTATCGGCAGCTGATTGAGGATCCCGAAGAGCGCCGGCACTTTCTGGACAACGTGCTCACGTTGGAGGCCAACGCGGAGCTGGACCGGGGTATGAGCCTGGCGGATCTCACGGCGATGCTCACCAACCAACACCCCGAGTACGCCAAACTTCTGGATGCGTTTCGCACCCGTTGGATTGAGACAATCGGCGGGGCGATCGACGGCAGCGTCAGCATCCTCTCCGAGCTGCGAACCATGGGCACTCCCCTCTACGCGCTGAGCAACTGGGGAGCGGAGACCTTTGAACAGACGGTCGGCCAGTATGGCTTCCTCAACTGGTTCGACGGCCGGGTGATCTCTGGATTCGAGGGCACCGTCAAGCCCGACGCCCGGATCTTCGAAATTCTGCTGGAGAGGTTTGGGCTGACGGCAACGTCCTGCCTGTTCATTGACGATTCGCAACAGAACGTGGACGCCGCGGCGCGCATTGGCTTCGACACCATTCACTTCGCCGACCCACCGTCGCTGCGTTCGGAACTCATCGAGCGGGGTCTGCTCCCGGACCCGCCGAGCCGATAAGGTCACCGGCCGTGCGCAGCCGCTCAATATTCGCCCTGGTCTTTGGCAGTTCGGCGGCCATCCTGATTCTGGAAATTCTGGCCGGCCGGCTGCTCGCCCCGTTCCTTGGTGTGTCACTGGAGACCTTCACCGGAATCATCGGCACCGTGCTGGCCGCCATCGCGCTGGGCAACACCGTGGGCGGCCGACTTGCGGATCGGCAGGTCCCCCAAATGCTGCTGGGCCCGATACTGATTGCGGCGGGTGCCAGCACCTGGTTTGCGCCTTTCATCGTCTCCGCCATCGGTCCTGGGGTCCCTCCCGGCCCCATCAGCATTGTGTTCCTGTCAGCGTTGGCCTTCTTCGTTCCGGCCGCGCTGCTCAGCACCATCAGCCCTCTGGCCGCCAAGATGCAGCTGCAGGATCTGTCACAGACCGGGGCCGTGGTTGGCAGCTTGTCGGCATGGGGAACCGCAGGCGCGCTGTTTGGCACCTTCGTCACCGGGTTCGTACTGGTTGCTGCGCTACCGACCCGGCCCATTATCTGGACCGTTGGCGCGGTGCTGGTCGTCGTCGGCGTCCTGCTCTGGGTCCGGTTCGCCCGATGGGAGCCCAAGCTTGGCGTGGGGGTACTGCTGCTGGCTGGCCTTGGATGGATCGGGACCACCATCAGTCCGTGCGACGCAGAAACCGCCTACGCATGTGTGGACATCGTCGAGGATCCGGATCGACCCGGCGGTCGCAGTCTGTACCTGGACGGCCTGCGCAACTCCTATGTGGACCTCAACGATCCGACCTATCTCGAGTTTCGCTACATGCAGCTGATTGAAGATGTTCTGGTCGATTACGAGCCTCAAGGCCCCGGCGGGCCCATTGACACGCTGACCTTGGGTGGCGCCGCATTCAGCATCCCACGGTGGATTGAAGCAACCCGACCCGGCTCGCAGAACCTGGCGCTGGAGATTGACCAGAAGGTGTTGGAAATCTCGCAGGAGGAGTTGGGTTTGGTCCTGACCGACTCCATGCAGGCACTGGTCGGCGACGCTCGTTTGACCATCCGCGATGTGGAACCCGAGTCCTACGACCTGGTCTTCGGTGACCTCTTTGCCGGGCTGACGCTCCCCTGGCACCTCACGACCGTGGAGTTTCTGACCGACGTCAAAGCGACCATGCGCCCCGGAGGGCTGATGATCGCCAACGTGGTCGACGGCGGCGAAGGCAATTTCATAAAGGCAGAGCTGGCCAGCTGGGCCGAGCTCTTTGATCACATTGCGATGATCGGACCGCCGGGCGGGTTCAGCGACGTGGGCCGCAACGTGATCCTGCTTGGCTCAGACAATCCCATTGCGACACCGACGGTTGACCCCGAAGATGGCGAGTGGTTTGACGAAGCCGCCACCCGAGAATTCGTGGGCGACACCAAACCGCTCACCGATGATTTCGCCCCCGTTGACCAGATCCGAGTTGGTCACTAAACCAGATCACCGTCCAGCCAAGATCACCAGTCCAGCCCAGATCAAGGTCAGCCCAGATCAAGGTCAGCCCCGATCGAGGTCAGCCCAGAAGATCCCGGGCAACGTCGATCCAGAGTTGCGTGCTGAGCCGAAGCGATTCAACATCGATGCGCTCATCGTTGCCGTGGAACCGGGAGCCGTAGTCGGCGATCGACAGATCCGGGCTGAACAGCCCCGCGCCGTAGGCGGTGGAACCCATTTCCCGGAAGACGCGACTGTCGGTGAACCCAACAATCAGCTGGGCGGACAGTCGGGTGTTGGGAAAGTGGTTGCCCACCCCCTTCTGCAAACTGTCCCAGAGCGGGGTGCTGGTCTGGCTGAGGCTTGCCGGGTGATGCATGATGACCTCCACGTCAATCTGGTCGGCCAGGTCACCGAGCGCTTCGTTGAGGTGAGCTTCGACTTCGGCTTCGTCGTCGCCGGGCATCATCCGAATGTCAACGTTGATGTCCACCTGATCCGGGATCACGTTGTTCTTCATGACCGAGTCCGAAGCCACCACGTTGGGCGAGAACGTCGTATGGGTGCAGCTGTAGAAGTACCCGGCGCCGTGCTCGGCGGGTAGTTCGTCCAGCCACGCGTCGATCTTCTGGGGGTCGGTCATGATCGACTTTGATTCCTCATCAATGTCCATGGCCGCCACCTGTTGGGTCCACAGTTCATGGAAGCGGGCCGGTGGTCGATACTCGGCCAGGCGTTGCACAACCGCGGCGGCTTTGACCAGCGCATTGTCTGAGCGGAAGGGCTGGGACCCGTGCCCGGGCCGGCCTTTGACTCTGAGTCGTCGCCACGAGATGCCCTTCTCCCCCACGTTGACTGACACCGTTGGCGATGTCTCAGATCCGCCGTGCAGGCCGCCGTTCTCGGTGAGGACATAGTCGGCACGAATGGCGTCGGGCTGATTGTTCTTGAACCACTCCGCACCCCAGGCCGAACCTGATTCCTCGTCGGCCACGCCGAAGTAGATCAGGTCACCTTTGGGCCGGAAGCCGGTGTCGGCCAGGTGTCGAAATGCCACCGCCATCGAGGACGTGATGTTGAGCATGTCCACGGCCCCGCGACCCCAGACTTCATCCACGCCGGTGACCGGGTCGGTGACCAACTCGCCGCCAAAGGGATCTCGACTCCAGCCGTCGGGCGTGACCGGGACCACATCGGTGTGACCCATCAGGCACAGACTGGGCGCCGTCGGGTCCCAACCTTCGATGCGAGAAACGATCGACCCCCGACCAGCAATCGGCTCCCACTCCTGCACATCCAGACCACTTCCTTCCAGCAGTTGGCGCAGCGTCGATGCGTTGCGACTTTCAAAGCCGGACTCGTCGGTGCCGTCGTTCACACACTGATTGCGAATCATCGTCTGGAGAAGCTCGACGGTCTGACCCGTCAGGTCGGTGCGGGTTTGGTTTGCCATGCGATCATCCTCTCATCTGCGGTCTGAGATGATGACGAATGACCAATTTCACCACGCTGACCGCCCAGATCGATGCCGCCGAACCCCGCCTTGGCCGATTGACGTTGAATCGCCCGAAGATCCTGAACCCGCTGAGCACCACGGCCCTCAGCGAACTGGCGGCGGCCGCGTCCTGGTTTGATGGCCAGGCCGCGGCAGTGGTGGTGGTCACCGGGGCGGGTTCGTCCTTCTGTGCCGGCTTCGATCTCAACGAGTTTGCCGGCGGTCCCGCGGCCGATGACGGCGACCGGATGGGACCTCCACCCAATGGCGCTCGGCTGGGAGCCGAGATGGCCGACGCGCTGGAAGCGATGAGTGCCATCACGGTCGCTCGCATTCACGGTCACTGCGTTGGCGGCGGATTGGTGCTGGCCGCCGCCTGCGATCTCCGGATCGCCGCCGACAACACTCGCTTCTCCATCCCGGAAGTTGCCCTGGGCATCCCGCTGGCCTGGGGCGGCATTCCGCGGCTCGTGCGAGAGATTGGACCGGCGGCCACCAAGGAGCTGGTGTTGACCTGTCGGCCTTTCGGTCCGCAGGAAGCACAGGCGCTCGGGTTCCTCAATCGGGTGGTTCCGTTGGCCGACCTTGATGCGGCAGTGGCCGAGACCACAACCGCGTTGCTGGGCCGCGCCAGTTCGCTGCTTCGAATCACCAAACGCCAGGTCCACGACGCCGTCGAAGACCTGGCCTCGTCACATGCGGGGTGGGCGGGCGAGCCGATCCTGGCCGCGGCGCTGGCCGATCCGGACGCCCGGGCCGCATCCCGCGCCTATCTCGATCAACGGGGCCGGTGAAGATCACCTTCACCCATTCTGGGGATATCTGCACAAACGGTGACGCAGCAACGGGTAACTCCATGAATGACCGTCGGTATGAGTTCCCTCACTGATCACGAACTGATCGTCTGCGCCAACCGCGGGGATGGTCGGGCGCTGGCCGACCTTCTGCGGCGCCACGACGGTCCCGCTCGTGGTCTGGCGTGGCGGGTAATTGGCGATCCTGACGCACTCGATGATGTGATGCAGGACGCCCACCTCCGGGTCTTCGGTTCACTGGCTGGTTTCGATCCCGATGGACCTGCGGCCTTCAGAACATGGTTGTGTCGAATTGTGCTGTCGTGCGCCATCGATCATCGGCGGCGGACCGCCCGACGTCCAATCTCAGCGCTGACGGCTGAGCCGCGATCGGCGGTCAACGAGTCCGAACAAGCCGATTGGCGCGACGCGCTTCGGCGCAGCCTCCTCCGCCTGGATCCCGATATCGCGGCGGCCGTGGCGCTCGTCGACGGCGAAGGCATGACCCAGCGCGAAGCCGCCGAGCTTCTTGGCATCGACCGAGACCGTCTGGCCCGGCGGCTGGGACTGGGACGCCGGTCGATGAAGTCCTATCTGGAAAGACATGGGGTGACCCTGCCATGACCGATGACGATCTGACACCCGGCGGGGACCACGACCAGGCGAGCGCGGCCGGGTTGGCCGAGCCTGTTGCATTGCTCCTGCGCAACGATCCACCGCCCCCGCCCGAGAGCAACTATTGGGCTGGCATCGCCAGCCAATTCGACAACCCATCTCCGGGTGACGGTGATGGTGGGAGCGAACGTGGACCTGACGCCGAAGCGGACACAGACATCGTCGAGCTGCGCCGGTACGAAAGCGATGGGTTTGGCAACGGGCGAACCTTCGGTGCCGTTGCTGCGGTCGCGCTCCTGCTGGTGGCTGCGGCGGTAACCATCGGCCTTCTCAACCGGGACGAAGGAGCATCGGTCAATGTGGCGGGCGAACCGCCGGCCGCAACCGCGGTTGAGGCGCCGACCATGACGCCGACCACTGAGCCGATTGCGGTCCTCCCCGCCGAGGGGGCCAATCCCGACGGCGCCCCGCTCATCCGGCCGTACCGGGTTCGCGAGCACGACTCGGCGGACTGGATTGCCGCCAAGTTCGGGCTTTCCCTCCAGGAGTTCACCGACGCCAACCCGGACCACAACCCAGATGAGCTCACCACCGGTGACTGGGTCGGCGTCCCGCTTCGACCCTGGATGAATCCGGATGACTATGTCAATCCGTTTGAGTCGGTGATCATGGCACCGTTCAACTTCGAGGAAGGTTCTCCCACAATCGACCAGGTTCTGTCTCCGAACGGTCCGCGACCCGAGCCGAGCGCGACCGACTGTTTCGACCGGGAACTCCAAGATCAGCTGGCGGTCCGGTCCATCACCGTGGTCTTCGCTGAGCAACCGCCGATCTTTCAAGAAGAAGCACTTGTCGCGGCGGTGGACGCGTTGGTGACCTGCGTTGATGTCCCGGTGCTGCAGAGAGCCCTGGTCAACGTTTCGATCGACGGTGCCAACACCTACGGCACGCGGCAGATCCCGGACATCGGCCCCGATGAGCAGTGTTTCGCCACGCAATGGATGGCAGACGAAGCTGATCGAGCCGAGCAGGAGCGCCTGTTCGTGAGCGACCTGACCGCAACCATCGCCAACACAAACGCATCCGAACCCCAACCGGCTCCTGAGTCAGTGACAAACGGATGTGCGTTGGCGTTGAACAACACCAAAGGGTGGGGGAATCTTGAGCGGGTCTGCATCTCAGCGGGGGCCAGCCCGCTGGTGCCGCTTCGCGCCACCCCCCACCAGTTCGGGGAGACGGTGCTGGAGCTGGCAACGGCCATGTGCGTCCTGGCCGAGAAGGACAGCCCCGGGGGTCGAGTCGACATCTTTCGAGCCGTGATTCTTCCCGAGGGTGAGGCCGTCGGATGGCTCAACGATGCCTGGCTTATCGACAATCCGAGTGACCAGTAGCGAAATCTTTTTGGGCAAATACCGCCGGGTAACCGTGCAATCAGCACTCGTGCTGGGCACGATGGGCGGCTGTGTCATCGACCCTCATCGCACCGTCACGCTCGGCCGCTCAAACCGAGCTGCCCACCACCAGCGAGGTGAAAGCCGCGCTCCCGGCCAACGTCTGGGATCGACGCCTGGGCCGCTCTGCGGCGCACGCCGCGTTGTCCCTGGTTCTCACCCTGGGTACCGGAGTCCTGGCGGCGGTATTCATTCCGTTGTCGTGGGCCTGGGCACCGGTGTGGATTCTCTATTCGGTTGTCGCCGGCACGTTCGCCTGCGGCGTTTGGGTGGTGGCCCATGAGTGCGGCCACCGGGCATTCTGCAACGGAACCCGTCTGCAGGACTCGGTTGGGTTTGTGCTCCATTCCGCGCTGCTGGTTCCGTACTTCAGCTGGCAGCGAAGCCACGCTATTCACCACGCCAAGACCAACCATCTGACCGCGGGCGAGACCCATGTCCCCAAGGCTGACGGAACGCCCCAGGCCGCTCGGGCTCGGGCCGCGCACGCCCGGCTCGGACCCACCAACCACGGCATCGTGTCGATGGTGGCCCGCCTGCTGTTTGGTTGGCCCGCCTATCTGATTGCCGGCGCCACTGGCGGATCTGTCCGCGGCCGCACCAACCACTTCTGGCCGTACCGGCCATTCTCTGACGCACTGTTTCCTGCTCGATGGAAGCCCAGGATTCTGGCGTCGGCGGCTGGCGTCCTTGCCACGGTGCTGGTGCTCACTGCGTGGGCGGTGGCAGCTGGCAGCATCTGGCCGGTCGTTGTCTTGTATGGCGGGCCCTATCTGGTCAACAACATGTGGCTGGTTGGCTACACGTGGCTCCAACACACCAACCAGGACATCCCGCACTACGACGACGACGAGTGGTCCTTTGTGCGCGGCGCCTTCTGCTCGGTGGATCGTCCGTACGGCCGGGTCATTGACCTGCTCCACCATCGCATCGGGTCAACCCACGTTGCCCACCACCTTGACGCCAAGATCCCGCACTACAACGCGGCGCAAGCCACCGAGGCTATTCGAATCGCGTTCCCCGATCTCTACCGGTATGACCCCACGCCGATTCCCAAGGCGCTCTGGCGTATCTCACGCGACTGTCACGTCGTGCAACGCACCGACCACGGGTGGAAATTCACCAACTGAACGGCGGCCTCTAGTTGGCCAGCGCTGCCGCCACCAGTCCGGTCAACAGCGGATGAGGCGACGCGGCTGAGGTGGTCAGCTGGGGTTGGTATAACGTCGCAAAGAAGTAGGGATGATCAGTCCGCTCAATGGCCCGCACTTCGCCGGTGTCATCGATGGCCGAAACCGCCATGCCGTTCCCGTTGGCGATCTGCTGAACCTTGGGATCCAGACCGTAGTTGCACGTGGTCTGTTCGACCACCGGCTCCACCCCGGCGTGCATCCCTGCCAGTCGGGTGTTGTCCATCAGCTTCAAGGTGACGGTCGTGCCGGCCAGTGAACAAGCCAGCAGCGACACGACCGATGTCCCTGTCGGATCCTGGCCCGCCGCGTGCGCATATTCATCATGCGCGGCGTCAGTGATTCCCATCAGGTTGCGAGCATGCTCTAACAGAACATGTTGGAAGCCCGCTCACGTGCCAACAAGCGGAACGCCGCGTTCGCGGGCCGAACGAATGACGTCGTCGGCGTTGCCGGGCACCTCGTAGGGCGAACCGGGACCAATGACGACGCCCCCGGTGAACGAGTCCAGAAACGTCTGGTCGACATCGGGCGTGCGGACGACAACTATCGGGAGGTTCAGACCAACGGCTTCGACCGCATGCTCCAGAGCCTCGATCGTCGCTACGTGATAGGTGGCGTCCGACGGCGAGTCGATGATGACCGAAATTTGCCTATTCACCGCACAAGCCTCCATCATGTCGTTCGAGCCCCGGGACCGAGGTCACTGCAGGAATTCGGGCTCCCAGGCGTTGAGTTCCTGCCAGAAGGGTTGGAACTGAAACCATCCGGCCAATTCGTGGCCTTGCAGCTTGAAGCCTTCCGCGGCCAGTTCGTCAGAGATGTCCACGGGCTCTCCGGCCGCTTCGGCAATAAGTTGTGATTGGCAGGCTCGATCCAGGGCGATGAACCACCAGACCGCAGAGTCCACCGACTCACCAACGGTGATAAGGCCATGGTTCTGATGGATGACCGCCTTCTTGTCACCCAGTGATCGAGCGAGTCCCGCTCCCCCTTCGGTGTCGACCACCACCGCGCCGCCGCCATCAGCGTGCAGGGCAACGTCGTTGTAGAACATGGTGGAGTCCTGGGTCAGCATGCGAATGGGCTTCGCCATTGCCGCAAAGGACTTGCCGTACATCGAATGGCAGTGCGCGGCGGCGACCACATCGGGCCGGGCGGCGTGGATCTGAGAGTGGATGGCGAAGGCGGCCTGGTTGAGCGGCGCGTCACCTTCCACCACGTTGCCGTCCTGGTCCACCCGGATGAGATCAGACACCGTCATCAACTTGAAGCTGAGGCCAAACGGGTTCACCCAGAAGTGGTGGGGAAACTCGGGGTCGCGCACGGTCACGTGACCGGGAACCCCTTCGGCGAACCCCAGTCGGCCCAACGTCCGAAGTCCGCACGCCAACCGCTGCTTGCGTTCGAGCCGAACCGCCTCGAGGTCTTCAACGGAGTCCGCTGGGCCACCAACTCGTTCCAGCAGGTCAGCTACTTGTTGGTCGTCTTGAACATCGGTCATGTCGGTCTCCTGGCCACTGAATAGGTGCGGCCAGATTACCGCATGGATGAAATCTGTAACGCGCCGGCCTCCCGGAAGCTGCCCCGGTCTCCATGAGCCGCGGTGGTACCGTCACACGGTGAGCGGCCACTCCCATTCCCACAGCCATGACCATGGTTTGGTGGGCGGTTGGGAAGACTGGCGCCAGGATTCCACCTTGCGGGTGGTCGTTATGGCCGTTGCCGCCGCGGCCGTTGCAACGGTGATCGGGGTGATTGCCCTGTGGCCCGGTGATGGCGGCAAGCAGGCGGCTATCGAGGTCGCCGACGAAATCGGCCTCGTTACCGACCGATTTCTCGGGACCCTCAACCGGGTTGAGGACGGCTTGTGCAGCTATGCCACCGTCGAGGACCCGCAGCGGTGCCGCAATATCACCCTGATTGTGCACGAAGGTCCCGATGCCGGAACCGAAGTGGCGCTGCCCAGCATCAACCTGACCTTCGACCGGTCAGTTCCGGACCTCAAGGTCGGGGACGAGATCTTTGTCGGGTACGAGGAGTCGACCGACTTCTACTTCTACGGCGACCGGGACCGGCGAGCGCCGCTCATCGTCCTGGCGGTGCTGTTTGCGCTGGTGGTGGTTGCACTCGGTCGTTTCCGTGGCGTGCTGGCCTTGTTCGCCATGGTGGCAACGCTGGCGGTTTTGGTCGCATTCGTTGCGCCGTCGGCGCTGGACGGCAACGACCCGCTCCTGGTATCGGTGGTTGCGGCATCAGCCATTGCGTTCATCAGCCTCTACCTGACCCATGGGTTCACACCCACAACCACCATGGCCCTGGCCGGGACCATGTCTGCGCTGGGGCTCACGCTGGCGCTCTCGTGGATTTTTTTTGAAGTTGCGAAGTTCACGGGTCTGGCCACCGAGGAAGCTCTGCTCCTGCCGACCATCGCCGAGAACCTCAACGTGAGCGCGTTGCTCCTGGGCGGAGCCGTGATTGGCGCGCTCGGGGCTCTGGACGATGTGACCGTCACCCAGGTGGCGACGGTGGCCGAGCTTCGACACCGCAGCCCCACGCTGCCAACGAGTGAGCTCTTCGCCTCCGGCATCCGGGTTGGACGCGACCACATTGCCTCCACCGTCAACACGCTGCTTCTGGCCTATGCCGGAGCGAGCATGCCGCTCATTCTGTTGTTTGCGGTGTCCAATCAGCCATTGGGGATCGTGGCCAACTCGGAACTGATAGCGGTGGAGATAGTGCGGACCTTGTGCGGCTCCATTGGTCTGGTGGCGGCAGTGCCGATTACCACCGCGCTGGCGGCCGCGGTCCTTCGCCCCGTCGATGAGCCCAGCACCGGCCATGACGGTCATCCCGACGCTGACCATGCTCCGACGCCAACCGAGGTGCGGCCCGCCATGCCAGCGGTTGCATCCCCGCCCGTTGTTGCCCCGGAACCTGCTGACCGGGAACCGGTCTGGGAAGACTTCGCTCCGACCGACGAGCCGTAGCGATCCGTCCCGGCAGGTAGCGCAGCGGACCCCGTCCGGGCCGAGCCGTGAGAAGACTGGCAAGTCGAAGGGCTTCGGATTCGTGGAGATCCCAAAGGTGGGCGATGCCGAAGGTGGGCGATGCCAAAGCCGCCATCTTCAGTCTCAACCAGCATGAGGTGGACGGCGCTCGGCTCCGGGCAAAGCGGGCCAAAGTCTGAGCCCGGGCGCTGGCCGCTTCGGCCCTCGGTTCCTCAACAACAAAGCCCCTGTCTCAATGTGGACAGGGGTTTGAACGAAGGTCACTTCATCGAAAGTTGTGGGCCTTATCGCGCAGCTTTCACACCCTCCCGTGCTGGTTGAAGGTTGCGGGGCTGCCCACCGGGTTTCAGGTCTTCGAGGCTATGGGGCTGGTTCTAGTCTGCGACCGGGGAGATGAACTGGGCTTGAAGCGAGAGTTCGACCTGGTCGCTCAGCATGGGAATGAAGGCATCCATGTTGAATTCGCTCCGACTGATTGCGCCGGACGCCGCGAAGCCATAGTGAGTGGACCCGTCCATTGGGAACACCGCCTCGCCGTTGAACTTGGCGTGCAGGGCCACCGACTGGGTGACACCCTTGATGGTGAGGTCGCCGGTCATGGTATAGCCGTCGCCCGAAGCTTCGATACCGGTGCTCGCAAAGGTCATGGTCGGATGGTTGCCGGCGTCGAAGAATTCCTCCCCTTGCATGTGTCCATCGCGTCCTTCGTTTCCAGAATCGAGCGAGCCCATTTCGACGGCGACGTTGACGGCGGTGCCGCCGAGGTCTTCACCAACGGTCAGTGAACCTTCGATGGAGTTGAAGCGACCTCGGATCATGGAAATGCCCAGGTGGGTGATGGCGAAGTCGGCCTGCGAGTGGGCGGGGTCGAGAGCAAAGGTGCCAGCAGGAATGGGAAGGGACATAACGAACTCCAGATTGGTGGTAGCGGGGGCGGTGGCGCGAACCTAGCCAAAGAGGCGAGCTGATGCGAGAGCAGCACCCTGCGACAACGACGCCAGCTTCGCCCATGCCACATCCGGGTCGATTCCTTGCATCCCCACATGGACACTGAAGCCGCAGTCAACACCAGCCATAATGCGCTCCGGCCCAAGCACGCGGCCGTATCGCTCGATGCGTTGGGCGACGACTTCGGGATGTTCGATGTAGTTGCTCTGCGGTTCGATGACCCCCGGACAAAGAAGCTTCCCGTCGGGAACGTCGACGGATTCAAACAGTTCCCATTCGTGCGCGTGGCGCGGGTTGGCGGCTTCCACCAGAATCGTCTGTGGCTTCGCGTCCCAGACGATGTCGATGATGTCGGTTATGGGCACGTCGTGATGATGCGGGCCCGGATAGTTGCCCCAGCACAGGTGCATGCGCAGCTGAGCCGCATCGATGTTGCGAACGGCATGGTTGATGGCGGCGACGTTGAGCGCGATTCGTGCGCGAAACGCGTTGCGGTCGAGGTCGGCGTAAACCGTGTGGCGACCCATTGCCAGGTCTGGGCAATCGACTTGCACATAGGCGCCGGCGGCGGCGATCGCTTCGTACTCGTGGCGCATGGCCTCGGCAATTGCCATGACGTATGCCTCGTCGGTGGCGTAGTGCAGGTTGCCAAAGAACAGCGACACCACGCCGGGCGAGGCGGCGCTGGAGAAGATGCCGGGGACGTCGACTTCGTCGCGAGCGGCGCACAGATTGATCATGTCGTGGACCGCAGCCTCGGGGTCTTTGACCGAGATCTCAGAGGTACACGCAGGGGCAGACCGCTTCCGGCGACCGGGATTACCAGCGACGATTTCGGCGCTGCGGGGGTAGTCGTCCAGGTCTTGAAAGAAGTAGTTCTGGATCGATTCGCCCGCGAAGCCGTCGAGGCGGTCTTTGACATAGGTGGCGTAGCTGGGTTTGGACATCTCGCCGTCGTTGACGATGTCCACGCCGGCATCGGCTTGTCTTTGTACGCACTCGGTCACCGCGGTTGCGATCCGGTCAGAAAGCGCAGCAGGATCAATGTCGGTGCCGTCTTCGCGTTCCCACATCATGGCGATCAGGTCATCAGGCCGCGGCAGGCTGCCGGTGTGGGTGGTGAGAATCCGGCCATGGTCAAGCGTCATGGCGCCACCGTAGGCCCTGTGGGCGATCTGGCGGGCGTGACCAGAAACCCAGGTGTAGTGTCAACACACTGAGTCACGTCGGTCCATAGGGGGAACTGAACATGACGGCACTGCGATTGCATCACACGGCTTACGTCACCAAGGATCAGGAAGCCACACGCGCGTTCTACGAGGACATCCTCGGCTTTCCCTTGATGGCGGCGTGGTCCGAAACCGACGAGTTGTTCGGCGCAGAGCGCGTGTACTGCCACACGTTCTTCGGCATGGCTGACGGCAGCGCACTGGCGTTCTTCCAATTCGCCAACCAGGAGGATCAGGACCTCTTCGACCCCGCGCTTGAACCTTCGCCGTTTCGCCACATCGCTCTCAAGGTCGATGCGGAAACGCAAGCGAACATGCACCAGAAGTTGGTCGATGCGAAGTGGAAGCCCGAAGGTACCTACGTGCTTGAGCATGGCTACTGCCGTTCGCTCTACACCGAGGACCCCAACGGGATGCTGGTCGAGTTCACGGTCGACGTCGCGGAGGTCGACCAGATCACGGCGGACCGCAAGGCTGACGCCCACGAAACGCTGAAGCGCTGGCTGGCCGGCGACCACACCTCCAACAACACCTACCGCTAGGTGGCAGACAACCACCCCATCCAGACCACCGTCATGGGGAGCTATCCCCAACCACGGTGGCTCATAGATCACGATCGGCTGGTTGGGGACGGGGTTCCCCGCGTCCGCAACTCGACGCTCTGGCGCGTTGGCCCCGAGGACTTGGACGAGGCCATCGAAGCGGCGACGCTGGTGGCCATCGCCGACCAGGAAGCGGCCGGCATCGACATCATCACCGACGGTGAAGTCGGTCGAGAGTCGTACTTCAACCATTTCGCCAATGCCCTTGGCGGCGTGGACCAGGAGCAAATTGGCGCCGGGGTGAACCGGCGCGGTGGCAAAGCCGAGGTACCGCTGGTCAACGGTCCAATCGAGCGAACCCACCCCGTCGAATTGGACGCGGCGAAGTTCCTTCGGGCCCACACCGACCGTCGCATCAAGGTGACGGTGCCGGGCCCGTTCACGCTCAGCCAACTGGCCCAGAACGACTACTACTCGGATCAGCGTGAACTTGCCATGGCGTACGCCGCGGCCGTGAACGCAGAGCTACGTGATCTTGAGGCGGCCGGCGTTGACATGTTGCAACTGGATGAGCCGTACATGCAGGCAAACGCAGAGGCGGCTGGCCAGATGGCCCTTGAAGCCATCACCGCGGCGGTCGAGGGCATCACGGCAACGACGACACTGCACACATGTTACGGCTATGCCGCCTACGTCTCCAGCAAGGAGGACGGCTATCCGTTCCTTGACCCGCTGGCGGACGCGCCGGTCGACTTCGTGGCGATTGAGGCTGCGCAACCGGCACTCGACGGGGCTGTCGTCAATCGGCTTGCCCCACGAGGAGTTGTGCTGGGGGTGATCGATCTCGGACGCGAAGATGTCGAGACCCCGGAGGAAGTAGCCGGTCGCATTCGGGCGGCGCTGGTGCACACGTCGCCGGACAAGCTCTCCGTCGGCCCTGACTGCGGCATGAAGTACCTGCCCCGCGACCGGGCCCGCGCCAAGCTGACGGCCATGGTCGAGGGCGCGAATATTGTGCGGTCTGAGCTGTAGGCGCGCCGCTTATAGACCGCGACGTTTGGGCGCCGGCCGAAAGACTTTTTCGGAGGCCGTCGAGCGGGCGGCAACGAGAAGGTGCCTAACAGCTGTCCCCTCTGGACCCCGCTCATGCGTGTAACCGCATGAACAGCAACCCAGAGGAGAGTTCATGCTTACCCCGACCCGTGTCCAGCGAGGGGCACGATATTCAGCGCTACCCCGAACAAGATTGGTGACCCTCGTTGCCTTTGTGGCGGTGATGATTGCCTCGCTGTTCGTGACTGCGTCGCCGGCCAGCGCGTACAACGTCGCCATCACCGAAATCAGGGCCTACGACAAATGCGTCACCGAAGGTTCCGGCTGGTACGGCGCCGAACTGCGGGCCTACGACTGCCGGAACACCTACGACCAGCTTTGGCGGTTAAACCATGACGGTCAAATACCTGCGGGGCCCAGGTCCGAGGAGACATCGTGGCCACCCGACGGGGTGCCGCCCGGAGAGGTTCGGACCTTGGTCCATCTTCGGTCAACGAAACCTTGACAGATCCGCAAAAAGTTGTGGGCCTTATCGCACAGCTCTCACACCCTTCACACGTGGATGAATGTTGATCAGCGCAGGTGGATGTCGATTCCGGCCAGCTTGACGATCCCGTCTTGGGTCAGCATCCCCTGCACGACGAAGGCTCTGACGAGCGCACTGGTTCCGATGAGCATGCGGATCGATGAAAGCCCTTCGATGGCGACAGGGAGTTCGTCGAAGGTAGTGGCGAACTGTTCGACGATCGCGGGTAGGTCTATCACGATGAAGTCAGTTGTTGATGGTTGCCCGATCGGGCCTCGTTCGGCTGGCAGCTGCCGGTCGAGTTCTTCGAAGAACGTGTCAGTGACGTGGACTTCGTAGCGGTCTGTCACGAAGGTTCGGAGTCAAGCAGTCCGTATTCCTCGGCGATCTTGCGGCTCTTGGCTTCGACTCGCGCACGGAAGTCGGGATCGAGGCTCTCAAGCGAGTCGAGTTGTCCATCGCGAACAACTCGTGCGCGTTCGTTCGGAGTCATCAGCTCCATCTCGGCGGCGGTCCAGATCTTCCGGTTTGACATGGGACAACCTTACCGCCGCCCTGTGACAAGAACCGGGCAACGGGCCCGCTCGGTGGCCGCCGTCGACGTCGCTCCGAGCCCGAGAACCGCGCTGGCGATACAGCCGACACCCAATCCGACGAACAAGAAGAGGTGCTTGGCCCACTCGGCGAGATCGGACAGTCGTGCGACGAATTCCAGTTCTCTCAACACGAGCCCATACACCCCAGCAGCAACTGGAAGGGTTGCCAGCACGAGAAACGAGCCGCGACCAAGCCCGCGTCGAGTCGCCGCAGCAAGCGCAACCATCGCCAACGCCGCGAAGCCAGCCAGTATTGCGCCAAGGGTCTCCGAGTGTCTGGCAAAGACGCTGCACGCCACAAACCCGATGAGCAGCCCGACGATCAATTGTTCGTCGGCGGAACCGCTGGACGATCGGCTTGGTTGTGCTTCGTATTTGTTATGCACATGGACTCGTTGAGCCGCGATTGCGGTCCCGTCCGGTGCATTTGCCTCGATCAGCAACCTGTCCGGAGGCTGTCCAAACTTGCTCGACGCCAGCCCGGTGTATATGCCGACGGCCATGCCGATCACTGTGACAACAATCGAGATGACGGTCAGATAGAACATGAGAATTCTCCTTTTGATTCGACTGATCCCATCGTGCAGATTGGGTACGACAATCTCGAGTCAGATGTGCTGGATGTGTGCCTGGATGGGGTGCCTGTCTTCACTTTGGGGCCCTACCATTTCGACGGCGCCATTGACGAAGAGGTTCTCGTCAAAGACCCGCTGGATCTCAACCTCGGTGGCTATCGGGAATTCCGCCTGCAAAGTGCCTTCGGGGGACGATGGACATATGACCGAATTGACCGTGGAGCTCCCTGATGACCTCGCTGAGCGGATTCAGATGCGCGCTCAGGCAGAAGGCCGCTCGTTGAGCGAAGTGATTGCCGAGGCGCTTGGCACCGTGCTCGACGAGAATCCGTTTGAGTTTGTGGCGGCTTTCGGGTCGAGCGAGGTGACTGGCGCTACTGCCGATGCTTACCTTCGTCGAGAGAACTTCGGCGAGTGATCTTCGACACCGGTCCGTTGCTTGCCGCGGCGAACCGGTGATGACCCTGGTCACTCGCGCTGCGTCGAACTGGATTTGGCGACGACGTTGATTCTGGTTCCGGGCCCGGTGGTGGCCGAAGCTGGTTTCATAATTGGGCGCATCGCAGGGGCGCAAACCGAGCAATATGGAGAGCTGCCGCTTGGAACAACCGACGCCATTGTGATGGAGTCGGCGGAGAGCCGCAGTGACCATAACATCACCACCTTGGACGTGCGACACTTCACCGTTGTCCGACCAAATGGCTTCAAGGCATTCGAGATCCATCCGCCGCAGTGAGTGACACACTGAAATAGGTTCAGGTGCATGGAAGCGCTTGGAGTCGCTGGACGCAATCGTGATCGCCGTCCTGGGTTGGGTCGTGAACGCATTCGATGCGCGCCGCAGGTCCGAGGAGACATCGT